>ENA-OQDD01000917-OQDD01000917.1-human-gut-metagenome-genome-assembly--contig:-NODE-917-length-10564-cov-2.344639_pt1 | contig 10564 bp, 20 predicted proteins | sample MGYA00242507_ERZ504598 | MGnify/ENA primary metagenome ERZ504598 (study PRJEB26092, sample SAMD00036318) | human gut metagenome | host: Homo sapiens | study: EMG produced TPA metagenomics assembly of... | reverse complement strand
GAGCACCGTGTGCTGCCAGCCCTTTGCCTGCAGCAGTGCCTTGATGGCGGCAGGGTTTACGTGCTTGCCGTCACAGATGATCTCGGCGTAGGTCTCGGGCGTGGACATGGCAGCACCCACGACACCGGGCTCACGGTGATGCAGACCGCGCTGGCCGTTATAGGTATGCGTAAAGCAGCTGGCACCGGCATTGATAGCGGCGATGCACTCATCGTAGGTGGCGTCGGAGTGACCGATGCTGGTCACCACGCCCTTGGCGTTCAGAGCAGCCGCATAAGCAGCGGCACCGTCGCGCTCGGCGGCCATGGCGCTCTTAACGATGCGACCGCCCGCAGCCTCCTGCCACTGGTCGAAAACCTCCTCGGAGGGGTCAATCAGGTAAGCGGGGTTCTGCGCGCCCACGTGCTTCATGGTAAAGAAGGGGCCCTCCAGGTAGATGCCCTGAATGCGGGCACCGCAGAAGTCGGGGCCGCGGCCCTCGTCCGCCTTGGCGATAGCAGCGCAGGCGTCCTTGATCTGTTCGACGCCATCGGTGAACGTCGTGGGCAGCCAGCTGGTGGTACCGCGACGGGCGAGCTCGGTTGAGCTGATATCGATGCCTCGGGATCGTTATCGGTAGTTGAGTGGTTGTAGAAGCCATGGATGTGAGTATCGACCATACCCGGTGCGATCCACGATCCCGTGTAGTCCTTAATCTCGCAAGAGGGCTCGTCGGCCTGCCAGGCGCCAAAAACGCCATCCTCGACCATAAGATAGCCGCCCAGTTGCGGGCCTGCCGGCAAGAAGAACTTGTCAGCCTTAATTGCGTACGTGCTCATATGCACTCCTCGCTTCTAAAGCAGTTGACTGTGGTAATGCTTATACCCAGCTCACGTAAAACAAAAAGCGCCCGCCCGCCGTTATGAGCGGACGGGCGCCCTTACAGGGGGACGCGATTAAGCGTGAAGGGGTGAATCGTCACGCCCTTAACCACGCGGTTGACCGTGCCGGTGGGGCTCGGCGTATCGGGCGTGTTGCCCACGCGGACGGAGTTGAGCAGGCTGATAGCCTGGGCAAACATCACGAACGGCAGAGCAAGGTAACCCTCGGGAAGTGCCTCGTAGCCCTTAAAGGTGAAGGACTCACCCTCATAGACGGTGGCACCTTCCTGCTGAACGGCGATGGTGTGCTGAGCGATCTCGTCGCCACCGATCTCGTTGAGGATGTCGATGTCGTACTGACGGGTGTAGGCGTCGTTGTTGACGAACACGAAGACGAGCGTCTTATCGTCGACGAAGGACTTAGGTCCGTGACGATAGCCCATGGAGGTGTCGTAGGAAGTAGCGACCAGACCGTGAGCGAGCTCGAGGATCTTGAGCTGGCTCTCCTGAGCAAGGCCACCGAAGGAGCCAGAACCCAAGTAGGTCACGCGGTTGAAATCGCCAGCCAGGTAATCGGCGATCTCGGGCTCACGGGAGATGACCTCCTCGCCCATCTTGGCAATCGTCTCGACCCACTCGGCCTTCTGCTCGTCAGAGGCAGTGTCGAAAATAAGGGTGGAGAGCAGGGTCATGCAGGAATAAGAACCGGTCATGGCGAAGCCCTTGTCGTTGGCGCGCGGAATGAGCAGCGTCAGCGCATTGGGATCATCGGCAGACTCGACGGCAAGCTTGCCCTCGGGAGCGCAGGTGATGTTGAGGAACTTGACGTTGTGGACGAGCTCCTTGGCAACGGCAACGGCGGCAAGGCTCTCGGGGCTGTTGCCAGAGCGGGCAAAGGAAACCACGAGCGTGGGATCCTCGGCGCGCAGGAAGTCGCGCGGGGCGCTCACGATGTCGGTCGTGGCGATGGGCTTAAAGTCGTAGAGATCAGTGTTGCCAGCGTGACGCAGGTACGGGGCGCAGGTATCGCCAACGTAGTCGGACGTACCGGCACCGGTGAAGACAACGGACAGACGACCCTCGCCCATAGCGCGAGCCTCGGCCAGGAAGGCCTCGATGGCCTCCTTGTTCTCGCGATAGATGTTGAGCGTATCACGCCAAAGCTCGGGCTGCTGAGCAATCTCGGCCGTGGTGATCTGGGCGCCGAGCTCGGTGAGCTCCTCGACACTCTTCTCGAACATTTCTAATACCTCTCTCTAGAAGTAATCCTCTGACGTGCAATTATACACTTCGGTTGGTTATCTGGTAGTAACCAGTTAAATGCAAAGAATCACCATATGGAAACGATGCGAGCACTAGTTACTGCGCTGGTGGTAAACCTTGTATTTAAACTGATCGGCACGAGCAACCGAAAGTGTGTACTCCACTACCTCGTTTGACTCGTTATACGTAGTCCTGACCAAATCGAGCACAGGCGAGCCCTCGACAATTCCCAAAAGGTGGGCATCGGTGGGACGGGCTATGCTCGCATAGAACTCCTCTTCGGCCACGCGAATCTTTTGCTGAAAGTCCTGCTCAATCACATCGTAAAGCGGCTTACGCTCCAGCAGCGGTCGCTTTAGGGACAGAAATTGACGAACCGGTAGATAGCTGCGTTCGACCATCATGGGCATGTTGTCGGCAGAGCGAAGACGCTTGAGCTTAAAAATGCGATCACCGATGCGCAATCCCATATGCTCGGCCAGATTCTTATCGGCTCCATCTCGCAAAACTCGAGAATCGTGGTCTCGGGTTCTCGACCCATCGCGCGCATCTGCTCGGTAAAGCTGTAGGACTGCATAAGATTGGTTGCTTTTGCCGAACGGTCGGTCACAAAGGTACCGCGACCGTGCTGCCGAACCACCAGTCCTAAACGCTCCAGTTCCTGCAGAGCCAGGCGTACCGTAGTGCGCGAGAGACCATAGCGCTCCGAAAGTTCGCGCTCGGAAGGAATCATGTCACCGGCGCGATATTCATGGTCAATCTTTTCGGTCAGAATATCGACCAGCTGATCGTACAGCGGTTGCTTACGCGCTCCGATCGCCATCCTATCCTCCCTTTTGCTCGAATTCGGCTAACTACCTAGGGTGTTATGCATTATCTGTCTGCCACACCCGAATCATTAAGAAAACAAAAGCCGCGCGCTCTTTCGAGCACGCGGCTTTTAACATACACATGGCTTAAGGGGTCGGGGTGTGAGCCGCGTAGGGACACACCCCTCAAGCTAGAGCCTTACCAGATGCTCGGCCAGAGACCAAGCGGGCCAGCGCCCAGGATGCCAAGGACGAAGAGCAGGAGAATGCCTTGGTCGGGGTCCAGCTGTGCTTAGCGAACATGTAGTAAAGCAGCAGCGTAAGCATAAGCGGGACGAGCTTCGGGACGATGGTGTTGAGGGTGTCGGCAACAGAGAAGTTGACCGGATCCTCGGTAACGGTGCCGTAGGTCACGGACTCCATGCCGTTACCCAGATCGGTGACGCCGCACTCGACAGCGTTGCCGTCGGCATCGGAAGCGGTAAGGCGTTGCCGTCCTTATCGGTCATGGCGATGGTACCGGCCTCAGCGGTCTCGGTATCGATGCCCTCCATACCGGTGAAGTTCTCGGCCTCCTTCTCGGAGACGATCACGGTAGTAGCGGAGAGACCACGGGTGGTGCCGTTGGGGATCTGGAGGTTGATCTGGGTGCCACCCATGGTGACGACCAGGCAACCGACGACGAAGACGCCCATGATGGAAGCGGCACGCGTGAAGGCCTGCATGTTGGCGGTCAGAGCGTCAATAGCGCTGGTGCCAAGCTTGTAGGACCAGTTCATGAGCCAGAAGCGCAGAGCGAACTGGACGACGTTGAAGATCACCAGGAAGATGATCGGTGCAGCGGCGTTGCCGTTGATGGCCATGTTGGAGGTGATGCCGGCCGTGATAGGCACGAGCGTCAGCCAGAACAGGGCGTCACCGATACCACCGAGCGGGCCCATTGCGGCGACGCGGACGGCGCGGATCGTGGGGATGTCAACCTTGTTCTGCTCGAGCGAAAGCACGATGCCCATAACAAAGGTGACAAGGAACGGGTGGGTGTTGAAGAACTCCAGGTTGTGGCTCATGGAAGCCGCGAGGTCGTTCTTGTTGGTGTGGATCTTCTCCAGACCGGGGATGATGGAGTAAAGCCAGCCAGCGGCCTGCATGCGCTCGTAGTTGAACGATGCCTGCAGGAAGCAGGAGCGCCAAGCCATCTTGTTGAGGGTCTTCTGGTCGAGCTGCGGAGCAGGAGTGAGATCCTCGTAGTGCTCCGGGATCACATACTCATTAGATGCCATCTTCGAAGTCACCTCCGTCAGAAACAGCTGCACCCTTCAGCTCGGTCTGCTGCTGGAAGTCCCAGAAAGCGATGCCGAAGCCGATGAGAGCGAGGATGAGCAGAGCAGGGGTTGCCAGCGAATCGTTGGCAACGGTGATGAGCGCGAGGCCAAAGCCCATGAGGAAGAAGCCCCACATATCGCGGTTCATCATAACCTTGAGCAGGACGGCGAAGCGACGAAGCGCATCATGCCGCCTGCAGCGGAGAGACCGGTCTGCAGCCAAGTCGGGATGGCAGAAGCGATGGTCTGACCGATGGTAGCGCCAGCGATGAAGAACAGGGTGACGACGACAGCGAAGATCAGGCCGAGCAGAGCCATGGCGAAGGTAGTTCAGGCGCTCGATGCCCTTGGTATCCGCGTTGTGAGCCATGTTATCGGCCGTGGACATAAGCGGGGACATAAGCGTGAAGACCAGGGTAACGCCAAGCTGGCCAAGCAGAGCGAACGGAATGGCGAGGCCGACTGCCGCGTTGGGCTCGAGGCCCGTGGCGATAGCGAGAATGGCTGCCATGATGCCGCCGATGACGGCGTTAGGCGGCTGAGCACCTCCGATCGGCATGTTGCCGATCGTCATGAGCTGATAGGTACCACCCACGAGAAGACCGGTGTTAAGGTCGCCAAGGATAAGACCGATGACGCGCCGGTGACGATGGGCTGATAGAGAGACTCGAGGAAGTCAAACTGGTCGAATTGCCGCGATGAACGTGACGACGAAGACCAGAGCGATCTGGATGATCGAGTATTCCATCTTGCTCCTCCTTTCAAAATGTATGTACGCACTTTGGATTTCACGTACAGAACGTCAGGGTTTCACTCCTGACAACGTGGATCACGAGGATTACGAGAAGAGCTTGCTCGTGTCCTCAACAGGCGTGCTCGGAACGCGCCTGATCTCCAACTCCACCCCCAATTCCTGCAGCTCTTTAAACGCAGCGACATCCTCGTCGTTAACTGCGACGGAGGTGGCGACTTGGCGCTTTCCTTCCGACATGTGCATGTTGCCGATGTTTACCTTCTTTATAGGCACACGCCCTTGACGAGCGTAAGCACGTCTTCCGGTGTTTCGGCCACGATGAAGATCTTCTGGCGCGGGCTCGCCTTGCCAATGACGTCGATGGTCTTCTGCAGAGAGAAGAAACGCGTAGCGACGCCGGCGGGAGCGGCCATCTTCATGAGGTTCTGGCGCATGGTGTTGGACGCCACGTCGTCGTTGGCGACGAGGATGAGGTTGGAGCCAGGGTGGAGTTCCACTGGGTGGCAACCTGACCATGAACCAGTCGGTTATCGATGCGGGTAAGAAGAATGTTGGGTTCTGCCATGTTGATCAGCTTCCTTTCGTTATTTGCTGACGACAGTTACTTGATCTCCTGAATCGCGTAACGCGAAACATCTACGACGGCTCCGGATCGGACTTTGATCTGGACCTTCTCGCCTTCGATGCCTTTGACGGTTCCGTAGATACCGCCGGCGAAAAGAACCTCTTGACCCGGCTTGAGCTCGGTGTGCAGCTCCTTGAAGTACTTCTGCTTCTTCTTCATGTTGATTTGCGACCAGATGGTGTAAATCAAGCCCATGATGACAAGCAGGCCTAAAAGGGCGACCGAGGAGCTCAGGACGTTGGCTCCGAAATCGGCCATTAGATGCCGTCCTCGTCGCCGAAGATATCCTCTTCCTCGGAGCCGGCAACGGATGCGACCGTCTGGGCGGTGACGCCCGTCTGTCCAACGGTCACGGCCTGCTCGCCAAGCTCGGCGAGCGTGGCATTGCCTCGGAGGAACAGAAGCTCAATAACCATGGGAAGGTTGGTGCCAGTCAGAACCTCGACGTTGTCGACATCCTGGGCAATCATCATCGACTGGTTGAACGGGGTGCCGCCAAGCAGGTCGGTAAAGACGAGCACGCCATCGCACTCCTCGCGCATGGCGGTAATAGCGGCGCGGAGATCCTCACCGTAGGATGCGGCCTGGTCGCCCTCAAAAGGAACGACGGTAAAAGCAGGCTGGTCGCCGGCAACCATCGCGATAGCGCTTGCAAGGCCGGGTGCGAACTGTCCATGACCGGTAAGAATAAAGCCAACCATTCAAATTTCCCTTCCGAAGGTGTGTACAATCTGAGTCCGATGATTTTCGGAAGCCAGCGGCGCTCGCCCTTAAAGCTTCTTGAAAGCGTTCTTTGAAGACCAGTGGTTTCTAAACTGGTAGTAACCACGTGATGTGTTGTTGTCACTATATCACCCCAGAAGAGGTCGCTTTCCTTGATTCATACGGTAAAACGTTTTTGCACCGCTCACGGTGATAAATCGACCGTTTACCGGTCGTTAACACTTCTACCTGCGGTTTTGAAACCGTTTCGAAATGCTTTGGCAAAAGATCGGATCTTTTCCTGTGTCTAAACAACGCAGGGCGGCTAAAAATAGCGTGAAGAAAAATTGCAGGTCATTGTGAAGATATGTGAATTGGTCTTTTTGACTTAATACCAGTTAGAACCAGTTTTGAGATTATCGGTGAACGGTAGTTTTCGACCGTTCACCGGTTACTTGCAATCGTTTGCAGTTGTTTTCCCAGATGAATTAGGGAAGCGCGATGGAGCGCTTGCGCGATCACGGGAAGTTTTTGGCATTTGTCCTCATCCCCCGAACGCCAAACTCCGGCATCCAAAATGAGCTAATAGCTCACGCTAATCGTTTTCAATCATTACTTACTCAGTATACGTAATTATTTATCGTTTATCGTTAATTTTGATATGATACAAGTATCATCCAAAACGCCGATTGGAGAGGTTATGGTCCACCGAAACGCATCTATATCGAATGAAACCATCAGCCGCGAACAGACGATAGCCAAACTGAGGAAGCTCGCTCGCATCTGCAAATGGGCCACAATCTGCATTACCACAGCGCTCGCTCTGGGACTCCTCGCAGTCATTGCGATTGACCTTCTACTTATATTGCCCGGCCTCTCCCAAGGGTCGTGCCTCCAATCCGTAGAACTTCAAGCCGGCGAAGGGCCGTGCCTGGCTATTGTCGGTACCGATGCGCAGGCCCCACTTATGCTCGTCGCACACGATGGCCACACTGCCATAGGGAGCCTCTTGATAACATGCCTCGCGCTTACCATCGCGATAAGCGTGCGCAGGCTTTTCTTCAACATTGAAAAGGAAGGCAGGCCCTTTGACCTTGAATGTAACCAGACACTTCGTCGAGTAGGACATTTATTCCTTATCGGCGGCGTTGCCGTGAGGCTTCTTGGTGCCGTAATCACGGGAATGATACTCTTAGGATTTGGCGGCAGCTTTACGGATGCGTTCGCCGGCCAGTTATTCGAGCCCTCCATGCTCTTTGCAGGCCTGATTATTTGCCTGATTGCCAGCATCTTCGCTACGGGTATATCCTGCAAAAACAAGATGACGAGTTGCTCTAGGAGGAATCCATGATTATTCTGCGGCTTGACCGCATGCTCGCCGAACGCAAGATCTCATCCAAAGAGCTTGCGGAACGCGTGGGCATCTCCCAGGTCAATATGTCACGCATTAAGACGGGCAAGGTTTCTGCCATACGTTTTTCAACTCTTGACGCGATATGTCGGGCACTCGACTGCCAACCGGGCGATGTACTGGAATATATGCCTGACGATGAAGCGATAACCTTTTTGGACGTAAAGATTGATAGGCATAATTTAGCCACCAGCGCCTAAACGCAAATAGCCCGCTAGAACAACATCCGTTCTAGCGGGCTTATTCAGATATTTCGGTTACGCGCTCGGCGGCTCAGACAGATCTTTATGCAAACAGACCATAGATGCTGATGTTGGCCTTGGCATACAGGCCGTTAGCATACTCGGTCCACTTGGAGCTGGCGCTCGAAGCCTGCGAAGAGTACTGCTGGTAGGCGGTGTAATAGGCGGTCATGGCCTGCTTGTAGGTAGCGCTATCAGCCGTAAAGGCATCGTCAGCGAAGGCCTTAGCGTAGGTGCTATCGGCGTCCTTCCAGGTGCCCTTTCGCTATCCCACTCGTCGCCGGCAAGTTTGATGATGTAATCGGCGTAGTCCTTGCTCGCGGTCTCCTCGTTGCCGTCAGCAGGCTCGGTCGGGGCGGTCGGCATGCTTGCGGAGCTATCGCCCACCTTCTTCTTGTAGAGCTTCTGCAGCGTCGCGGACTGGCGGACGATCTGCTTGGCCTGGTCCTTGGACACGCCATACTGCGTGGCCATGGTCTTGTAGTCCGAAGTGCCGATGGATTCCTCGGCGTACTGCTTCATCTCCTTAGAGGAGACGGTAATGCCTCGTCCTCGGCAGCGTCGAGCAGGATCTTGTTGCGCACGTAGGACAGGATGACGTCGGCAGAAGGAGCGGTGTAGTTGCCATCGCTATCCTTGACGGTGTCGAGGCTGTACTGGCTCTCGATGGCCTCGCGCGCGGTGATGTCGCTCTTCTTGCCGTTGTAGCTATAGCTTGCCACGGTCGAATCGAGCTGGTCCTCGGTCAGGGTCGACGAGCCGACACCCTTGCCGCCAAAGCCGCCATTGCCAATAAAGAAGCCGACCACGGCGGCGATCACGACGGCAACCACAAAGGCGGCAATCATCGTCTTCTTGTGCCTGGATGCATGGTCGTCTTCATCGGAACCCAGAATATCGTCGTCCTCATCCTGGGCCTCGGGCATCAGATTCTCGTCAGCGGCATCCGCGGCAATCTGAGCTCCAGTCGGGCGTCCTCCTCCTCGGCCGTCGTGCCGGCGGCAATGTGCTCGGCAGACGTACCGGCGACCAGATCGATCTTCTCGTCCTCGTCACCGTCGGGGCCTTCGCCGCGCTCGATGATCTGGATGCCGTCGATCTCGTCCTTCTCGTCCTTCTTTTGAATCAGACCCATATCAGTTACTCCTTGTTAGGAAACATAGTCTTCAATAGAATACGCCCGACAGAGTGCCGGGCGTATTGATTCTTAGGTTATACGCAAACACTTAAGTACTATTTAGGCGTTTGCAGCCTGCATGTCTTAGGCCAGGTGCGCGATAACGGCATCGGCAAAGGCCTGCGTGCCCACGGCGCCCTCGACGGAGCCGGTCTGGGCACGACGCACGTCGCCGGTAACCTGCTTACCCTCGTCGAGCGTGGCGGACACGGCGGCGCGGATACGATTGGCCGCATCGTTCTCGCCAGATGATCGAGCATCATAGCCGCAGACAGAATCTCGGCCGTGGGGTTGGCGATATCCTGGCCAGCGATATCGGGCGCGGAGCCATGCGTTGCTCGAAGATGGCGCAGTCGGCACCGATGTTGGAGCCGGGGGCCATACCCAGGCCACCTACCAGGCCGGCGCACAGGTCGCTGACGATATCGCCGTACAGGTTGGGCAGCACCAGGACATCGAAGTCGTTGGGGTTCTGGACCAGGCCCATGCAGGTGGCGTCGACGATCTTGTCGTTGAACTCAATATCGGGATAGTTGGCGGCCACCTCGCGCGCAACGCGCAGGAACAGGCCATCGGTCGCCTTCATAATGTTGGCCTTGTGCACGGCCGTCACCTTTTTACGGCCGCAGCGGCGGGCGTACTCAAAGGCGTACTCCACAATGCGGCGGCTCTTGGCGATGGAGATGGGCTTAATTGAGATGGCGGAATCGGCGGCGAAGGTCTTCTGACCCGAGCGCTCGACAAGCTGTGAGAGCTCCTCGACCTCGGCAGCGCCTCATCGAACTCGATCCCGGCGTAGAGGTCCTCGGTGTTCTCACGCACGATGACCAGGTCGACGTCGCGGAAGCGCGAGCCGTCGCCCGGCTGCGACAGGCAGGGGCGGCACGCAGGCGTACAGGTCGAAGTGCTTGCGCAGGGCCACGTTAACGCTGCGGAAACCCGTGCCGACCGGCGTGGTGATGGGGCCTTGATGGCAACCTTGGTCTCGGCGACCGCATCGAGCACGTGCTGGGGCAGCGGCGTGCCAAACTCGTCCATGACGCCGGCACCGGCCTCCTGGACGTTCCAGTTGATCTGGACACCGGTGGCCTCGACCACGCGGCGCATGGCCTGCGTAATCTCGGGACCGATACCGTCACCGGGAATCAGGACTACATCGTGCGCCATAATCTGTTACTCCTCGTCTTCGGCGTCGTCAGATTTTTTTACGCTAGCACGCTTCTTCTTTTTGGAGAGATCCAGGCCAAAACGTTTAACAAGCATTTCGCAAATCTCGCTCGAACGGGCCTTAAGATAGCTGCCCTTACCGTTCTCGCATCGAACTTAAGGCGCAGCGCAAGCTTCTCGGCAACCTCGCGTCGATCTCGCCCTGGCAAAACTCGTACAGGCAACCGAGCAT
>ENA-OQDD01000916-OQDD01000916.1-human-gut-metagenome-genome-assembly--contig:-NODE-916-length-10583-cov-2.866679_pt1 | contig 10583 bp, 10 predicted proteins | sample MGYA00242507_ERZ504598 | MGnify/ENA primary metagenome ERZ504598 (study PRJEB26092, sample SAMD00036318) | human gut metagenome | host: Homo sapiens | study: EMG produced TPA metagenomics assembly of... | reverse complement strand
ACCAAAAGAGAATCTGCCCGTTACCGGGAAACTTCCGAGTGATGGAAGATTCCTGGATAAGTCCCACGAGGAGATCAAAGGCAAGTCCAAAAGAACGGGTGCTGAAGGAACAGCGGAAAAAAGTTTCCCGTCTGTCTTTTGGTGATGAGGGTGACGGCATGGTACATGGTGCCGGGATCGGTATCCGGAATCCGGCATCGGCAGTCAAAGATGCGGCAGTCACAGCAGCACACTGGAAAACGCACGAAGAAGAGGATGAAAATGCGGCAGTGGAAGGGGCACACCGGGCAGAGCTTGTCGGGGAAAGCCTTGCAAGGAAATCCATCTACATGCGGGAACGGCTGAAAGGGCGGAGGGAAGAATCCCGGAGATTAAAAGAAAGCGTCCTGGATGAAGCAGAAAGGAGCAGGCTGATATTTGAGACTGCCTATGGAAATGAAGCGAAGGACGCAGTGAAAAGAGAAGCAGAGAAGAAAAAGAAATCTGCCCTGCAGAAACTCTTTCAGAAGAAGCGTTACCAGAAGCAGTATCAGGCAGCCAGACAGAGTAAAAAAGTAAAGGATGCAGCGATCACTTCCGCACAGAAGTTTACGGAAAAAGCGAAAGATGCGGTCAAGATGGTGATGGCACAGAACCGGGGAATTTTTGCCACGGTAGCAGTCTTTGCCCTGATCTTTGTGCTGATCGCAGCCAGTTTTACCAGCTGTACGGCATCTTTGCAGGGAGCTTCCTCAGCGATCATCTCTACCAGCTATTCCAGTACGGATGAAGATATTTATGCCGCTGAAAATGCGTACCGTGCCTTGGAAGAAGCACTGAATACACAGATCAACCAGATGGAATCCACCCATCCGGATTACGATGAATACCGGTATCAGATTGATGAGATCGGTCATAACCCATATCAGCTGATCTCTTATCTTACGGTAAAATATGGCGGCTTCACTTACGAGGAAGTGGCAGAGGAGATTAAGGAAATCTTCCGACAGCAGTATGGGATCACCACAGACTCTACCAGAGAGACGGTTACGGAAACCAAGACGGTCCGGTAGGGGAATCCTTGGGACAGGTTGTGACGAGTGGATACTGTAACTGCCCGATCTGCTGTGGGCAGTGGAGTGGCGGACCGACAGCCAGTGGGGCGATGCCGACAGCAAACCATACGATTGCCGTGGATGCAGCGAACCCATTTGTGCCGATCGGAACACATGTAGTCATGAACGGTGTGGAATATGTAGTAGAAGATACTGGAGCGTTTGCAAGATATGGGGTACAGTTCGATGTTTATTATGACAATCATGCGGCGGCATCCGCACATGGACACCAGACATGGGAAGCTACATAGCAGACAGTAATGGAAGCCAGGAAGTGCAGGTCACGACCACAAAAGAAGTGAACCGCCTGGATGTAACGATGACAAACCACAGCCTGGATGCCGTGTTAAGGAGCCGTATGACAGAGGAAGAACAGGAACGCTACGATGCGTATAACAAATATTACGGCAACCGTGATTATCTGTTTGATCTAAACAGCATACCCACCGGAAGCAGTGGATTTGGTTATGACATACCGGCAGATGCTTTATCTGATCCACAGTTTGCAAAAATGATACAGGAAGCAGAAAAATATCTGGGTGTTCCATATGTATGGGGCGGTTATTCCCCAAGTGGTTTTGACTGTTCCGGTTTTGTGAGCTGGGTTATCAATAACTGTGGAAATGGATGGAATGTCGGAAGATGTACTGCAGATGAGCTGCGGTCACACTGTTCGCAGGTATCTCCATCGGAGGCAAAACCGGGAGATCTGATCTTCTTCCAGGGAACCTATGACACACCGGGAGCAAGCCATGTGGGAATCTATGTCGGCAATAACATGATGATCCACTGTGGCAAGCCTGTCCAGTATACCAGCATTGCAAGTGCTTACTGGCAGGAACATTTTATGGCGTTTGGTCGTCTGCATTAAAGGAGGTGACAGGGCAGATGAACATGAAATTAAAAAAACTTCTGAATGATATTCAGAAAACGGAGGATAAGATTGCTGAATTACAGGAACACCTGAAGCGGCAGAATACATTGAGACAGCAGATGGAAGATATAGAGATCATTAAGTCGTTCCGTTCCATGAAGCTGGACAGCCGCAGCCTGCTTGTCCTGCTTGACGGGATTCAGAAAGGAACCGTTACGATCCAGATGGATGAGGACGGTGGTATCACGGTGGAGGATGCAAAGCTCCGCAGAAAAAGGAAAACAACGCAGAAGTTCACAGACCACCTGTTGGTCAGATGACAGAAAGAGAGGTTTTAGATGATGAGGAATAAAGTGGTAAAGAAACTGCTTATGATTGCCATGGCAGTCACCATGATCTCCGGGACATCCATTGCTACGGTTTATGCAAATGCAAACCCACCGGCAGAGGAGACAACGACACAGGTAGTAGAAGAAACGGCAACAGAATCAACAGAAGATACGGAGAAGAAAGAGGATACCGGAAGGGTCACCGGGGAAGGGGATAATTCGGCTTTTTCTACTCCGGGAAATGCCCAGCTGGTGGATGATAAGGAAAATGATGATACGAAACAGTTCCTTACCATCCAGACCAAGAAGGGAAATACATTTTACATGGTCATTGACCGTTCCAGCAATACAGAAAATGTATATATGATGTCCCTGGTCGATGAGAATGACCTGGCAGAATTTCTGGATGAGACAGAAAAGAGCAAAGAAACCGAAGAATCAACCGTAGTGATCCCGGAAACCACACCGGAAACTACCCCGGTAGCAGAGGAGGAAACCGAAGTGAAGAAAGAAGAAAAGACAGGAATGAATGTAAAAGGACTTGGAGCAATCGTATTTGCAGCGATTCTTGGAGTGGCAGGTATCGCCGTTTATAAAAAGCATGGACGTGGCAAAGAGGATGACTATGTAAGCGAACAGCTGGAGTTCTCTGACGGACCGTATGTAAATGAAGAAGAGGATGAGGAAGAAGAATAAACTTCCATCTCCAAAGAAGCAACCAAAATAAGGACAGGGGCAGCCAGAGCAGTTTGGCTGCCCTTTTTTCAGAAAGGACAAAAAAAGCGTATGTCAAAATTTTTAGTGATCGCAGAGAAACCAAGTGTGGCACAGAGTTATGCCAAAAATCTGTCAGCTTATAAAAAAAAGGACGGATATTTAGAAGGGGAGAGCTGTATTGTCAGCTGGTGCCTTGGGCATCTGGCAGAGTATGCACAGCCGGAGGAATATGACCCGAAATATGAGAAATGGCAGTTTGATGACCTTCCGATTCTCCCGCAGGTCTGGAAGTTGAAAGTTTCCAGAGATAAGAAGAAACAGTTTGATGTGTTAAAAAGCCTGATGAACCGGGCAGATGTGGACTATCTGGTAAATGGCTGTGATGCAGGAAGAGAAGGGGAACTGATCTTCCAGAGAGTGTATGACCTTGCCGGATGCAGGAAACCGGTGAAGCGTTTATGGATCAGTTCCATGGAAGATACGGCAATCCGGACAGGTTTTCAGACAATGAAAGGAGCAGAGGAATACCGGAATATCTGCATGGCTGCGGTATGCAGGGCACAGGCAGACTGGCTGATCGGAATGAACGGAACCAGGCATATACGACCTGTTATTTTAAACGTCTGGTTGTGGGCAGGGTGCAGACGCCAACGCTTGCCATGCTTGCGGAACGTCAGGATAAGATTGAGCATTTTCAGAAAGAAGCCTTTTATAAAGTAGTACTGACAGACGGAAGGCTTACGGTAGTTTCTGAAAATATTGCAAATGAGGAAGCAGCCGATCTCCTTGCTTCCTTATGTATGGATTCGGAAGCAGTGATTACACAGGTAAAGAGGGAACAAAAGAAAGCGTTTCCTCCCAAACTTTATGATCTGACCAGTCTGCAAAGGGAAGCAAACCGTTACTTTGGCTATACGGCAAAGAAAACACTGGATATGCTGCAGGAATTATATGAAGAAAAGCTGGTCACTTATCCAAGAACGGACAGCCAGTTCGTGACGGAGGATATGAGGGATACCGTAGAGGAACTGGTAGGGAAAATGCCAGTCTTACTTCCGTTCTTGGATTATGGACAGCTGGGACATAACATCACCAGAGTGATTAACAATGCAAAAGTATCCGACCATCATGCGATTCTTCCAACAAAAGAAGCCGTAGAAAAAGGAATCTCTGATCTGACGGCGGACAAAAAGAACCTGATGATGCTGGTCTGCCAGCAGCTGGTGCAGGCAACAGGGGAAGAGTATCAGTATGAGCAGACGGATATTACGGTCAAATGTCAGGGACATGATTTTACCGCCAGAGGAAAAGTGCCGGTGCAGATGGGATTTAAAGCGGCGGGGAATGCCTTTAAGAACCAGTGCGTGAAAGCCAAGCCGGAAGAAGAAACGGAAAAAGAAACTTCCATTCCATATGGATATGAAGAAGGAATGACGCTTTCTCCGGTAAAGGCAGAAAAGACAGTGCATTTTACTTCCCCGCCAAAACCATTCAATGAAGATACCCTCCTTGCCGCTATGGAAACCGCAGGGAATAAAGACTTTGATTCGGAGACAGAGAAGAAAGGACTGGGGACTCCGGCAACCAGGCAGGTATCATTGAAAAACTGGTTTCTTCCGGCTATGCAGTCAGAAAAGGAAAGAAGATCTTGCCAAGCACAGAGGGCAGGGAACTGGTGAATGTCATGCCGGCTTATCTGAAATCTGCCGCAATGACTGCCGAATGGGAAAATCAGCTTTTAATGATGGAAAAGGGCAGATCACCGATACACAGTTTATGGGTGAGATCACTTCTTTAGTCGGTAAGATTCTTTCTGTGTGCAGGGAAATACCGGAAACGGAAAGGAGAAGGTTCCAGAAAGCAAGGGAAGTGATCGGTAAGTGTCCGGTCTGCGGCTCTGATGTCTACGAAGGAAAGCAGAATTTTTACTGCTCCAACAGGCAGTGTGATTTTGCCCTTTGGAAAGAAAACCGTTTCTTAGGAAGCATGGAGAAAACACTGGATAAAAAGATGGCAGTGGAGCTTCTTGATAAAGCCTGCACCCATGTAAAAGGGCTGTATTCCAGAAAAAAAGATATAAAGTTTGACGCAGATCTTTTACTGACACTGGAGGACGGAAAGCCAAGGTTCCATCTGGAATTTCCAAAGAAGAAAAAGAAATAAGGCAAGGAGGTAGGCAGTATGTCGAAATTACAGGACATCCGGGAACTGGCACAGGAACATGCGACATTGGTGAGCAGTTCGCCAAGGGACTGGATGGGTTATATGGATACCGCAGCGAGACTATACCGGTATCCTTTTACAGACCAGTTACTGATCCACGCACAGCATCCACAGGCAACCGCCTGTGCGTCCCTGGAACTGTGGAATGAGAAAATGTTCCGCTGGGTAAACCGGGGAGCTAGGGGAATCGCCCTGCTTGACGAGAATGGTCATAATACCAGACTCCGGTATGTGTTTGATATTTCAGATACGCACATGGTGGCAGGCGGAAGAAGCCCTTACCTGTGGCAGATGCAGGAACATCAGCAGGAAGAAATCCTTACCCATCTGGCAGAAGCGTATGGTCTGGAAGAAAAAGATACCGGGAGTTTATCGGATGCGTTGATGGCGGTTGCAAGGGAAATGGTTGCAGACAGTCTGGAAGAATATCTGGACGGCTTGGAATATGCAGCGGAAGGAACCTATCTGGAAGACTGGATGAAGTTACAATCCGCAGTGATTTCCGCCAGCTTGCAACGGACAGTATATATTATATGCTTTGCAGACGGTGTGGACTGGAACCCATGGAGCTTCTGGAAGAAGAGGATTTTATGCACATCACGGATTATAACCGGCTGTCTGTACTGACCTTTCTTGGAAATGCAGCAAGCCAGATCAGTGAGAGTGTTCTGATCGACATTGGAAGGACAGTACATAAATTTCTCTGGAAGAAGCCAGAAAAGAGGTTGAAATTTCCAATGAAAGGAATTATAATAACTTTAACACGTTAATGCGTGAAAATAAAAATCAGGACGTAGAAAACAACAAAGAAGAAAATATCGAGAATGAAGGAGGAACCGACTATGGAACTGACATATCATCGCAAGGGGGATTACCTGTTTCCGAACCTGACCGTCGAGGAGGAAGAAGTGACGATAGGGAAATACGGGATGCTTCGGAGGACATTCCTGAAGGAACACAAGAACAGCTTGTATCAGAGCCTGTTCCTGACAGGAAAGCTGAACAGCCATCTGGCAGAGATCGAGAAGGCAGCACAGGAGAGGATGGACAGCCAGATGGAGAAACTGCTGAAGAACCATCCGGCACCGGACAAGGAAGCAGACCCGATGGCCTGGACAGCACATATGAACGCACTGATGGCAACAGCGGAAGAGAGCATCTTGACGGAATTGGTATACAGCTAGTTGAAGATACAAGAGAAGATGGACTGAGCAAAGCAGAGGAAGAAATTGCCTCTGCTTTATCTTTGCCCGAATATCCTACAGCAAATGAACAGAAAAGGCAGATTGGTGAAAGAGTAGCTGCTTTATATGCCGGGGAGATTCCTATTCCGGAAAGTGTTGTGGATGATATTTTACGGACGGGAGGAAACCGGACAGGAAGCCAGCTGCGTATCATCTATAACTTTATGAGTGAACAGTCACCGGGAGAATACACGGAGTTTGTAAAGCGTGAGTATGGAAAAGGCGGCAAAGGTTTTCAGATGGATGGAAGGGAGTATTCCGTCTGGTTTGATGAAACTGGGATGCAGATCGCAGTCGGGCATACGGTGGCAGACCAGATTTTGGATAAAGCCTTTTTATCCTGGAAAGATGTCAGCAGACGTATCCATCAACTTTTAAATCAGGGAGAATATGCCCCGCAGTCTGTATTGGATGTGGCAAGGGACAACGCATTGAAGGAACACGCACAGGCACTTGCTTATATGAAAGGGGATATGGCAGAAGGTGTGGCAGAGATTGTCTTTGATGAAGCAGATCTGCCGCATCTTCGTAGTATTTATCCGGAAATCACGGATTATCTTACTGAAAAACTGCAAGATCCAGGGTGGCTTTCGGATTTGAATGAAAGACTGGAAGCACTGGCAGAAGCCTATGAGACGGACAACTCTCTTATGCGTTTCCATCATTATAATCCGGTCAATATCTCCAGACAGTTCCAGAAGTTTGCAGATGAAGTGATCCCATACCAGGCAAGAGAGGGATTTGCATGGAAAGAACAGCAGATGTTCATTACACAAGACGAGATCGACGCATTTCTTGTCAGAGGTGGGGCGTATTCCGAAGGCAGACTCAGGACATATTCCTTTTATTTGCTGCATGAGATGAAAGAGCGAGGACAGGTTTTATCAAGGAACAGTATGGGATCGGTGGAAGCAGTCATGCACTGTCTGGTGCGGATGATTCACACGCAAATTATGATGGAAAAGGATTGTTTCTTGCAAGAGGTGCTTATGGAAATCCATATACGTCAGTTTTATTATCTTGGAATAAAGTTGCAAATAGAGTAGCTTATCTGATAAAGAATGACCAGTTCCTGCAGGCAGAAGATTATGCTCGTATGCCGAAATATGAACGGGAACAGATGGCGAACAAGGTACTACGCTTTTATGACCGTCTTCCGGAAGAGATAGACAGACCATTTACGGATGATTTCTTCTGGGAAAAACCAGGAAAAGAAATGGTGGCAGTTTTAGAGAACCCAGAGCAGACAGAAGAACTGTTGCAGAAGATGGATGCAGCATTGGCAGTTCTGCCATTAGATTTTGAGGCATATGGGACAAACTACCAACAGAAAACAGAACTTCTTTCAGAACTTCACCGGTATGCAGAAGGAACCTATACGATTTTCCCGACACCGGAAGCAGAACCGTCTTTTGCGGAACCATCCGGGCACCAGATGACCATGTTTGATTTCTTGGATACGAAGGCAGTGACAGAACCGACCGTAGTAGATATGTCAGATGTGGAGGAAATAGAAGAGGAAGAGGTTACTGCCAAAGAAGATATTCCGGAAAATCAGGAACAGGAAATAACAGAAACTTCTGAGGGACAGGAACAAAAGGAATCAGAAGAAGAGATAACGGTTAAAACAGCAGAAGAACTGGCGGAGTCTGGGATGAAGGTGTTTTTGAGTATCAGGGGTATCATTTTGAAGCAGTAGGGGTATTGCCGGAAGGAATAGAAGGAAAAGATCTGGTTGCACAGACCCGTTCCAATACAGAACTGCATTTATCGACCTACCATACAGAAGATTTCCCAAAGTATTCTTATGATGATTTTTATGCAGTCAGCAATGCACCAACTGCCGATGTGTTTCGGTGTCTGGAAACCGGACGCAATTATATTCCCGGAGAAAATGAACTGTTTGGATATGAGGGAGAATTTCAACCATATTTAAAACCGGAAGTAGAAGAGATTGTAACAGAACCGCATAACTTTCGGATTCAGGATAATGACCTTGGAGCAGGTGGTCCGAAAGCAAAGTATAAAGCAAATATGGAAGCCATCCATTTATTGCAGACTCTGGAGCAGGAAGAACGTCTGGCAACACCCGAAGAACAGGAAATTTTATCCCGTTATGTTGGCTGGGGTGGCATCCCGCAGGCATTTGAAGAGAATAACAGTAGTTGGACAAATGAGTATCTGGAGTTAAAGAATACCTTATCACCGGAAGAATACAGTGCAGCAAGAGCATCGACCTTAAATGCTTTTTATACATCACCGACCGTGATCCGAAGCATGTATGAAGCACTGGAAAATATGGGACTGAAACAGGGAAATATTCTGGAACCGTCCTGTGGTGTTGGTAACTTTATGGGACTGATCCCGGAGAGTATGAACAAGGCAAAGATGTATGGTGTGGAGCTTGACCCGGTTTCCGGCAGGATTGCAAGGCAGCTTTACCAGAAAAATAAGATTGCCATACAGGGATTTGAGGAAACAGATTACCCGGACAGCTTTTTTGACTGCGTGATAGGGAATGTACCATTTGGAGCATATCAGATCAGTGACCGCAGATATGACCGCCACCATTTTCTGATCCATGATTATTTTATTGCAAAATCCCTTGATCTGATCCGTCCGGGCGGTGTAGTGGCTGTGGTAACTTCCAGTGGAACGATGGATAAACAAAATCCGGCAGTCAGACAGTACCTTGCAAACCGGGCAGAGTTATTAGGGGCAATCCGCCTTCCCAATAATGCGTTCCAGAGAAATGCCAATACAGGTGTTGTTTCCGATATTTTATTTTCCAGAAAGAGACAGGGCTTCCATTGAGGAACCGGACTGGATACATCTGAAGGAAACTGCCGAAGGATATTCGGTCAATGCGTATTTTGCAGATCATCCGGAAATGGTGCTTGGGGAGTTTACAACGGAGAGTACCCAGTATGGGAAAGCAGGAAGTAACCGTAAGACCAAAAGAGGGAATCACCTTAGAGGAGCAGTTAAAGGAAGCAGTAAAGCATATACATGGTACCATTACGGAACTGGAACTTTCCGACACCGAACTGGAAGAAGATGTGGTGTCCATTCCAGCAGACCCAGAAGTAAAGAATTTCAGCTTTACAGTGGTCAACGAGGAAGTGTATTACCGGGAAAACTCTGTGATGAACCGGATGGAACTTCCGGCGGCAACGACCGAGCGTGTAAAAGGTATGGTAAAGATCCGTGATGCAACGAATGCCCTTATCCAGTGTCAGATGACCGAGGGAAGTGATGAGCAGATCACACAGCTTCAGGGGAAACTCAATGAAGAATACGATACGTTTACCGCAAAATATGGTCTGCTCAGCAGTAATGCCAATAAAAGGGCATTTAGCCAGGACAGCAGCTATTGTCTTTTAACATCCCTGGAATTTCTGGATGATAAAGGAGAACTGAAACGGAAAGCGGATATTTTTACCAAAAGGACAATCCGCAGGGCAGAAACGGTAACTTCTGTAGATACTGCCAGTGAAGCATTTGCGGTTTCTATCGGTGAGAGGGCAGGCGTTGACCTTTCCTATATGGCACAGCTTTCCGGGAAAACAGAAAAGGAGATTACCGAAGAACTGGCAGGGATAATCTTTAAGAACCCGATCAGTGAAAAATGGGAGCCATCGGACGAATATCTTTCTGGAAATGTGAGGGAGAAACTGCAGATCGCCAAACAGTTTGCAGAAGATCACCCGGAATATCAGGTGAACGTGCAGTATTTGGAGCAGGTACAGCCAAAAGATCTGGATGCATCAGAGATTGAGGCAAGACTTGGGGCAACCTGGATCTCCGAGGATTACATTACACGGTTTATGGCAGAGACATTCCATACACCAAGATATTATGTAGGGAGCAAGGTCAAAGTCCAGTATGCCGAAGTGACCGGACAGTGGAATGTTATGGGAAAGAATGTGGACAGCTACGGAAATGCTCTTGTTACTTCCACATACGGAACACAGAGAGCCAATGCCTACCGCCTTTTGGAAGATGCCTTAAACCTTAGAGATACCAAAGATTTATGACACGGTACAGGATGCCGAGGGGAACACCGGGAATTAAACCGGAAGGAAACAATGCTGGCACAGCA
>ENA-OQDD01000915-OQDD01000915.1-human-gut-metagenome-genome-assembly--contig:-NODE-915-length-10583-cov-6.036151_pt1 | contig 10583 bp, 14 predicted proteins | sample MGYA00242507_ERZ504598 | MGnify/ENA primary metagenome ERZ504598 (study PRJEB26092, sample SAMD00036318) | human gut metagenome | host: Homo sapiens | study: EMG produced TPA metagenomics assembly of... | reverse complement strand
TCGAAAGTTGTTATAAATCAATCGCTGTATGAAGTCCATTTCGCATATGATAATAGCTACTATACCCATTGCTATCATGATATTTTGTATTCGTATGATTCCGGTGGACACCTTATGGATACTACAAAATCGTACCATCAAGCTGTGGGAGGCTAAGAATGAAAAAAGGCAAAAGCAACTTTTTTCTTATTGCTCCTTTTGCCCTTTGGGGCTGCATTTCAGTATGGACTAGTAATCTTGTCCGATTGACAGATAAAAGCGCAGTACCTTATGCTTGGGCTTCTTTGTTTTTCTCATATGGAATCGTAGCAGTGCATTATATCCAAGTGGCAGTATCCTCCAAAGGCTGTAACAATGCCGAAAACGAAAAAATTGCATGGGTTCAGCTTGGGCTTTCAACTTTGTTCTTGATAGTAGCTGTTGTTCTAGCTATTCAATGAAGGAAAGCAAAGTAATCACCCAAAGCAGTGTAAGGTCACAATATTTTCTATTCCAGCAGTATTCTAGTAGTTTCAGCATTTGTATGGTTCACATTTATTTGCCGAGGAGTATACACCTGAAGGGGAAAATTTAATGAAGGTGATTCCAATGGAGCTTTAGTGTATTGAGTGAAGAAAAAAATAAATTAGGAGGCAGTATACTATAACTAACAAAATCAAACGGCTGATTTCCATTCTATTGGTCACGGTTTTATTTCTCCTGACCATTCAGCCAGCATTTGCAACTGGAAATAAGAGAAAGATCGATGATTATTCGATAGAAGAACTTCTCAATCTTTCTGTGCAAGAACAAGAGAATCTCGGATTTTATGTTTTGGCCGAGGTTCCAATGCGCGTTCCTGTTTCTAATACAGACGGCTCAAGAGTTGTATCGTATATTGATGGAACATGGAGAGTTCTTTATACAAAGGCCAATGGATTGGGCTTTTATATGAGTGGAACTACCGTCGGTATTGGCCCGGATTTAATAAAAAATGTTTCAGGAACGGATTACTACACGAGCTATTCCGATAACATCGAACGAAGCTGCCCATTTTCAACGACAGCACTAGTTCCAGAACAAAGTATATATAATACAACCTATACATATGACTTCTATGATGTTGGAACTTATCTTGATTGCAGCGTTGGGTGTTATTTTGGAGTGGTTGGCTCAAGCAAACCAATCTATTGGAGTGCAACTACACAAGTTACCATCCCGAAATTATGATTTTGACCAGCTATGGATGAAATTGTTTTTGAACCCAGTGATGTCAATATGTTAGCAGCTTTAGGCATCGTCGAAAGTGTAAAGTTGTTTCCGTTTATGTTATCAATGGGAGAACTTCAATATGCTTGCGATTCAGAATATCGTTGCAAACAATTCGTGAATTGCCTTTCAGAATATTATCCTGACAGCCAAATTGAAGCTAGACAACTGTGGTCGAAATATCATGGTACAGCGAATGCGGTTCAATGTGATATGATAAATCATAAGCCACTGCGTGTTTGGGTCAGGAGTTCTGCCGATTGTTGGTGCGGCATTTATTATATTTGTTACTATGCAGCAAAGTATGGTACAAATAGAATTTTGCTTGCATCCAGAGAAGGTCTGAAAGAATTTATGGAAGGGAAAACCGATAAGATCTCACAAAAGTATTTGACGGAAGAAACTATTACTGAGTATGCCAAAAGATGGGGAAAGCTATTAAACGAAAACACCTCCATGCGTATTTGGCATGCGAACGATGTTAAAAGCGTTAACATAGATTATTTCGACCAGAGAATTATTAGTTTAGTATCGAGAATTCCTATTTCGGTTGGTGAACTTACCGCAGACGTATTAAAAGCGATTTCTGCTCCGGTAAGTGACTGGTATGTCATGAAACGCATAGAAGCACTTTTGAAAAAGGGTGTTCTTCAAGTCGTTATTCCAAACAAAATCTTTTATAATACCATCGTCCAGCTAAACGAAGAATAAAGGAATCCGAGCAAGTCGGCCCAACAGTCACCTCATTTCAACGAGAGGGGTGGCTGTTGGTCAATTGTTCAAAAAGAAAAACTGAAGATAATAAAAAGTCTTGATTTCTCCATCAAAACATGATATATACATTATACGAAACAGTGCTTTGAAAGAACGCTCCACCGTTCAATGACGTGTAAAGAGAGGTGCTTGCCATGACCGCTGTGATCTACGCCCGCTATTCCAGTGATAACCAGCGCGAAGAATCCATCGAAGGCCAGATTCGTGAATGCACGGCCTATGCCGAAAAGAATGACATCACTATCGTCAAGCACTACATTGACCGCGCCATCTCTGCCAAGACGGATAATCGCCCTCAATTCCAACAGATGATAAAGGACAGCGACAAGAAGCTGTTTGATATTGTTCTGGTCTGGAAACTTGACCGCTTTGCCCGGAATCGCTACGACAGTGCCCGGTATAAGACCCAGCTGAAGAAGAACGGTGTCAAGCTCATGTCGGCTACGGAGATCATCTCCGAGGGGCCAGAGGGTATCATTCTGGAATCGGTTCTGGAGGGCTATGCAGAATACTACTCTGCCGACCTTGCCGAAAAGGTTGTCCGTGGACAGACAGAGAACATCCTGAAAGGCCGCTGCAACGGTGGTCGTGGAACGTTTGGATATACGCTGGATTCCGAGCGGAAATTTCACATCGACCCGCTTGCCTCCCTTTCGTGCTGGAATCGTTCACGAAGTATCGGGATGGCCTCACGATGAAAGAGATTCGGGACTGGCTGAATGAAAACGGCATCAAGAACCCGGTCGGAGGCGAATTTACTTACAACAGCGTGGAGCACATGCTCAAAAACCGGCGTTATATCGGAGAACTGAAATTCCGGGATGTGGTCGTGCCGGATGCGATTCCGCCCATCGTGCCGCTGGAACTGTTCGATGATGTGCAGGAAAAGATTGCCAAAAACAAGAAAGCCCCTGCCCGAAGAAAGGCAGAGGACGATTACCTGCTGACAACCAAGCTGCACTGTGGTTGCTGCGGTGCGCTGATGTTTGGCGAAAGCGGCACAAGCCGGACGGGAGAAGTCCACCGCTACTATAAATGTGCCACGGCCAAAAAGAAGAAGGGCTGCAAGAAGAAAACTGTCCGCAAACAGTGGCTGGAAGATCTGGTGGTGAACCAGACCATGCAGCTTGTCCGGGACGATGCCGCCATGGAATCCATTATCGCCAAGGTCATGGAGCTGCAAGACCGAGAGAACACCAACCTTCCTCTCTATGAGAAACAGCTCCGGGATGCAGAATCGGGTATCCAGAATATGCTGAACGCGATACAGGCCGGTATCCTGACCAGCTCCACCAAGGAGCGGCTGGAGCAGCTGGAAGAAACCAAGCGTGAGCTTGAAGCCCGCATTGCGGAAGAGAAGCTGGCAAAGCCCAAGGTCACGGAGGAGTTCATCCGGTTCTGGCTGCTGCGGTTCCGTAAGCTGGATATGAGCCTGAAAGACCAGCGGCAGGCGCTGGTGGATACCTTCATCAATGCGATTTACCTGTATGATGATAAGGTTTTGATAACCTTCAACTATAAAGAAGGAACACAGACCGTCACCTTTGGAGAAGCGACAGAAGTTGCATCCGAGGGAAATGGTTCGGATTTGGATTGCTTTACTGCACCAGATATTGAACGTCAAATCGTAAGATTTGACGTTCTTTTTTGTTATGTAACCCCGAAAATTCGGGGTCTGCACGGTCAATGCACGGTTTTTGCACGGTTGGTGTTTTCATAGGAATCCTCTGCATGGGCTGGAATTACTTTGAAATGCGTGGTAAATTTTGCATTAGGTCAGCAGAGCCAGACGGAGCTGCGCCTTTATTTCGGGGTCTGCATTCTTCAGAAGTTCCAGCAGAGCAGTCGTAGAGATGGTCGGTTCGCCTGCGGCGGGCACAGCCTGCGGCTGGGGCTTTCCTGTTTGGCATAGAACCCTTCCTCAAACTTCTTGCCCAGTTCTACACGAGAGGACTGCTGGATATGCGCATAGGTGTTCACCAGCATATCCCGCCGTAGCGTGTCCTGTGGTGCCCTGAACGGCCTTCACATCGCCGCCGGAGATCATCAGCTGATAAGTCGCACTGGAATGCCGCAGACCGTGAAAGACGATGCGGGGAAACTCCGGGTGTGCGTCCTGCCATTCGGCATCTGATGCCGGGCACAAAGCGTTTTGGAGAGCTGAAAAAGTCCATCGGTCATGTAACTCAGAAGGTTCTGACCGCTCAGCTGCGGCAGGAGGAAAGCAGAATAAATAAAAGACGGGGTGCTGTGCATTTGTGCAGCACCCGTCTTTTATTTGTGTTCATCTGCGCCCGGCTCATAGAGCAGCTCCAAATAGGGGTGCTTCCGGATGGCGGCAACCACCTCATCCAGGCGGGTCGCGCAGAAATTCTGGCAGCATAGAGTTTGTGCCGATAGAAATTTTGCGTACAGTAGATTTTGGAAATCTTCTTTGATGCCGCAAATCGTAGGCGGTGCCCATGGTTAGATAGATCTCGTCCTGCGGCAGAAGATCAATAAAATTGCGATAATAAACTATTCGCCCAGATGCCAGATGTCGCGGTCGTACTCGGCAATGGTGCGGTCGGAGGAGAACATGCCCGCTTTGGCAATGTTCACCAGACACTTGCGCCGCCAGCCTTTCGGGTCGCAGGCGTAATCGCTGAGGGCCTGCCCCTTGCGCACAACGTAGGCGTTGAAGTCCGGCAGGGTCTGGAACCAGTCTTTATGGATCAGCTCGTTGTGCAGGCGGGTCAGGTTTTCGGCGTGACCGGCGGCCAGCATCTCCGGGCCGGTGAGGAAGTTGATGGCGCGGCGGATGTTGACATCGCCCTCCACCCACTGGGCGGGGTCGTAGTCGCCCACGGCGTAGCGGTGGATGACCTGATCGGAGGTCTGGCCGAAGATATAGATGTTCTCCTCGCCCACCTGCTGGCTGATCTCCACATTGGCACCGTCCATGGTGCCCAGCGTCAGCGCGCCGTTCAGCGTGAACTTCATGTTGCCGGTGCCGGAAGCTTCCTTGGAGGGCAAGGCTGATCTGCTCGGACAGGTCGCAGGCAGGGATCAGCTTTTCGGCGGCGGTAACGTTGTAGTTCTCCACGAACACCACCTGCAGCCACTTGGACACTTCCGGGTCTGCGGCAATGACCTTGGACAGGGTCAGCAGCGCATGGATGATGTCCTTTGCAATGGTGTAGGCAGGTGCCGCCTTGGCACCGAAGATGCTCACCAGCGGAGCAGCGGGCAGGTGCCCGGCCTTGATCTCGTAGTACTGATGGATGAGGTACAGCAGGTTCAGCTGCTGGCGCTTGTACTCGTGCAGGCGCTTGGACTGGATATCGAACACAGCATCGGTGTTCACGCTCACCTTCTGGGTGCGCAGCAGCCAGTCTGCCAGTGCTTCCTTGTTGGCCTTTTTCACAGCGGTCAGCTGCTCCAGCACAGCTTCGTCGTCAGCAAAAGCCAGCAGCTTTTCCAGCTCGGTGGCATCCTTACGGAAGCCGGAGCCGATGTGCTGTTCCAGCGCGGCGGTCAGGCGGGGGTCGCATTCCAGCAGCCAGCGGCGGAAGGTGATGCCGTTGGTCTTATTGTTGAACTTTTCCGGATACAGCTCGTAAAAGCCGTGCAGCTCGGAATTTTTCAAAATCTCGGTGTGCAGCGCTGCACGCCGTTGGTGGAGTGGGTAAAGTGGATGTCCATGTGGCCATGTGCACCCGGTCGTCCTTGTCGATGATGGCAAGGCTCTCGTCCTTGGTGCGGGTGCGGGCCAGTGCGTCCAGCTTTTCGATAATGGCATCAGCTGGGGCACCACGGTATCCAGATAGGCGCGGGGCCACTTTTCCAGCGCTTCGGCCAGAATGGTGTGGTTGGTGTAGGCGCAGGTCTTTGTGACGATCTTTACGGCTTCCTCAAATTCGATGCCCTTTTCGCCCAGCAGCCGGATCAGCTCCGGGATGACCATGCTGGGGTGGGTGTCGTTGATCTGGATGGCGGCGTAGTCGGCCAGATCATGGTAATCGCAGCCCCGGGCGGCACACTCGGCCAGAATGAGCTGGGCACCGGCAGAGACCATCAGGTACTGCTGGTACACCCGCAGGCGGCGGCCTGCCTCATCGGAATCGTCCGGGTAGAGGAAGAGGGTCAGGTTCTTGTCGATGGCAGTTTTATCGAAGGCAATGCGTCATGGACGATGCTCTCATCGATGGTGTCAAGGTCAAACAGGTTCAGGGTGTTGGTGCGGCCCTCGTAGCCGGTGACCGCCAGCTTGTACAGCCGGGCAGTGTACTCCTTGCCCGCCAGCTCCACCGGGTAGGTGATGTCGGTCTTTTCTGCCCAGCTGTGGGCGGTGAGCCACGGGTCGGGCTTTTCGTTCTGCACGCCGTCCTCAAAGGACTGGTGGAACAGGCCGAAGTGATACCGCAGGCCCACGCCGTCGCCGGGCAGGTTCAGCGTTGCCAGAGAGTCGAGGAAGCAGGCAGCCAGACGGCCCAGACCGCCGTTGCCCAGAGAAGGTTCCGGCTCCACCTCTTCGATATCGGAAAGGCTCTTGCCGACGGCAGCCAGTGCATCGCGGGCTTCATCGTACAGTCCCAGATTGATGAGGTTGTTGGACAGCAGCTTGCCGATGAGAAATTCGGCGCTGATATAGTACAGCTTGCGGCCGGTGACCGGCTGCACACGGTCGGCGCTCTTCTGCCGGACGAGTTCCAGCAGCGCGAGATACAGCTCCTGATTCGTGCAGTCTGCCAGCGGCTTGCCCGTGAGACCCTGTAACGTTTCGGTAAAGCTCATAAATGCATCCTCCTTTGTTAGGGTGTATCTGAAAAGTTGAAAATTTAGTCTATTTCTGCAAGCACAGCCGGATCTTGCGTGAAACAGCCTTGGATCTCGCTTGTGCTTGCGAAATATTCGTCATTTTCTTTGTTTTCAAATACACCTTGCGGAAAACAGGTTTGACATCTGTACTTCCAGATATACCACATAAAACAATCAAAATCTTGCCTAAAAAGCGCAGACTGTGGTACAATCCTATCATCGGGAGGTGAAACAATGCAAAATCAGGCATCTTTGCAGGAGACCAAGCAGCATGGTGCCGTGCGGTTTCCCTTCAATCTGTATCCCTGCACCATTCCGGGGGACTTTCCGCAGGTGGCGCTCCACTGGCAGGAGAGCATGGAGCTGGTCTTTGTCAAGCGGGGCACAGGACTGGTGCAGGTGGGCGCTGAGAGCTGCCCGGCCCGCATGGGGGACATCTTTATTTTTACGCCCGGCACCCTCCATGCCCTGCGGCAGGCCGAAGGGCAGTGCATGGAATACGAAAATATCATTTTTGAGCTGGAGCTTCTGGGCGGCGCAGAGGACCTTTGTGCCGAGAAATATCTGCTTCCGCTGCAAAGCGGGCGCTTGTCGCTGCCTGCGCGGCTGACCCCGAACGACCTGTGCTATCTGCAGGCCGCCGCCTGCCTGCGGGAGGTGGAGGATGCCAACCGCGCCAAGCTCCCCGGCTACGAGCTGCAGGTCAAGGGAGCATTGCTGCGGTTTCTTGCCCTGCTCCTTGCACAGGGCCGGCAGCGGCTTGCCGCCGAGACAGCCGACACCCAGCGGCTGAAAACGCTCCTGCAATGGCTCTCGGCCCATTATACCGAGGAACTCCGGGTCGCCGATGCCGCCGGGGTCTGCTCCTTCAGTGCCAGCCACTTCATGCGGTGGTTCCGGCAGATGACCGGGCAGAGCTTTGTGGCCTTTCTGAACGAGTACCGGCTCAACGCCGCCGCCGAAGCGCTGCAGGCCACGGATGAGACGGTTCTGACCATCGCTTCCCGGTGCGGGTTTGAGAACCTCTCCTATTTTAACCGGGCGTTCAAGGCGCACTTCGGCATGACACCCCGGGAGTACCGGAAAAAATAAGCAAAACGAGGCCGTTCTGCCTCTCTGAAAAAGAGAGGGAACGGCCTCGTTTTTTGCACATCAGATCTCCGGCGGCGGGCAGCAGCTCTCCCGTTGGATGAGCTTATGCGGCACGATGATCTTGGTTGCCAGAAGATTCGAGTTCTCGATGTGGTTGATGGTCTGGCTGGCCGCTTCCATGCCCAGCTGGTAGGGGTTCACGTCCACGGTGGTCAGCTGTGGACTGGTGATGCGGGAGAACAGCGAGTTATTGAAGGACACGATGGAAAGGTCTTTCGGGACGCGCAGCCCCAGCTTGCCGCAGAACTGTTCCAGCACCACAGCAAGGATGTCGTCGCTGACCAGCATGGCGGTGGGGCGGTCCAGCGCGGTGAACAGGGCCTTCAGCGTTTCTTCGTAAGCATCGTTCAGGGCGTCGATTTCCAGTTCAAGTTCGATGAGCAGTGGCGCAAACTGAAGCCTACGCCAATAGCAAAGGCATCCGGATCATCGGCGATATCCCCATCTATGTGGCGCTGGATTCGGCGGATGCATGGGCAAACCCGGGGCTGTTCCAGCTGAATCAAGAAAATCTGCCCACAGCGGTGGCGGGCGTTCCCCCGGATGGATTTTCGCCCACCGGTCAGCTCTGGGGCAATCCGCTCTACCGCTGGGAAGCCCACCGCGAAACCGGCTATCAGTGGTGGATCACCCGCCTGTGGTACTGCTTCGAGCTGTACGACGTGGTGCGCATCGACCACTTCCGCGGGTTCGATGAGTATTTCTCCATCCCCTACGGCAGCGAGACTGCGGCGGAGGGCCACTGGGAGAAAGGCCCCGGCATCGAGCTGTTCCGTGCCGTGGAGCAGGCACTGGGCAAGCGGGAGATCATTGCGGAGGATCTTGGTTATATGAGCGAGACGGTCCGTCAGCTGGTGCGGGACAGCGGCTTCCCCGGCATGAAGGTGCTGGAATTTGCCTTTGACTCCCGGGACACCGGCAGTGCCAGCGACTATCTGCCCCACAACTACCCGGTGAACAGCGTGGCCTATACCGGCACCCACGACAACGAGACGCTGGTATCGTGGTATCAGACTGTCACCGATGCCGAGCGCGCCATGGTGCGGGACTACCTGTACGACTATGCCACCCCGGAGGAGCAGCTCTATAAAAGCATGATCGCACTGATCCTGCGCAGCGCAGCGGCGACCTGCATCGTTCCCATGCAGGACTGGCTGGGGCTGGACAACTCTGCCCGCATCAACAAGCCCTCCACCGTGGGCCAGAACTGGCGCTGGCGGCTGAAAAAGACCCAGCTGAGCAAAAAGCTCCAAAAGGAGATCTGCCAGCTGATCACCCGCTACGGCCGGATGAACTGGGCGTAACAGTATAGTGTTCTGGACTTGATTTTGGAAAGTTTATTGCAGAATAATGGCAGAAGTAATACTTATTAAAAATAAAAACGACAAAGAGCAAATAAAAAAGTACAGAATATGGATCGGCCCGGTCGAACAGCTGGTTCACATAGTCCTTCTGGGGGATGCCGATGATCCACAGGCTGTACTTGTCGTCCATAGGATGATGCCCTTTGCCATCATGGTATTCACCACCGGGATGTGCAGCCGGTCGGTGCCCACTTGGCCGGTGATGGCCACCAGCGGCGCACCGTTCGGATAGGAGTGCGCGAGGCGCACCACAAAAAAGCACGAAGCAGCAATGCTTGGTGCTTTTTCTTTTTGACATGTGCCGCGGGATGCTTTATAATAAGAATGATTTCAGATGTCTGCGGGGCGGTGCGCCCTGCGGTAAAATTACGGCAAGCAAAAAAGGGAACTGCTATGAGAGAAGAAAAGGCCAGCGCATTGCCGCTGCTGCTGGACGTGCGCAGAATGGACGAAAATAACCGGGCTTACGCCTACCGTAGCTGCGCAAAAATATTATGACCTTGCAGCTGCAGCCGGGCTGTCAGCTGAGCGAGGCCGAACTGTGCGAACAGCTGGCCATGAGCCGCACACCGGTACACGAAGCGCTGATGATGCTGAAAAGCGAGTGGCTTGTGGATGTTCTGCCGCAGCGCGGCAGCATTGTGTCCAAGATCAGCGTTCCATACCTGAACGAAGGCTTTGCCATGCGCCGCATTCTGGAACCGGCGCTGCTGCGCGGGCTGGCCGGAAAGCTGACAAGGGAACAGCTGAACGAATTTCAGGAACTGCTGAACCGGCAGAACGAAGACCTTTATCTGGATCAGGATGCAGCAGATGACTTCTTCATCTCGCTGGATAACGACTTCCACAGGCTTTTGTACCACGATTCCGGCTACGACCGCATCTGGGAGGCCATGCACAACGTTACTTCCCATATGGACCGTGTGCGGTATCTGGACTCGGCCCTTTGCCGGGGAAATATTGCCTCGGTGCAGAAAGAGCACGAGCAGATCTTTGGCTACCTGCGGGACGGCCTGCCGCTGGACGTGGACGTAGAAGCCCTGTTTGAGCATCACCTTGGCATGTACCGCGAGAATTTCCAGAAGATATTGGAACGGTTCCCGGATTTCTTTGTACGGACATAAACCAAAAGAGCACCCGCTGCTGACCCTTACAAGGCCATGGCAGGGGGGTGCTTTTTTGGTTCAATACGGATACGGCTTTACGCCGGGCTGCGGATATCAATTTACGACGGCAGTGTTTCTG
>ENA-OQDD01000914-OQDD01000914.1-human-gut-metagenome-genome-assembly--contig:-NODE-914-length-10584-cov-2.372000_pt1 | contig 10584 bp, 9 predicted proteins | sample MGYA00242507_ERZ504598 | MGnify/ENA primary metagenome ERZ504598 (study PRJEB26092, sample SAMD00036318) | human gut metagenome | host: Homo sapiens | study: EMG produced TPA metagenomics assembly of... | reverse complement strand
GCTTGCGGTGGATGGAAAGGTCTGGAGTGAGGAAACAGTAGAGGTGCTCAATGACATGTACAGCGTATCATGTCCGGTAAAACCTGTGTTTGAAAGATGAAGGTATGCAGCCTTCTTATGAAAAATGACACAAAATGCCGTATTTTGGAGCAGTTGTACAGAGAAAACAGCAAAAAGAGAATTTTAAGAATATGCGGTACAAAGACGCAGGCCACTATTGCACAGATAAAAAATGCAGACACAGGAATTATTGTGTCAGGTGTATTGCAGGTGAACTGTGTGAATATTGTGGAGGACGATGGCTGTCCGATAGAGATGCATACAGACTCTGTGCCGTTTGAACAGTTTGTTGAGATACCCGGCATGGATGCCAACACCTGCTGCGAGGTAAATCTGCAGGTAGACCAGGTGCAGGTCAATCTACTCGACAACAGTGAATATGAAATTAAGGGTGTTGTCAGCATAAACGCTATTGCCCTGCAGCAGGATGAAGTGTCAGTCATAACATCGGTGGAGCAGGAAAAAATAGCGTCTGATACAGAAGAGGAAGCAGCTCTGGTTGGCTATATAGTGCAGAAGGATGATAAAATGTGGGACATTGCAAAAAGATACCGCACCACTGTTGAAAACATAATGGAAATAAACGCTCTGACCTCAGATAGCATCAAACCTGATGATAGACTTATAATAGCGCGTATGTGAATCATAAATTAGGGGCAAGATACCTTTTGACTTTTTAATCATATCATTATATAAAATGTGGAAAATTCTGTAAATTTACAAAAAGATGTGGAAAAAAGATTCATTTTGTGCGATAATATATCCGAATGTATATTGAACGTAAATTGTGGAAGGAAAGGTCAATCTGACCGTCGTATTACAGGAGGAATAAAATGAATCAGAAATGGACACGTGCTATATGTACTGTGTTAACATCGGCACTCGTTTTTACAGGACCGGCAGTAGAGGGCACTACATTTAGCGGATACATAAACAGTGGACTTGAGAAGGTATATGCCAAGACACAGAAGCAGAAGGATGCAGAGAAGAAGAAGTCACAGGCTGAGAAGGATCTCAAGGATAAGAAGAATGAGATTAATGGTCTAAAGGATCAGCAGCAGACTACTGCTGATGATATAAAGAATAAATCCGCAAAGCTTGATGAGATTCTTGCAGCACAAAAGAAGCTTCAGACAGATATCACAAATAAACAGGCAGAGATAGAGCAGAATCAGAAGGATCTTGCAGCTGCTCAGGAAAAGCAGCAGGAGCAGTATGACGCCATGAAGAAGCGTATACAGTTCATGTATGAAAATAGCGCTGAGGACAATATCTGGACAGCAATTATTGAGTCAAATGGTATCACAGATATGCTCAATCGTATAGAGTACGTGTCAGATGTATATGATTCGGATCGTGCTCTTATGGATTCTTATCAGGCAGCAGTTGAGCAGGTGAAGGAGATTGGTACTAAGCTTGACAACGACATGAATGAGCTCACAGCCATGCAGGATGACTATGAGAAGCAGCAGGCAGATGTCGAGGCGGCTATAGTAGCTCTTGAAAACCAGAAGGAGCAGTATGCAAGCCAGATAGCTCAGGCACAGCAGCAGGCAGATAATTATCAGAATATCATTACGGCACAGGGCAAAATCATTCAGGAGCAGGAAGCAGCGGCAGCAGCTGCAGCCGCAGCCGCTGCCAGAGCGAACAGCTCATCAAGCAGTCCAAGCTATGATGGTGGTGGAGCCGGTAAGGGCGGAAGTATTGCCAGTGACTATGCAGCAGGCGGTGGAAAGAACCCGGGTGCTTCAACAGGAGTTTCAGGAAGCTCTGTAGTATCATACGCTATGCAGTTTGTGGGCAATCCATATGTATGGGCTGGAAACAGTCTTACAAACGGTGTAGACTGTTCAGGCTTTGTACATGAGGTATATGCACATTTTGGTATCAGCACACCGAGATATTCACAGGCATTTAAGTCTGTGGGACAGGCCGTATCCTTCGATAATATACAGCCGGGAGACGTAGTGGTATATCCGGGACATGTAGCTATATATGCAGGTGGTGGTGTTATAGTGGAGGCACAGTCCACAAAGGCAGGAATCACAGCAAACAGAAGCGTACAGTGTCATACAATACTTGCTATACGACGTCTTGTATAGGATGGTTAGGAGCCGATAAGTATATTTATTATACTTACCGGCTCTTTTTTTTATCACAAAGAGCTGAATGGTTACCAATAAAGTAAGGGGCGTAAGACGCGGACATGCCTCCAGCCGCAAGGGGCTCTCAATGCGCTAACGCTATGCTGTCAAGAGGCTGTACGAATTATGCCTGTATGGTTTTCTATGCTCGACGAAACCGGCTTTTATGCGCCGTCCATGGCGCATAACACCTTGCCCTGCCGTCCATGGCAGGACATTTCTGGGTTCCATGTGCATAATTCTACAGACTCTAAACAGCTCCGCTAGTCGCTTATTGAGAGCCCCTTGCGGTTGGTGGCATGTCCGCGTCTTACGCCACGACCCAATGTTAGTAACCGGCAACAAACTCATTGTAATAAATAATAGCAATTTCCACCCATAAGGTGTATTATAGAGATAGACGGCACCAATTCGCACAAAACGAACTAGCAAGCCTGTAAATAAAGTAAGAAAAGCAGGAGGAACAAGCCATGCAGATGGAACAATTACAAAAAGACATGATTGCAGCAATGAAAGCAAGAGACAAGGTAAGAAAGGATGCTATATCCTCACTTGTATCGGCAGCCAAAAAGGCGGCAATAGATGAGGGCTGCAGAGATAATATACCGGAGGGGCTTGTTCCAAAATCAAGGTCATCCTTAAGGAAATGAAGTCTGTGAAGGAGCAGATTGACACATGCCCTGCCACAAGAACAGATCTGCTTGATGAGTACAATACCAGATATGCAATCTTTGAGGAGTACGCTCCTGCAATGATGTCGGCAGAAGAGGTAGAAAAGGAGCTCACAGAGCAGTTTTCGGATGTAATCGCAACAGGAAACAAAGGACAGATAATGAAGGCAGTCATGCCGCATTTCAAGGGCAAGGCTGACGGAAAGGTCATAAATCAGGTGGTTGCAAAGCTTTGCGCAAAATAAGAAAACACATCACAACAATTATACTTGCAGTGCTGGCTGTCATGGCCGGCGTGTAGGCATATATATGCAGTGCTTGACAATGCCGATATAACGGATTATGATTTCTCGGGAGGCAGATATAAGAAGCTGCTGGAGAAAAATAACTATAAAATAAAAGAAAAAGTGTGGAAAAGAGTCGATATGGGAAACGTTACTCTTGATCACTAGAAAGAAGATTTTATGTCAACAAAAATTGGAAGAAATGACCCTTGCTGGTGTGGCAGCGGAAAGAAATATAAGACCTGTCATGCGGCATTTGATATGAAGCTTGAAAAGCTTGCTGAGGCACATCATAAGATACCGAGCCATTCAATCATCAAGACACCTGACCAGATAGCGGGAATCAAGGAGAGCGCCAAGATAAATGTCGCAGTGCTCGACTACATAGGAGAACATATCCACGAGGGTATGAACACAGCAGAGATTGATAAAATAGTCTATGATATGACCACCAGCATGGGCGGCATCCCTGCACCGCTCAACTATGAGGGTTATCCTTACAGCGTATGTACATCAGTAAATGAGCAGGTTTGTCACGGATTTCCTTCAAAGGACGTCATCTTAAAGGATGGTGACATCATAAATGTAGACTGTTCTACAATTTTAAACGGATATTTTTCGGATTCATCAAGAATGTACTGTATCGGAAATGTAAGCCCTGAGAAGAAAATGCTCGTTGAAGTCACAAAGGAGTGTGTGGAGCTTGGACTCAAAGAGGTAAAGCCGTGGGGCTTCCTCGGAGATATGGGACAGGCGGTGCACGACCATGCATTTGCAAACGGTTACACAGTAGTGCGTGAAATCGGTGGACACGGAGTGGGACTTGAATTTCACGAGGATCCGTGGGTAGGCTACAACACCAAGCGCGGCACCGACATGGTCATGGCACCCGGCATGATATTTACCATCGAGCCAATGGTCAACATGGGCAAGGCCGATATCTACGTAGATGACAAGAACAACTGGGAAGTATACACCGACGACGGACTTCCATCAGCCCAGTGGGAAATCATGGTACTCGTCACAGAGGATGGCCATGAGGTGCTGAGCTGGTAAACCGGTAAGTATTATCAGAGTGCTATTATTAGCAGACATTATTTCATAGGTGACAACATTATAAAGGGCGTGTGAAAAACGAAGTTTTTTTCACACGCCCTTTTGTATAATTCCATACAGAATATAGTAAGTGAAGCGTTAGCTTCGGGAGAGCATTTCTGCATCCACGGACATGGTTTATAAACTCATAGTAGATGCTTCGCATAAGTACCCTAAATTTACCGGAGAGTATGCGGTGTGTTCCGAAGAAAATATGAACTGCCACGGCGTTCCATAAAATGTGGATACGACAATTCATAGCAAACTATCAATAAACTATCCGCAAATGCTGCCGTGGCTGATTTTATATTTTTCTGAGGAATATACTGCATGCTAGGCCGGTCTTCACAGCCTGAATATGCGAAGCACCATGATAGCGAAGCCCCTATAAACTTGTATTCACCCCATTTATGGTCGCATTCTCATTCTCCCTCATAGGAATGACGAGACACTTCTCCCCATTGATGACCTGCGCATGAATCTGTGAAGCCTTCTCCGGCTTTACATGAAGCACCACATCATAGGTCTTAATTTGGCAGTGTAATTATCAATCTCTTCCTGCTTCTCAAGAAGCTGTGAGGTGCGCTCCTCAATCTGATTATTTTTCTCCTGGATAACAGAATCCTTCTCCTCAAGCTGCGCATTTTTCTCATTGAGCTCGAGAGTTAAATCGCCGACCTGGCTCTCAAGAGCAAGCTTTTCCACGCGGATTTCATTAGCTGCAAGAGCCTTTGAATCAATGACATTGGCTGCGATAGGCGGCTTGTCACCGAAGGCCTCATTGACGGATTTTTCAATGCGTGAAATCTTTTCCTCAGAGACATGGCAGTCACTAAGCACCTTGTTCATAGCCTCGCTGTCGAGAATGAACGGATCGTCGTCATCATCGTGAGTCTCAGCGTAGTCATCGGCCATCTCGGACAGATTCTGCTGAATATCAAGCAGCTTGTCATCCGTGCTCTCGTCCTCAGCACCTAGCACGTTTCTGACGATTGAATGAAAAGCCATCTTCTGCTCAGTAGCTGTGCGCTCCACACCGCAGCCGAGGCCGTTTGTCATAAACTCAGAGTGCGGTTCCTTGGTGTTTTTCGTATAGAAAAGAGTGGAGTGTATGTCAGTGCTCCTATCATTGAAAGCAGGAAATAAAAAGCCTGTCTCAGGTGCACCAACCACCCAGTCCCTTATGCGGGCTCCGATACGCTGCTCCTTTTCCAGATAGCCAAGGCCCGGCTTTGAAAGTGTGACAGGCAGATGGCGCAGAGCATGTATTTGTACACCTCCTCGGACTCATCCACGTTGATGTTGTCCTTTGTACGTGTCATGACATCGTAGCTGTCGAGATACAAAAGAATCAGATAGTTCCCAGCCTCATCGTAGGTGTCGATGACCAGATCATAGTATGTATCGAGCAGAGTCTCATCATTAAGCTCGCTGTCGCGAAGCGCCATGAGAATCTGCTGGCGGCCTCCGACCTCTTCCTCCTCAAGCGGAAACTGCAGATTGAGCAGGTTGTTTCCGAGAGTGCCGGAAAGCACCTTGTTTGAAATCTCGAGATATTTGTAGTATTCATCCTCCTCCAGAGTGAGAAATTTGCCACCGAATTTGCAGACTTTTTCATGGTTGCAGTCCACGTAGCAGCCGACCAGACGACTGAAGGTTGCCTGGTCTTTTTTTAATCTTCGTTTTAGTTCCAATACTTCTTTTTTGTTCATATTATCCTCGCATTGTTTTCATACCATTCAAAAATTTCCGTAATCACATTATATGTATGGAATAAATATTTGTCAATTAAGCGGCGCCTTTTATGTCCCGCTGTCAATCAAGAAAAAAGATGACAGACCAACCACAAAATGCTATAATTTAGGAAATCAACGGATTATGATATAAAGGCTGACACAGAGACATCCACAGGTGTCTCTGTTCTTGGATTGAGGCATAAATGGAGCAGAAAATGACAAACAATCACATTACAATAGGCATTCTCGCACATGTAGATGCGGGAAAGACAACCCTGTCTGAGGCCATGCTTTACAGCACCGGGCAGATTCGCTCACTCGGGCGCGTGGACCATCAGGACGCATATTTGGACAACGATGCGCAGGAGCGAGAGCGTGGAATAACCATTTTTTCAAAGCAGGCAAGGCTTGATATTTCGCGTGGCACAAATGCGGCAGATACAGCAGATACAGCACGTACAGCAGATGTAGCACGTACGGCAGATACAGCTCGTACATGGCATGTAGTCATGCTTGATACACCGGGGCATGTGGATTTTTCGGCAGAGATGGAGCGTACCCTTCAGGTGCTCGACTATGCAATACTTGTAATCAGCGCAACTGATGGAGTGCAGGGGCACACGCGCACACTGTGGAGACTTTTAAAGCACTATAACGTGCCGACATTTATTTTTGTAAACAAGATGGATATGCAGGGCACGGATGCGGAGAAAGTGCAGGCAGAGCTAAGGAGCGAGCTGAGCGATGGCTGCGTGGATTTTTCTTCACAGGATTTATTTGATGAGCTTGCCATGTGCAGCGAGCCTCTTTTAGATGAATTTATGGAATCGGGAGAGCTTGCGGATGCACATATTGCGCAGGCGGTGGCTCAAAGGGAGGTGTTCCCCTGCTTTTACGGCTCGGCACTTAAGCTTGACAGAGTGGATACGCTGATTCAGGGACTTTCGCGGTTTATGTGTGAAAGAAATTACCCTGACGATTTTTCTGCCCGCGTATACAAGATAGGCAGGGATGACAGAGGCAGCAGGCTGACATTTTTAAAGGTTACCGGAGGCTGTCTTAGGGTCAGGGACAAAATAGAGTACAAAGCGCATGGCGGTGACGAGGTGAAAGGCCTTCTGATTGAGAAAATCGATCAGATAAGAAAGTATTCCGGCGAAAAATATGAGATAGCTGATGCGGTAGAGGCTGGGGAGATAGTTGCTGTCACAGGTCTTAGCTCGACATTTCCGGGGCAGGGGCTCGGGGGTGAGCAGCAGTCCAATATGCCAATCCTTGAACCGGTACTAAACTATAGGATGATTCTGCCGGATGATGTAAATCCGGCGGCATTTATGGAAAAGCTAAAGCAGCTTGAGGAGGAAGACCCACAGCTTTACATAGTGTGGGTGGAGGAGTTTAAGGAAATCCATGTGCAGCTCATGGGACAGGTGCAGATGGAGGTGCTTGTGCGTCTCATAAAGGACAGGTTTGGTGTTGTTGTCACGTTCGGACCGGGCAGCATTGTATATAAGGAAACGATAGCAAGGGCTGTCGAGGGAGTAGGACACTTTGAGCCGTTGCGCCACTATGCAGAGGTGCATCTGCTTTTGTCGCCGGCGGAGCGTGGCAGCGGAATCACAGTTACATCCACCTGCAGTGAGGATGTGCTCGACAAAAACTGGCAGCGCCTCATAGCCACACACGTTGAGGAAAAGGAGCACAGGGGTGTGCTCACAGGCTCAGCGCTTACCGATGTGAAGGTCACTATTCTTACAGGAAGAGCACATGTAAAGCACACGGAGGGAGGCGATTTCCGCCAGGCTACATACAGAGCAATCCGCCAGGGACTTAAATCCACAGAGAGCGTGCTGCTTGAGCCATACTACAGCTTTATCCTACAGGTGCCGATGGAGTATGTCGGCCGTGCAATGACAGATCTGGAGCAGAGATTTGCAAGAGCCGGGAGCCCGCAGTTTGCCACAACCGCTGCGAGGGAGATGGCAACAATTACAGGAAAGGCACCGGTTGCGACAATGCAGGATTATGTGAGTCTGGTGCATGCGTATACAAAGGGGCTCGGGCACCTGACACTGGAGCTGTGGGGTTATGATGAGTGTCACAATCCTGCGGAGGTGATTGCGCAGATGCACTATGACAGCGAGGAGGATTTCCGCAATCCGACAGGCTCGGTATTTTGTGCGCACGGCTCAGGCTACGTGGTGCCGTGGGATGAGGTCCCGGAGCATATGCACCTGCCGTATGTCTACCACGGAGATGAGTCTGAGGAGGCACTTGCAGCGAGTGCCCGCACGCAGAATGCATTTTCAGCGGAGGATGCGCAGGCGCTTGCCGGAAACCGCCGCAGGACGAGCTTTGAGAAAGCTGTTTCAGGTATGTCATCGGTGGAGCTTGATGAGCAGCTTGCAGATGTTTATGCCAGGGAGTTTGGCATGGGCAAAAACGATATCGCAGAGGATCAGAGGCGCAAATGGTCAGGTAAAAAGAAAAATGAGTATGAAGGTCTAAGTGGTAAACCGCGCACCGTAAAGCATGATAAGCACGGCAATCCGATTTATCCGAAGAAATCCCCGGGGGAAGAGTACCTGATAGTTGACGGATATAATATAATATTTGCATGGGAGGATTTAAAGGAGCTTTCACGCATAAACATCGATTCGGCGAGAGATGCGCTGAAGGATGTTTTATCGGATTATCAGGGCTATAAGGGCTGTCATCTGCTGCTGGTGTTTGATGCGTACAAGGTGAAGGGCAATGCCGGAAAGAGAGAGACCTTCCACAATATAGAGGTTGTGTATACAAAGCAGGACGAGACAGCCGATGCATTTATCGAAAAGACTGTGTTTGGCATACGTGACAGGTACAAGGTAACAGTGGCAACCTCTGACGGACTGGAGCAGCAGACGGTCATGAGCCTGGGGGCACTGCGAATGTCAGCCCGCGAGCTTAAGGAGCATATTGAGATGACGAAGCGTGCCGGGATGGAGGCATTCATATCAGGATAAACGGTCATGAATGGTAACAATATGTGTATAAAGAGATGTTTATAAAGACATTTGTATGTCATAAGCAGAGATATTATAATAGTAAACATGCAAGAACATCAGAGATAAGGAGACAAGAAAATGGTAGTAAACGAAAGCATGTACCAGCTCGGAAGCGTGCGCTCAGCAATCAGGGAGCTTTTCGAGTATGGTAAAAAAAGAGCAGCAATTGTAGGTAAGGAAAATGTATATGATTTCTCAATAGGAAACCCGAGCATACCGGCTCCGCAGATAGTAAACGACACAATAAAGGAGCTTGTGACAGATTATGATTCTGTTGCGCTGCACGGCTACACCTCAGCACAGGGAGACGTGGAAACGAGAGCGGCGATAGCTGAATTTTTGAACAACACACACGGCACACATTTTAATGCGGACAATCTTTACATGACAATGGGAGCAGCGGCATCGCTGTCAATCTGCTTTCGTGCGTTGACAAGCGACGCATATGATGAGTTTATTACCATAGCGCCATATTTCCCGGAGTACAAGGTATTTGTGAATGCAGCAGGAGCAAGGCTTGTAGAGGTGCCTGCAGACACAGAACATTTTCAGATAGATTTTGAGGCTCTTGAGGAGAGAATCAATGCGCACACCAGAGGTGTCATAATCAATTCACCAAACAACCCATCCGGCACAGTCTATTCTGAGGAGACCATCAAAAAGCTCTCAGACCTCCTTGAGAAAAAGTCTAAGGAGATAGGAAGACCGATATTCATCATCGCAGATGAGCCGTACAGGGAGATAGTCTACGACGGAATCAAGGTACCGTTTGTGACCAAATATTACGACAACACGCTGGTATGCTACTCATACAGCAAGTCACTTTCACTGCCGGGAGAGAGAATAGGATACGTCCTCGTGCCTGATGAGGTGTACGATAAGGCAGAGCTGTATGCAGCAGTCTGTGGTGCGGGAAGAGCACTCGGTTACGTGTGTGCACCAAGCCTGTTCCAGAAGATGATAGTAAAATGCCAGGGGGCAACCGGTGATATCAATGCCTACAAAGAAAACAGAGACCTTCTGTACGAGGGACTCACAAGGATAGGCTATCACTGCTTCAAGCCGGACGGAGCCTTTTATATGTTTGTAAAGGCACTCGAGGATGACAGCAATGCATTCTGCGAGAAGGCAAAGGAGGAGGATGTGCTCATAGTAGCAGCAGACGGCTTCGGCTGTCCGGGCTGGGTGAGAATATCATACTGTGTGGATAGGGAAATGATAAAGCGCTCCATGCCTGCGTTTGAAAAGATATACAAAAAATATAATAAATAATAGTTGATTATAACGAATAAAAAATGCACAAATCCCGAAAATTATCTAAAATTGTACGGCTTTCGGCATTTTTAATGTATACTTTTTACAAAATCTGTGGAAAAGGGCTCTGTGTGACCGTTGTGTGACCAAAGAGGTGTATAATCTTATTCAAGAGGAAAACGTATAAATAAAATATGAGGATAAGAACGCGTGCTTTGAGATAAGGAGCCGGAATATAATAGATTATCACAGAGCATACATAGGGACGAAAATGGAATTAAAGCCAGAAG
>ENA-OQDD01000913-OQDD01000913.1-human-gut-metagenome-genome-assembly--contig:-NODE-913-length-10588-cov-1.653475_pt1 | contig 10588 bp, 17 predicted proteins | sample MGYA00242507_ERZ504598 | MGnify/ENA primary metagenome ERZ504598 (study PRJEB26092, sample SAMD00036318) | human gut metagenome | host: Homo sapiens | study: EMG produced TPA metagenomics assembly of... | reverse complement strand
TAGTCGCCCTTATACTTCCATTCCCCGCTTGATTTATCAACTTCTATATCATCCATAAAACCCGTATTCAACTGTACAGTTCCCCCCATGTCATCTGTTGTTTTATAAGCGCTTACAGTAAACTTACAGAAAATCTCTGGAATAACCTCGAAAAATGGGAGAAATGACGCTAAACGACTTAATATCAGAGTCGTTATGGTGTCAAATGATGACAAGCCGAAAAATCGGAAAACGCAAAGAAAAGCGGATTTAAGAAGAAGAATGGTTTGCAAATCATTACCCGTAAAAGAGTAAGATTTAACATACGAGAGATGCTATTGCACCGTTTGTCACCGATTTGCGTATCAAGGTCTAACTCGTTGATATTTAACTTTGCAAACAAAAAAAACGAGTATGGCAAGAAGTACATTCAAAGTGCTGTTCTACGTGAACGGCAGCAAGGAGAAAGACGGTATTGTCCCCATCATGGGACGAGTGACAATCAACGGTACTGTGGCGCAGTTCAGTTGCAAGCAGACCATCCCGAAAACCCTTTGGGATGCGAAAGGCAACCGAGCCAAAGGCAAGAGTGCCGAAGCACGGAACATCAATCTGGCATTGGACAACATCAAGGCGCAAATCATCAAGCACTATCAGCGCATATCCGACCGAGAGGCATACGTAACGGCTGAAATGGTGCGCAATGCCTACCAAGGGATAGGTAGCGAGTATGAAACGCTGATAAAGGCTTTCGACAAGGATTGTGCCAACTTCCTGAAACGTGTCGGCAAAGACCGCAGCATCGGCACATACAAGGTCATGGTAAGGGCAAGGAACTATGTCGCAGCCTTTATCAAGTCATTCTACAGACGGACGGACATGTCCATGCTGGAACTTACGCCCGACTTCATCAAGGAGTTTGCGGCTTATCTTACGGCTGAACGTGGACTGAAAAACGCCACCATCTGGCTGAACTGCATGTGGCTGAAAGGCGTGGTCATGCGTGCGCACTATAACGGACTGATACCGAGAAATCCGTTTGCGCAGTTCCATATCAGCGAATGTTAAGGAACGGGAATATCTGACAGAGGACGAAATCAAAAGAATCATGGCGCACGAGTTTGACAACCCCACCTCACATTGGTGCGGGATCTGTTCATTTCGCCTGCTTCACCGCCTTGTCTTTTGTAGATATGAAAGAACTCACAACAGACGAAATAGTGGAGGTGAACGGTGAGAAATGGATATTGTCGAAACGGCACAAGACAAATGTCCCGTTCCAAGTGAAGCTGCTGGATATTCCCTTGCAGATAATCGAACGGTACAAGTATCTGTCGGAAGACAAGCTGGTTTTCGGGAAAATCAACTATTGGACGATGTGCAAACAGCTGAAAAAGGTAATGGCGGAATGCGGAATAGAGAAGCAAATCTCCTACCATTGCGCACGTCATACATTTGGAACACTGGCTCTTAGCAAGGGGATGCCCATTGAAAGCGTGAGCCGTGTTTTGGGACACACGAACATTGTCACGACTCAAATCTATGCGAAGATAACCACACAGAAACTTGACCATGACCTGACGATGTTCGGCAACAAGCTGAACGCATCGTTCGGAAGTGTAACCCCATAACCAAGCATAGCCATGAAACGAAGCATCATCACAACGGACGGCAACGGCAACATCACCTTGCCGACCGATATAGCGCAACCGCCATGAGCGAATGGGAACTTTGCGACCTGTTTGGAGTAACCGCCCCGACATTCCGTGCTGGGGTAAAGGCTCTTTGTAAGAACGGAGTTTTAAGGGAATACGGGACAAGGCGAAACATACGGGTATCCGATAATTGCTGTATGGAGGTTTACAACCTTGAAGCGATAGTTGCCCTCGCTTTCCATATCGGCACATTCGGAGCGGAAAGGGTACGCAATGCCGTTCTTGAAAGACTGTACCTGCGAAAAGAGTAAAGCCAAGCCTTTGTCTTGATTGAAATCAGAGTGGAACACAGAACGTTTCCGCCGCCTATGGCGGCAGAAACGTTTTTAGTTACCTTTGCTGTAGGCATAAGAAGCAAGCCGTTTTTTTCTTGGGTTTTCAATCCCACAAAAGAGTATGGCTCCTTGTCCTGCGAATCGAAGATTGGTCGTCAGAGGCGTATAGAAGAATGCTCATCGACAGGACATGGCTTATGCCATTTATCCATCAACAAGAGTAACGATATTACCATGGCAAAGAAAGCAAAAAAAGTCAAGAGCGCCAAAGGTGCGGAACTTCGGATAGTCAATCCCGATGCGGCTGGGATAGACATCGCGGACGGTATCATGCAGGTCTGCATCCCTGCTGACCGCTCCAAGGACAACAACCGTGCGTTCGGAGCATATACATCCGACCTGCATGCCATCTCAGCATGGCTTAGGGAATGTGGCATAAAGACAGTCGCAATGGAATCCACCGGGGTGTACTGGATACCGCTGTTCTGTCGTCTTCAGGAGGACGGGCTGGATGTCGTATTGACCAACGCAAGGGATGTGAAGAACATAACGGAGAGGAAACCGACGAGTCGGATGCCGAATGGCTGATGTTGCTGCACCAGTACGGGTTGCTCAAGGCAAGTTTCCAACCGCACAACGACGCCAAACGGATGAGGACACTTACCCGTCATCGTGACACCCTCTCCCGTGAAGCCTCAAGCATGGTCCTGCGTATGCAGAAAGCCATGCAGCAGATGAATATAAAACTTACGCTTGTCCTGTCTGACATCACGGGAAAATCCGGCATACGTATCATCGAGGCCATTCTTGCAGGTGAACGTGACCCCAAGAAACTTGCGGAATTGGCTGACATCCAGTGCAAAACCCCGAAAGAGGAAATAGCCAAGCACTTGAGGGCAACTGGGAAGAAGACCTCATGTTTGTCCTCAGACAAAACTATGATACTTTCAAACATTATTGTACCCAACTTGGCGAGTGCGATGCAGAACTGGAGAAACTCATGGAAAACTACCGTGCGGAGGTTGCCAAAGTGGAAGATACTTCATATAGCCCGGCAAAAAAACGCCGCGATTATAAAAAGACCAGGCATACCGTGAGCTTCGACGTGGAAAGGAAAGCATACGAAATGTGGGGAGTGAACGTTTTTGAGATACCGGGCATAAGCCACCTGACCGCACTTGAACTGATGAGTGAACTGGGGCACGACTTTACCCGGAAGTTCCCGTCTTCCAAACAGTTCTGCTGTTGGTGCAACATCTCACCGAACACCAAGATATCAGGAGGAAAAAGAATATCAAGCCACGTGCCACACCGTCGGAACAATGTCGGGTTGATTTTTAGAAGTATCGCTTCTTCGCTCGCCAATGCGAAGAACCAATTGGGGAACTTCTACCGCAGAATACGTTCACGGGCCGGAGGTAAAGCCGCAGTCATTGCCACTGCCCACAAGGTAGCCGAGATATTCTTTGCCATGGTTGCAAACCAAACAACTTATAATCCGGAAAGAGTAGGTATAGACGAGAAAGTATTACTCGAAAAACGGATTACAAGATACAAACGTGAATTAGAACGAATTACAGGCACACATATAGAAATTGGCAATGCATGTGTTCCATAGAAGAAAACAAGCATCTTCTTCTCGCTGAATACCAACTGTATATCCAAATCCGAATACTTCTCGTAGCTGAATGCCTGACATTATTCACTCGGTAAGTCAGTAATTCATTAAGTCAGTACGACAGCACGACAGACGCTCTGGTTTTTTCTCCCGAAAAGCGTAATATCAACATTCGTTTTTCGGGAGTTTTTTCGTTTGTTCTGCCAGACTTCCGCCCCAAACCATTGAAGTTTTTGTTTCGGGGCTATTTGTCATCATTCTGCTGTGTTTTGCATAACAACCTATCCGATAATTGATTATATTTTTGCAGCTGGGTAATTTTCAAACTTAAAACCATTTGATTATGTCAGCTATCGAACAACAGGACAGCCACAGACCGCCATCGGATGGCGGCATGGCAAAGGAAGAATTTATCCGTGTCGGAACAACGCTCTACAAGATTGTGAAGCAACCGAGACTGAACGGAGGGTATGTGAAGAAACGCATCGCATGGAACAACGAGACCCTGCGACAGGATTACGGCAAGGATTACATCGGCAGCGTTCCCAAGTATGACGGCTTCTGCACCGTACCCGAACACATCGGCTACCGTTCCGTGGTCGGCAAATTCCTTAACCTCTACGAACCGATAGACCATGTACCGACAAGGGGATTTCCCCTCTATCCGTTCATTGCTGCATCACATCTTCGGGGAACAATACGAGTTGGGGATGGACTATCTGCAACTGCTCTACCTGCAACCGATTCAGAAGTTGCCTATCCTGCTGTTGGTGTCGGAAGAACGCAACACGGGCAAAAGCACCTTCCTGAACTTCTGAAAGCCCTTTTTCAGAACAATGTGACTTTCAACACCAACGAGGATTTCCGCAGCCAGTTCAATTCCGACTGGGCTGGCAAGTTGCTTATCGTGTAGATGAGGTGTTGCTCAACCGCAGGGAGGACAGCGAACGGTTGAAAAACCTCAGCACTACCTTATCCTACAAGGTGGAAGCCAAAGGCAAAGACCGTGACGAGATTGCATTCTTCGCCAATTCGTGCTGTGCTCCAACAACGAGTATCTGCCCGTAATCATAGATGCAGGGGAAACACGCTATTGGGTGCGCAAGATAGACCGCTTGCAGTCCGATGACACCGACTTCCTGCAAAAGCTGAAAGCGGAGATACCCGCCTTTCTCCATTTCCTGCAATACAGACAGCTATCCACCGATAAGGAAAGCCGGATGTGGTTCAACCCCACATTGCTGCATACAGAAGCCTTGCAGAAGATTATCCGCAGCAACCGCAACAGATTGGAGATAGAGATGCACGAACTTGTCCTTGACATCATGGACAGTGTCGGCACGGATACATTCTCTTTCTGTTACAGCGACATTCTTCTTTTGCTGGTACACTCACAGGTAAAGGTGGAGAAACACCAAGTCCGAAAAGTGTTGCAGGAATGTTGGAAACTGACCCCTGCGCCAAACGGACTGACCTATACCACCTACCTGTTCAACTGCAATCGGGAGTGTCGGTATGAGCCGATAAGGAGAGTGGGACGCTTCTACACCGTCACAAGGGAGCAACTTGAATCCCTGTAATATTATCATTTTTCTGTTGAATTGTTGAATATGGGTATAAATACACTGACAATAAACGATATACATTCTCACCAAAATCTCAACAAGCCAAAAGAGAAGTTGAGAGACCACCGACACCCGTTTGTTGATTTCTCTTTTGGCGAGTGGTTTGTTGAGAAGATGTTGAGAGGTTACGAGGCTGTATATAAATATATTACATTGACAATTCATCAAATCAACAAATTTTCATCAACTTCAAAACCGTATGTAATATGACAATCCAAGATGTAAAGCAAATCAAACTGGCAGACTATCTGCAAAGTCTGGGCTATACGCCTGTAAAGCAACAAGGCAGGAACCTGTGGTACAAATCACCGTTACGGGAAGAAACGGACGCATCGTTCAAGGTAAACACCGAGCTTGAAAAATGGTACGATTTCGGCATCGGCAAAGGCGGTAATATCATTGCATTGGCAGCGGAACTCTACCATTCGGAAGATGTAGCCTATCTGCTGAAACGCATAGAGGAGCGGACAGCATACATCCGCCCTGCATCGTTCTCTTTTGGCAGACAGCATTCCGACAATCAGCTTATCAGGGATTAAGGGTTGGTGAGTTGTCCTCTCCTGCTCTTATAGCCTATCTGCAAGAAAGGGGAATAAACATCGGACTTGCCAAAAGAGAATGCAGGGAGCTTCGGTTTATGAATGCCGACAAACCCTATTTTGCCATCGGCTTTCCGAACATGGCAGGAGGATATGAAGTGCGCAACAGATACTTCAAGGGATGTGTCGCCCCGAAAGACATCACCCATATCCGACAGCAGGGCGGACAACGATGTATGTGTTACCTGTTTGAGGGGTTCATGGATTACCTTTCATTCCTTACCATCCGAGTAGAAAACAATCCGCAACACCCGCGATTGGACACACAGGACTATATCATATTGAACTCCGTTTCCAATCTTGCAAAAGCGGAAAGCATATTGGAGACCTACACCCAAGTCGGCTGTTTCCTTGACAACGACACGGCAGGACGGAACACCTGCAAGAAGCTGAAAGAGAAGTTTGGGGAACGGCTGCTTGACAAGTCAATGTACTATCGTGAGTATAAGGACTTGAACGACTACCTGTGCGGTAAGCCCTTGTCCCAATCGGCAGAGCCGATAAAGGAGAAGAAGCAAGTCCAATCCGCAAGGCGGATGATGCAGCCACCGAAAAAGAAAGGGGGATTTCATCTGTAATATGCACGTCCGCTCTCCCAAGGTATTTAGACAGAAATACCATAGCTCAATAGGGCGTTTTCTTCACGCATTACTCCGTAACGCTAAAAACACCCTATCGAGCCAAAGGGAAATCCCTTTGGAAACCCTGTGCAAACGAGAGCATAATCCAAACGAGTTTGGATTATGCCGAGTGCAGCATGGTTCATTTGCATAATAAACCCTGTGAGCCGATGCCACAGGCAGAGAGAAGAAACATAACGATAACTGCAAAAACAGTAATGATATGGGATATTTTTCATTGGACATTAAGAAAGCAAAGGGTACATCGGACACCACGCAGTCCGACCATATAGAGAGAAAGATAATACCTAAAACGCAGACCCGACAAGGACACATCTGAACAGGGTGCTTGTCGAATACCCTGATGGCGTTCACGGCAGGGATGAAGCGATTGCCCACAGGCTGAACACGGCAGGCATCAGACGGAAAATCACGCACGACCAAGTCCGCGTTGTCCGGGTGGTTTTGTCGGGTACGCACGAGGACATGATGAACATACAGGAAAAAGGAAAGCTCGACGAATGGTGCAACGACAGCATCCAATGGCTGCAAGCCACATTCGGCAAAGACAATGTGGTTGCCGCCCATCTGCACATGGACGAGAAGACTCCGCACATCCACGCAGCCGTTGTTCCTATCGTGACGGGTGAAAGGCGCAAAGCAAGAAAGAACAGACGGACGGTAAGCGCAAGTACCGCAAGAAAACAAATTCCGTCCGTTTGTGTGCCGATGACCTGTTCAACCGCCAGACCCTGATTGCCTACCACGACAATTACGCAAGGGTGATGACGAAATACGGATTGCAACGTGGGGTACGGGGCTCGGAAGCACGGCACACTACCACCATGCAGTATTATCGGGACTTGAAAAAGAAAAATGAAACCCTTGAAACCGAAACCAGACTGTTACAGGAGAAGAAAGCCGAGGCGCAGGAGGAACTGAAACAGGTAAAAGCGGAAATCCGCACCGACAAGCTCAAATGTGCAGCCACCGATACGGCAACCGCCCTTGCAAGCAGTGTGGGTTCTCTTTTCGGAAGTGGAAGAATGAAATCGTTGGAACGCAGGAACGAGGACTTGCAAGACCGCATCCTTGAACTTGAAGACGAAGCCGACAACGGGAACGGCAACAAGCCAAGCAGATACAGGAGATAAGAAACGCTTACGAGCAACAGCACCGCAAGCTGTCGGAGTTTACGGATTTTGTCAGACGCTATTTCCCGTATGTGGAGAAGCTGATGCCTGTAATAAACTTCCTGCGTGAACGTTTAGGCTTTAATGACGGGATAATCAGAAGACTGTGTGAGTTCAAGGAAGTCGGGATAAAAGGTGAACTCTATTCTTCCGAGTTTAATCGAAGTTTTGATACCCGACATTCCGTCTGCTCCATCAAACAGGATGAAAGCGGTAAATTCGATTTCAAGATAGATGGAGTTTCACACGTGAACTGGTTCAGAAAGAAGATGCATGAGTCAGAGAAGTCATCGGAATACCGAAGCCAAGACAGAATAGAAGTATGAAACTGTAAATCAAAAAAATCCGTGATGATTTAAGGTATATCACGGATTTTTCATACTTTTGTACTTGGATTGAGGCAACTCTTTCCAAGACATACGAAAAAAGAAGAAGCGTTATGCTTATCTTGTAAGTTGGAAACGTAGGAAATTTCGGACTTAGTACGAGAGGAGGCATAGTGGTTCTCACGCTATAGCGTGGGCTGCTATTACCATATCCGTACTAAAGGTTTTTCCTACGACCTCCAACTTAGATGTGGCATTGCAGTTCCACGCTTCGTAGTTAAAAAGTAAGGTCTTCCTTGGAGCTGGAGGGAGATATTGGAGGATTTGAAGTTATGCTTATCGCAGCTATTGTTATTTATGTAATACTGGCTTTATTAACCGGACCTTTTTGGCCTTTGGATTATATCAGCGGAAAAGCCGGTTGTTTAGGACAAATTATTTGTCTTTTGTGGGGTGGATTGTTTATTGCTGGTCTTTCCTCTTGATTCCTATGAAATACTTATTGTCACTTTGTATAGTCTTGCTGCTTTTGTGCATGGGAGATTTGCCTATTGGGTACTATACGTTTGTTCGAATAATTATAACCATAGGTGCAGTATGTATCATAGTGAATGAGCCTGTTAAGGATTTGAACTTTTGGCGAGTAGCTTTTGGACTTATTGCTATCGTCTTTAATCCTATTATTCCTGTTTATCTGCATGATAAAGCTATTTGGATGCCAATAGACATCATTGCAGCAATCTTGTTTACCATTAAATTATCAATATTAAAATCAACAAAACATGAGTGATTCAAGTAACGGATGTATCATTGCGGGATTATTATATTCCGCAACTGCGGCAGTATTTGTCGGTAGTGGATTTTTAGCGTGGGAATGGACTGAGCCGAATAGTTTTTGGAGTGCAGTAGGTTTCCTAATCGTATGGGGAATTTTAACCAAGATAGGACATTTTATTGTTTCCTTGATTGTGATGGGTATTGCGTCAATATTCGATTGAATAATTATAAAACAACATGTTATGAAATATATATTTATCTTATCCGCTATTTTTATGCTGGCGTCATGCCAGCATAAGAGTTCCAAAGAGAAAGCAAAAGAATACTGGAATAACAATCAGTTTGAACTTGCCTTGATTGAAATTAGCGATGCTATAAAGGAACATCCCGATAGTAGCAGCTTTTATACTTTCCGAGCAGCAATCTACGATATAATGTCAAAATATGATGCAGAGATTAATGATCTGAACAAAATCATTGAATTAAACGAAAGTGAGAAAAGTATTTTATTTGCCTATCATCAAAGAGCTGTTGCCAAATTGAGTTTGGGATTATTGGAAGAAGCATTGAAAGATGTAGATTATTTCATTGCCCATCAAGAAACGTTATCCGATGAAGAAATAGCAGAAGCATACATCAATAAAGCCTCTATTTTATATGAATTAAATGACAAAGTTAGAGCTAAGGAAAATTATCATTTAGCTTTATCAAACGAAAACGATAATATAAAAGCAAATGCATACGTAGGACTTGCTAATTTGGCAGAAAATCCACAAGACGCATTGGATTTATTGAATAAAGCGGTAAAGATAGCCCCCGACAATGTAGAAGCTCTTGCTAATATGGCGACTATTTATTTGGAACAAGGAGATGTGGAAAGGGCTTATTCTAACGCAAAGAAATCATTTACTTTTGACCCTTATAATGCACCTAACAACTTCAATATAGGCAGATTTATGCTCTTTATTTGAACCAGCCAGACTCTGCCAAAAAGTACTTTGAAAGAGCTATCAAGATAGAGCCGTATTCTATAAAGAGTGTTCCCGCCTATATTAATTTAGCGATTATAGAAGGCAATAGTGGAAATTTACAAAACGCATATAAGTATGCTCAAAAAGCGGTAGAGTTAAAGCCAGAAGATGACGGTATTCAGTATAATGTAGCACGGATATTATCTGATATACAAAAGACAAATGAAGCTTTGAGTGCTGTGTCTAAAGCGATTGAAATAAACCTGCGGAAGTTGAATATTACAATTTAAAAGGAGCCATACTAATAGATATGCAGAAGTTTAACGAAGCAATAAAAGTCTTCCATACATGTATTGAGATTGAACCTAATTTTGGCGGTGCATATTATAACTTGGGATATATTTATGGAGAATTGAATAATTATGAACAGTCCATTTATTTCTATAATAAGGCTGTTCAGCAAAATTTTGATTTGGAAGCAACACTTGTCAATCTTGCACTACAGGAAATAAAAGCAAATAAAAAGGCAAGTGCTTGTGCCCATTTAGAAGAGGCTTATCAGTTGGGAAGAACAGATATAAAACCACTTATGAATAAATACTGTAAATAAAGTTATAAAACTACTATAAAAAGTGGGGTACTCCTTTATTGTTATATACCCTTTCAAATAAAATGATTACCTTTGTTTCGAAAACGAGTGACTTGAAAGCATATCAGAGCAGAACGTAGCATATAGTACAGTTGCCAAATCATTACCCCAAAATTGGGTAATTCTCCCAAAGTCCTTTGTATAAGGCACAAACAAAAGTTTTCCAGAATTACTGAAATTCTCAGTAGTGGCAACCAATGTCTTTGTTCCGGTCTTCACCACTGTCCCGAATTTAATCCGG
>ENA-OQDD01000911-OQDD01000911.1-human-gut-metagenome-genome-assembly--contig:-NODE-911-length-10591-cov-1.652045_pt1 | contig 10591 bp, 13 predicted proteins | sample MGYA00242507_ERZ504598 | MGnify/ENA primary metagenome ERZ504598 (study PRJEB26092, sample SAMD00036318) | human gut metagenome | host: Homo sapiens | study: EMG produced TPA metagenomics assembly of... | reverse complement strand
TTCCGCGAGGACTGCGCCCGCAATGGCGCTACGTGATGTACAACCACGAGGCGATGCTCGGCGTACTGGCCATCGAGGCCACGCGCGCCGGCGGCATGGTGATCGGCGAGGATTTGGGCACCGTGCCGGATTATGTGCGCCGCATTCTGGCCGATCATGGCGTGCTTGGCACCGATGTGGAGTGGTTCAACCGTGTGGACGATTCGCCGAACGCCGGCGATCCCTACCGCGCGCCGCAGGAGTACCGCAAGCAGGCACTGGCATCGGTCACCACACACGATCTGCCGCCAACCCGCCGGCTATCTGAACTTCGAGCATGTGAAACTGCGCGAGGAGCTGCATTTGCTCAGCGAGCCGGTGGAGGTGTTTGCCGCTTCGGCCATGGCCGAGCGCACCGCGATGATGAACCGACTGGTGGAGGGCGGTTATATCACGCAGGCTGTGGCCGATGACGTGGAAGCTCACGTGCAGGAGATCGTTGAAGCCATGCACGCCATGCTCACTGATACGCCGTCGCTGTTGTTGCAGGCTGCGCTGGTGGACGGCGTGGGCGAATGCCGCTCGCAGAATCAGCCGGGCACGTCCAGCGAGTATTCCAACTGGCGAGTGCCGCTGGCAGATGGCGAAGGCACGTAGTGCACACCGATGAGGTCTTCGACCTGCCGCGCGTGCAGTCCCTGTCCGCCGTAATGCGCCGCGAGAAGCGCTGAAACGCTTCCCGACGGTAGAGAGACTGCTAGATCGATTTCGAGGGCTGATTTCGTGTTTGCCGGAGGTCTACTTCCACTTCAAGGGGCTCCTCATCCGTTGAAACGGAAGTAGAAACGGCTTTGCATCAACGTCATTTTGCCGTTTTGTAGCTGTGTCTACTTTGGCATCAGCCCTCGAAACGGAAGTAGACCTCCGGAACACGCCAAATCAGCCCCTCGAAATCGAGTTACGACAATCTGGCCGCTTTTTGAATAGTCCGGCACCCGAAACCGTTCATATTCCCAACGCGGAATCGCATACGCGCGGGGCGCTTATTTTGTCGGACGTGCGGCGTGCCGGGCGAGGCCGGCAAATTCCCGATCGCGCTTTTGCTTACGTCGCATCAATATGACGATGAAAGCGAACAGCACGGCCAAAAGCACTATGGCTCCCAGTGCCAGCCATGTGGTGTTGATGCCATGCACATCGTCCGGGTCAGGCACTTCCTCCGGGATTTCGGCACGCACACCAGAGACCAGTAGGCGATGAGAATTGACACCATAAGGCGTACAGGTCATGAGGGTTACGCGATCCTCGCCTTTGGTGATGCCGCAGTTTGCTGGAATCGTCGGGCTTGATCACGGTAATGCGGTCGACCTTGTAGCCGAGTTTCTTGCCCATGACCTCGATGTAGAAGGCATCACCCTTCTTCATCTCATCAAGGCGAGTGAACAGCAACGAGTTCGGCAAACCGCGATGGCCGGTGATTACAGAGTGTGTGGATTTGCCGCCGACCGGCAATGAAGTGCCATAAAGGTGTCCCGCGCCCACGGCGAGCGCATCTTCGCTGGTGCCGTGGTATATGGCAGGTTGACGTCGATTTAGGAATGCGGATTGGAGCCATCACGCTTGGCCGGCGTCGAGCAGACTCTGATATTCTTGATCTTTGGCGGCCATCGAATCATCCGCGCCGGAAGTGGTGGACTGGCCGGCATTGCCGGCAAAGGATCTTTGACCTCGCCGATGGCGGCCTGGCCGCCAGCCGCGAGTTTCTTGTTGTACTCGCGGGCGGTTTTGAGCTGGTTCTCCGCCTGTGGGTACGGCCAGCCATCCACCTCGCGCTGCGTCTGCTGCACGGTGGCGTTCTGCTGGTATTCGCTGATGGCGCGCATGACGAACGGCGTGGTGATGATGGCAAACCCGATCAGCAAAAACAGCACCGACAGCACAGTAAACACGCGCGACTGTGTGCGCGTACCACTTTGTTTTGCTCCGGTGCTGCTTCGCATTGGATGGACTCATCTCCGCTCAATAAACGACACTACCCCAAGAGCTAAGAAAACCCTGCGGATACGGGACTTCATGATAATTGTTTGCATCATTCGGTTCTCCAGAATCAGCAAAAATAAAGAAATATGGAAAAAGTCTCCGGGCGCATCGATCGGGAACAAGACGATGCGGCCGGAGACGGAGCAGGAACGGCGGGTTGCGAGGGGTAAGTGCGGTGCGCTGGCCGCCGTTCCTTAGCTATCTAGGCGTGTCCGCTCAGGCCTTGCGGCGAGCGCGGAGGGCGAAGATACCGGAGGCCGCGATGAACAGTGCGCCGACGGCCACAATCATGGCCAGACCAGCGCCACCGGTCCTCGGCAGCTCGGTGATGTTCTTGGCGTTCCAGATGTTCAGCGTCTTGCCGTCCTGGGACAGCAAGGCACGCAGCGTCGCGCCCTTCGCGAGGCTCAGCGCCACGACGGTGATGGTCTTGCGTCCGGCGACCTCATTGCTGACGGTCGGCGTGATGGTGAACTGGAACTTCGGCAGACTAATCGCGGTGTAGCCGTCCGGCGGCGCAATCTCATGGACTCGTAGGTGCGCATCGAGGCCGGAGACGTTGATCTTACCGTCTGTGCAGTGGTGAACACACCATCGGTATCAGCGACCGCCGGCTCGCTATCGAGGTAGCTCCAGCCATCCTTGCCATAAGAACCGAGGTACTTGCCGTCGTGCTTGCTGGTACCGGAGACTGCTTGATCGTGAACTTAGCGCCGGGCAGCTTAGTGGTACCAGCCTTATCGGTCTTCAAGATGTCGAACTTATAGGCATACACGGCACTTCCGGGCCAGGAACCTTATGGGCGTGGTTCACTTCTTCCGGGTGGTTGGAGTATTCGAGGTCGACCTTGTTCGGGTTCTTCTGCAGATTGCCGGGCTCGGAAATCAGCGCACCCTTGTTGAGCTTAGCCTTGACGATCACGGTGACGGTGGCGCCTTCGAGGATGCCGTCAGTAGCGGACTTAGAGCCCTCGGCCTTGTTGACGTACTTACCAAGGTCGATAGTGGTCACGTGTCCGCCCTTGTAGGCATCGGTGTCAGGAGTGTTCACATCGCCATAGTCAGCGACGGTAACGGTGTAGTCCTTGTCCTTGACCAGAGTGACGGCCGTACCCTGAGCAGGAGTCAGCTTGACAGATTCGATGACGGTGCCGGCGGACACGGTCAGCGCCTTGCTGGCGGTGTCATTGATCTTGAAGATACGGGTCTTGGTTGCGTCCTTCATCGTCGAATCGATGTCGTAGCCGGTGTAGACCGGCACGGTGGAGGTCAGCTCATAGTAGACATCATCGCCAACTGCGTATCCGGCTGAGTGTTCGGCGTGTAGGTGCCGTTGTCCTTGGAATCAACCAGCTTCTTGTCGATGGTCGGGGTGGTGTTCTTCAGCGTCACCGTGCCCCAGCTGTCGGCGCCATCGAAGGTGGTCGGCGTGATGATCGGGATGGAGTTGGTACCCTTGGTGTCATCCGTGGTCGTGACATCCTTGAGGAACCACAGGCCCTGTTTGAGTTCCTTGTTCTCACCGGTCTTCAGTGCGCTGTCACCGGTCTTATCGGCAGCGGGAGCACCGGCCTTGGCAAGTTCCTTGGACAGCGACTTGGCGAACGCACGCAGCGCGGAGCTATCGCCGCCCCACGGGCTGGTCAGCTCGCTCAGCGCCTTGCCAGATTTATCCTTAAATACCTTCTCGACCAAGTACCCCATCGGTTGGCGACGGCGTCGTCGGTGCTGTAGTAGTTGGCGTCTTTCTCGTATGCATCCCTTTGACTGCTAGTCATCGCGGCAACAATGGTTCTGGCCATATGGTCATCGGTATCGATGAGGAAGCCGTTGATCTTGCCAGCACTATCCTTGGTGACGTTGGTCAACGATGCCAGGTGCCAGCCATCGAAGCTGTGATCCACCTGACCAGCGTCTGACTTGTTGATGGTGATGCTGCCGGTGGTCGGATCCGCAGCATACGCGGTGGAGACGCCTATGGCTAGACCGCTGACGGCGATGCCCAGAGCGGCGGCTCCGGAGATCACCCTCTTGAATATGGTGTTCATTTCTCTTTTTCCTTTCTCTGAAATGAAGAAGAAGATTGTGTTGAATATTGGTTATTCAGTTATGAGTGTTGGTAGGTGGCCAATCGAGTGGCCCAGGGAGAAAAATCAGTCGGAGTCCTCCTCCCGTCGACGTTTGGCCAGTTGATATCCGCCGGCGATGAGAACGCCAGCAAGTATGAATCCGTCGCCGACCAGAAGCACTAGGCGTCCGGTCCAGTCGGCGCCCGTGGTGGGCAGGCCGGTGAGCACCTTGGTGTTCACGAAGGTTGCTTCGACGGCGGTTCCGGCGCTACTGCCGGTGGACGTTGATGACCATGTGCCGATCACCTTTCCGCCGCCAGCTTCGGCATTGCCGGAGTCATCCTTGATGCGTGTCATCGTGGCGGAGACGGACAAGCCGGACAGCTTTCCGCTGGAATCCTTGGCTTGCTTGACCGTGACTACGACTTGGTACTCCGCCTTCGAGTAGCGCAGGTTTTCCACCGCGTCGGCGGAATCTGGCACAATCTCGGTGATCTTGTAGGTGTAGGTCTTGGCGTAGTCGCTGGCGTCGCCAGCTGCCGCCGCGAGGTTCGCGTCGGTGAACGTCATCTTGCCGAACTTGGCTATGACGTTGGACAGATCATCAGCGTCAGACTTCGGAGCCAAGGAGATGGTGCAGTCATTCTTGGTCGCGTCGCTGCTACTGCATTCGGCAGGCATCGGCGCGGCGGGGTTCGCGTCCACAGTCGACTTGGTCGCTTCAATCTTGAAGTTGAAGTTGACGTAGTTGCCGTTGCTGTCCTTTGGCCACGACGTGTATTTCACGCTCTTCTTTACCGGGATTTGGATGTTCACCGGAGCCGAAGCGTTGGGGACATTGGCCGCAGCTTCGCGATTGCCGCCAGAACGGATCGTGGGCCTATCGGTCGCGGTCTGAGCCACAACGGTGGAAGCTTTGGTGTCAGAGATGGTAAGCGTGTAGACCGTGGTTGTTGCCACGTAGCCGTCTGGAGCCTTAGTCTCGGTTAGCGTGTACGTGCCGACCGGCAGGCCCCTGACCGTGATGACGCCGGCCTCGTCTGCGGTGTTCGCGGCATCGGACAGCTTTTCGCCAGTGCAGCCTGTGAACTCGATGCCTGCCGGCGTGGTGGCGCCATTGGCATCAACCGTCACGTTGTCGGCCACGCAGTACACGTCCGTTGCAGGGCTTGGACCAACGATCTTCCACTGGGAACCGGCAAGTTTGCCGCCCTTGGTGTCGACCTTGTTCCAGGTCACTTCGGTAGGGGTGTCCGAGATTGCGTTGTTGTCACCGGGCTTCAGCTTTTCATCGATGGCGCCAGTCGCCTCGCCGCTGGCCCAACCGCCGTTCCACGTGACGTTGCCATTGGCATCAATCGTGAATTGGTACAGGGTCTTATTGATCGTGTATCCGTCCGGAGCCGTGGTCTCATGGAGCCAGTACGTGCCGGCATCCAGACCACCGACCTTGAATTTGCCAGCCGCGGTGTCCATATCGCACTTCACGCCGGGCTGACCGTTCTCGCCGTCGGCTGCCGTGCAGGAAATGGCCTTTGCACCATCATCAATAGCGTTTTCGGCAACACCGTCAGCATCACTGGGCTGCGGGTCATCGGAGGGCGTCACCACGGCGTTCTCGTTGAGCACCGCCGCATCATTCGACTGGGCACAGCTGCGGCGGGATGCAGGCAGCCGGCCGGACGCGGTGGAGACCTGTGAATCGTTATGCTGGTTCACGACTTGCCACTTCGTTGCCCGTGAACTTGAAATCGCTCTTATTCGACCCCTGGTACCACTTGTTGGTGCTCGTGTTTTCATCGTCACCGTGGAACAAAAATTTCGTACCAGGCGACTGCTTCGGCAATATGGCATACACATAATCACCGCAGCTCTGGCTCATCTCCACGAACTTCCAGTTATTGTTGCCAGCGTTGTAGTACACGTAGTACTTCGACCAATTCATCAACGACTTCTTGAAGTACACCGTGGTAGACGGCACCTTGACCGTGAACGAAACCTTCTTGTCGCCGGCCTTCGCGGTGATGACCGCAGAGCCGAATCCCGTCATCGTCACGGTTGCTTTCTGACCGTTCTCGCCGCTGGAAGTAACCGTTGCCACGCTCTTGTTGCTCGACTCCCAAGTAATCGGGACAGCCGGAGTGGAGGAAGCGGTGAACGTCAGCGTGCTATCCACTGCAGCGTCGGTGATGGTGGAATTGTTCTCAACAGTCCGGTTCGAGGAATCCTTGACGGTGAAATCCTTGACGCTCATAGCTTTCACCTTGATGGCGACCAGGGCGCTGCACACCTCAGGATTGGAGACCGAGCATGCCTTCACATACACAGTGGTATCAATGCTGCTGATACCGGTGACGGTGGTTTTCAGATTACCCGTACGGTCAATACCGCAACAGTGGACGAATCGACAGCATTGCCATCTTTATCGGTGAACGTCCATGCAACCTCTTGCAAGGCATCCTTCGGATCGACGGCTGCGGTCAAATCGGTCTTCCACCCATTGGTAGAATCCAACGTGGCTGAGGTCGGATTGACCGTTACGCCGGTTGCTTTGCTGGTGTTGTCTGTGACCTTCCAGCTCTTAGCGGCCGCGCCATCTTTCACCTGCTGAATCTGCCACTTGAGAGCCGGCAAGCTCCTTGTTAGTGTCGGCATCGACCTTCGACCAAGAAACCTCATGGCCGTTCTTTTTGTTGACGATCTTGCCATCGGTCATGTCGGCGCTGCCGTACGTATAAGCACGTCCGTCTTTGTCACCGATTGCGTGACATTGACCGGCGTTGCCGATGAGTCCCCAGTCGCTACGTAATAGACGTTCGTATTCAGCTGGTAATCGTTGCCGGCGGAGACTTCCTTGATGTAGTAGGTTGCGTTGGGCTTCAGACCTTCCACAGTGAACCGGCCATCGGCAGAGTCCTTGTCGTAGAACGCGTTATCCTGCACGGTAAGCAGTGCGTTCTTTCCGCTTGCGGCATCATCGTACTTACCGTACACAGCCCACGTCGTGCCACCGAGCAGGGTGCCGCTTTCATCGGCCTTCTGCCACGCGATAGCGGAACAGGACTCGGTGTACGAACCGTTCCACGGGAAGTTGTGACGCTCCTGATCCATGTCGAGCACAGAGGCGGAATCACCATCGTTCGCACCGGCTTGATTGAACGCCCATGCCTTGTACGGGTTGTACATGGAGAAGTCGCCACCCGTGTACACACGGCCGTTGGTGGAAACATGCGATTCGAAGTTGCCCCTGACGATAACGCTGCCCATCATCGCGGCGGCGGCATCATCCTGGGTAATTTTATCGTAATTGGTGTTCGTACCGTCCTCATTGGCCACGCCACCGTAGATGGTGAGGTTATCGGTATTGCTGAAGTTCCATAGAATCTTCTGGGAGGCTTTGTCGTATGCAGCCGACTTCTTCTTCAACTCGTCGGTGTTGTTGTAGTTGGAGTAGCATCGGAGATTTCCGCACCGTTCCACCAGAACTGCCAACCGTTGTGGAACGAGATATTACTGGCGTTGCCGGTCACATTGATTACGACAGATGCAGTGTCGGCGATGTTCGTAAAGGCGAAACCTACGCACGGTAGAGGGTGCCATTCTCATCGGTGTCGCTGAGCATGCTGGCATCGAGATTGAATACCTCCATGCTGGCATTGTTCGTGCCGGTGAACGTGATGAGCTTTTCGCGATTGGTGTACGACGTTGTGGGAGCAATGCCGCGGCCGGTACCGTACTTGGTGGTGTCGTCGTATTTGAAAGTGTAAGATATGCCGCTAGCGGCGTTGGTGCCTTCCTTGTAATAGTTGTACTTATGGCGAGGAAGCTCAGACAACGTGGAGATGCTTGAACTCACTGTACCGGTATTATTTTGCTTGGCCAGCGGGCTAACGATATCGTCGACCACATACCCTTGATAGAACGTATCCTTCGAAAAATTTTTGTCAGTGGCGGCACCGCCATCGGTAGCCTTGACTGAAACTTTGGTCAGATTGCCGGCGTCTTGGTTCTGAGTATTCCCGGACTTGTCCTTCTGCCAGTTGACGGAAGCACCGTTATAGCTGCCAATCGACGACGTGCCGCCCCTGTCCCATACATCCGACTGGCTACCGGAGAGTGAGCCGACGTGCGAATGTCCATCAATAAAACCAGGCTTATTCCACGCTTTCACATCAGCGGTGGAAGTGGCACTATCCATTACGGTTACGGTATTGCCGCCAACTACCAATGCGGTGCTGCCTTCGGCGGGACGATACTGCGTACCGAAGCCGGCAACGCCGAAACGAAAGCCCTGGCCGTTCCACGAATTCTTCTGAGGATGCAGCATGAGCTTGCCGTTGACCACAGTCAAGCCTTCGGCTTCTGCGGAATATGAAGCATCAGGACCGTCAGCATTGGTCAGGTTGTCGGACTTCTTACCGACATACATATCGCCGCCAACCCAAGTGGCAACGCCGGAATCCCTCTCAGTTGCGGGATTTGCTTCAGTGCCCATCGACTGGCTGGTCGGAGTGCATAATGCGCCGTCGCTCAGATCGGCGGCATAGGCAAGTTTGTTATTGGAAAATGCGAGTGAGCCAGTTGACGTCACCAGCACGGCAGCGGCAAGCAGGGCAGCGGCGGCAGCCTTGAATTTCGCTGCCCCCCCGATACTTTTCGCTATCATCATGCTTTCCTCATCTCCGGAGAGCCGTCGGTGGGTGCATCGGTATGACGTATCGCCGCGACTCATTTGTTGTGCAGTTGTAGGTCGTGGAATAGGCGTGCAGCTTCGGCGGAGCATGCCTGTTTCATTGGCGGATCAGCTTTGCACACGCTAGCTTTTGGCCTGCGCAGAATCGATAAAAATAGCCACTAACCACTTACTGATTCTGACACGCATCGCTTCTCTCATTTGGGCGCCATCATACTGCAAAGGTTGTCATTCTTGCAAGTCGACATCAGTAAAGCCCGCCGGCCATATCTCATTTTTTCGCACAATACTGCAGCATTGCCCCTTGGCATCAAGCCAAATCAGCACGGAGTGTCGAAGCGTTTACTCTTTGCTAAGAAGGTATTCATTATTGCAAACCCATGCAATAGTGAATGTCAAAGATCACTTTTCGGAGCTAAATCGCATCAGACAGACAATCGCAGCACATTTGACCGGAGCAATATGCAAACGTTTCCACTTATAGACTCTTACCGCACTGTAAATCGTCTTCATCACAAGAGGATCTTCACCGGCGTTATTCAACGACAGATCAATGCATGATACCGTTGTCACAGCAATGACGATATGAATCATGTGCATCGACGGCGCAAACACGATGCGCAACATCGCGTCATTATCACAACGGCGCAACAATAACGGGGGTATTCGATATGACCAAAGCAAGCATTCAGGCGGTGGCCAAGGAGGCCGGCGTTTCCGTATCCACAGTGTCCCGCACGTTCGCCAAGCCGGACCTGGTGCTCCCCGAAACCCGCGACAAGGTAATGGCCGCCGCTGAGAAGCTCGACTACTCCATTTCCCGATCGGCCGCCGCGCTGAAGTCCGGCCAGTCGTTCCGCATCGCGCTGCTGGCCAGCGAGACCATCACCACCTGGTTCAATGCGAACATCTTTGCAGGGCTCGACTCGGTGCTGCGCCCTGCTGGCTATGACACCGTGGCCTACCCCATGCGCAACGCCGAAGAGCGTCACGATTTCTTTGCGGACCTGCCCGTGCGCCGCAATGCAGATGCGGTAATCGTCAGCTCGTTCAACATCGAGCCGGCCGAGGTGGAGCGCCTCAAGCATATGCATGTGCCGATCATCGGCATTAACATCCCTTCCACGGACGGGTTCGACTCCGGCGTAAGCTTGATGATCGTACCGCCACCCGCGCGGCCGTCGAACACCTCATCGCGCTGGGGCATCGGGGCATCGCATTCGTTGGCGGCACTCCCGCCGAAACCAATATGCGATATAGCGCCGAATCGCGACTGCAGGGCGTGCTGGACGCGCAGGCCGCGCACCCGGAGCTCACCGTGACCAACCTTCAGGTGCCCCGCGGCGCAACGGAGACCAGCGCGGCTCTGAACGCGGTACTGACCGCCCCGGCCGGCACCACTGCATTCTGTTTTGAGGACGATGAGCTGGCGCTGCCGGTGCTGTATCGCCTGCGCCAGTACGGCAAACGCGTGCCGCAGGATATTCGATTGTGGGATTTGACGACGTTGAAATGTCTCAGGCCGTGGGGCTAACCACCATGCATCAGGATCCGTTTGCCATGGGTGCCGACGCTGGGCGCATGGCGTTGGAGGCCATTGCGGGCGAGCCGATTGAACCGGCGTTCATTCAGCCCGACGCGCCGCTCGTGCTGCGCGAGACCACTGCGCTCCTGCCGCGCCCGTGCCTGCGCAGGGGTGATCGGGCACGGTGCACCGCGTCCCACCTCTGCCCTCAATGTCTTTTCTGTGTGGACTAAGGTGAGCGTGACACGTTACCACCACGAAACGCCGATGCTTGTACTTTCGCATA
>ENA-OQDD01000909-OQDD01000909.1-human-gut-metagenome-genome-assembly--contig:-NODE-909-length-10599-cov-3.125191_pt1 | contig 10599 bp, 14 predicted proteins | sample MGYA00242507_ERZ504598 | MGnify/ENA primary metagenome ERZ504598 (study PRJEB26092, sample SAMD00036318) | human gut metagenome | host: Homo sapiens | study: EMG produced TPA metagenomics assembly of... | reverse complement strand
GCACCCGGCTCCCGGCAACCCGGACGGCACGCTGGTGAACGCGCTGCTGTGGCACTGCAAGGGAAGCCTGTCCGGTATTGGCGGCGAGATTCGCCCGGCATCGTGCACCGCATCGATAAGGACACCAGCGGCCTGCTGGTGGTGGCAAAGGACGATGCAACGCACATCGGCCTTTCCCAGCAGATGGCGGTGCACAGTGTGGAGCGCGCGTATCGCACCATCGTGTACGGCGGCTTTGCACAAGATGAGGGCTTTGTGGAAAGCAATCTGGGCCGCAGCAAGACCGACCGCAAAAAGATGGCGGTCTACCCGGCCAGTGAGCCGCACACCAAATATGCCTATACCGGCTATCAGGTGCTGGAACGGCTGAACAACTTTACCATGCTGGAATGCCGCCTGAAGACCGGCCGCACCCATCAGATCCGCGTGCACATGGCATCCATCCAGCACCCGGTGGCGGGCGACCCGGTGTACGGCCCGCACAACTGCATCACCAGCCTGCACGGCCAGTGCCTGCACGCCAAAACGCTTGGCTTTGTGCACCCGATCACCGGCGAACATCTGCAGTTCGATTCGGAATTGCCGGAATACTTCACTCATTTTCTTGCAACGCTCAGGAGGGGAACGGTATGAACCATCTTTCTTCAACGCTTGTACTGTGTGATCTGGACCATCTGCTTTTGGGTGCCGACGGCAACCTGACGCAGGTGGTGCGGGATGTGCTGCAGCTGTTCGTCCGCCGCGGCGGACGTTTTACGGTGTTTTCCCAGCGCACGCCGCGGGCAGTGCGGTCCATTCTGGGCAGTGTGCGGCTCAGCGCTCCTGCGCTGGTGTGCGGCGGTGCCATGGCCTACCATTTTCCGATGGCACCCGTCAGCCGCTGTGCACCTTTGCCGGGCAGGATGCCGACCTGTTCGCCCGCCTGCCGGTGGCAGAGGGCGTGGGCATTGCCCTGCAGATGACCGACGGTACTACCCGCGTGCTGCGCATGAGCGAGGCATTGGAGCGTCATCTGCGGCAGGAATGGACCCCTTATCTGCTGGCAAACGCGGCAGACATCAAGGGGGAAGAAGTGCTGCGGGTGCTGCTGTATCAGGACAGCAAGGCAGTGCCCATGATCTCGCTGCTGGAAAATCTCTGGGCGACCGCACAGCGGTGCTGCTGGGCGAGCGTGCCGCAGCGGATACGCTGATCCTGACCCCCAGAACCGTCTCTGGCCGTGAAATGCTGGATGCCGTGTGTATGCCGGTGGGCATCGACCCGGAAGATGTGCTGGTACTTGCCGGAGGGCTGCCTATGCTGGACATGGTGCGCGCTTCCAGCCAGAGCACCGCAGCTGCGGATGCCCCGGCTGAGCTGCGTCTTGCTGCCCAAAAGGTCACTTTGACCGATGCTGCGGCAGGTTCTGCAGTGGAAGTGCTGTACCGTATGGTGCGGGATGCTGAAAATTTGGCGTAAAATTTGTGCAAGGCTTCTGCAAATTCTTTCGCAGAAGCCTTTCTTTTTGGAGGAAAGTCAGGTACAATGAGAGAAACGCATCTTCTGGTCCTGCAAAAGAAGGAAAAACTCTTTCTTGCGCTGTCGCTGGCGGCGGTGGTTTTGTGCACAGTGCTGGCCTTTGGCTTTGCCGTGCCGCTGCAGGCTGCCGAATCGCAGGTCCTGCCGGATACGACCGGGCTGGAACAGTATGTGCTGGTGGATCTGAACACTGCCGATCTCTCTGCGCTGTGCACACTGCCGGGCGTAGGGGAAAAGCGCGCACAGACGATTCTGGATTACCGGACGCAGAATGGCCCGTTTGAACGGGTAGAAGATGCAGCCAATGTTCCGGGCCTGACACAGACCATTGTGGATTCCTGGGCAGGAATGGCAACCGTGAGCTGAGCCGCAGCCGGCGGCCCGGCGCAGCAAAAAGGGGAATGATTATGAGTGACGATACCATTTTTATCAACCGGGAACTGAGCTGGCTGGATTTCAACCGGCGCGTTCTTGCGCTGGGCAAAGATAAAAATGTTCCGCTTGCAGAGCGGGTCAAATTTCTTGCGATCTACGGCTCCAATCTGGACGAGTTTTTTATGGTGCGCGTGGGTTCTCTGCAGGAGCGCGCCAATCTGGAACAGGAACAGGGCAAAAAGGTCAAGAGGGAAAACAAGACCAACATGTCCGCGGCGGAACAGCTGACTGCCATCATGCCCAAAACGGCACAGCTGCAGGAGGAGTGCGATAAATACTACGCAAAGGCGCTGGAAGCACTGGCGGAGTGCGGCTGGCGCAAGGTGGATCTTGACCACTTGTCCAAGGAGGACGAGCACTTCTGGAAGAAGTACTTCCAAACGGAGCTGTTCCCCATCCTCAGCCCGCAGATCGTGGATAACCGCCATCCGTTCCCATTCCTGCGCAATAAGGAGATTTACCTTGGCGTTCTGCTCAAGGAAAAACACCCGGCAGGCAGAGCCTTGGCATCATTCCCATTTCCAGCCAGATGGAACGGATGCACGTTGTAAAAAAAGACGGCGAAACGCAGTTTGCACTTACCGAAGAGCTGGTGCTGCACTTTGCGGCCAGCATCTTTGGCAAAGAGACGATTCAGGAAAAATGTCTCTTCCGTGTTACCCGCAATGCGGATATCGACGTAAAAGAGGGCATGATGGATCATGATATCGACTACCGCGAGATCATGACCGAGTTGCTCAAGCGCCGCCGCAAGCTGGCTGCGGTGCGTCTGCAGATCACGCCTGCCCCGGCCCCGGAGGTAGAACGCCTGCTGTGCAACCGTCTGCTGCTCACCCATAAACGGGTGTTCGAGCAGAAAAGCCCGCTGGATCTGAGCTTTTTCTACAAGCTCACCGGCCGCATGGAAGCGGAGGGGCTGCCGGAACTGTTCTACCCGGCTGCACGGCCCATGCTGCCGCCGCCGGACTACGACCTTGCCGCTGAGGTGCAGAAGCACGATGTGCTGCTCAGCTACCCGTACCAGTCCATCCGGCCCTTCATTGCCATGCTCAAAAAGGCTGCCCATGATCTGAGGTCATTTCCATCAAAATGACACTGTACCGTATGGCGCGGGAGTCCCAGATCGTGCAGGCGCTGATGGAAGCCGCTGAGAACGGCAAAGAGGTGGTGGCGCTGGTGGAGCTGCGCGCCCGCTTTGACGAGCAGAACAATATCGACTGGTCGAAGCAGCTGGAAAGCGCAGGCTGTACGGTCATTTATGGCTTTGATGATTACAAAGTGCACTCCAAGCTGACCCTTATCACCAAAAAGAGCAAAGAGGGCTACTCTTATATCACCCAGATCGGCACCGGCAACTACAACGAAAAGACCAGTGAGCTTTACACGGACTATTCCTTCATTACGGCAGACCATGGCATTGGCGAGGAAGCTTCCAATGTGTTCCAGAACCTTGCCGTGCAGAAGCTGACTGAGGAGAGCGACCGGATGCTGGTAGCACCGCTGCGCTTCAAGAGCGTATTGCTGGAAGAGATGGATCGTGTCATTGCCGCCGCCCACATGGGCCGTCCGGCATCCATAATCCTGAAAAACAATTCCATCAGCGACCGGGACATCATCCTCAAGCTGCAGGAAGCCAGCTGTGCCGGTGTGCGCATTGATATGATCGTGCGCGGCATCTGCTGCGTGCGCGCCGGCGTGCCCGGCAAGACGGAGAACCTGCATATCCGCAGCCTTGTGGGTCGTTATCTGGAGCATGGCCGCATTTACAGCTTCTTCGATGGTGCACATACCCGCATCTATATTGCATCCGGCGATTTCCTCACCCGCAACACCGAGTGCCGCGTGGAGGTGGGCGTGCGCGTGGAGGATCCCGTGCTGGTGCGGAAGCTTACCGACATTCTGCAGCTGCAGCTGCGGGATAACGTCAATGCCCGCGAGATGCGCCCGGACGGCAGCTACCAGAAGGTAAAGCCCGCTGAGGGCGAAGCACTGGTGAACGGCCAGATGGGCATGTATGAGCTGTTGAAAAATGACTGGACGCAGCCGGAGCCTTGGAGCTTTCTGCCGCTGTGCAGGAAAAACAGCCTGAACCTTCTGCCGAAGCAGCAAAGCCAGAACCTGCGAAAACGGAAGCGGCTCCCGCTGCAAAACAGGCAGAAGCTTCTCACCCGGAATCTGCTGCGGCACCGGAAAGCGGCGACCGCTTTGACCAGCTGGAACAGATGGTCAATCATAAAAAGCGTACAGAGCCGCAGCCTGCCCCTGCAGCCAAGCCGATAAAGCCGGTGGTGGTGGAGACACCCGCCCCCAGAAGCCGCCTGAAACGGATTTTGGATTTCTTCAGGTTACGCAGATAATATTTGCAAGACCCGACAGAGCAAACCCTCTGCCGGGTCTTTTTGCGTGTTTGCCTGCATAAATAAAAAGCAAACGGAAGGCGGGAGGCAGAAGGTGCGGGCAAAGCGATGGGGACGAGCCGGGCACGGCAGGGAGCAGCCCAGACGGAGGGTGATTTTTCTGGCAGTTTTAGCCGGACTGCTGGTGTGCGTGGTGCTTCCGGTGCGGGCGCAGAAAAAACGGGGAAGCTCTGTTTCCCGCTGGACACCACACAGTACCGTGTTTCGGACGGATACGGCTGGCGGCAGGATCCTTTTACCGGGGAAAGGACGTTCCATAAGGGCATTGATCTTGCCTGTGCAGAGGGAACAGAAGTGCTTGCTGCGGAAGGCGGTGCGGTGGTGCAGGCATACCGCAGCACAAGCTATGGCACCTGTCTGCGTGTTCTCCATACAGATGGCAGCGAGTCACTTTACGCCCATTTGCAGTACGCCTATGTCCGCCCGGGCGAGGTGGTGGAAACAGGGCAGCTGCTGGGCGCAGCAGGGCGCAGCGGGCGCGCTACGGGAGCACACCTGCATTTTGAACTGTACCGGAAGGGAACAGCCTGTGACCCGGCGGATGCGCTGGGCCTTTCCTCATGAAGCTGCATGATTCCCGGCAGCTGGGGCCGCTGGTGTTCCGCGACCCGCTGCTTTTGTGTAGCGCACTGTATTTTCTGCTCTACTTTGATGCAAGCGGCTTTCTGCGGCTGGGCCTGCTGGCGGCGTTCCTGCACGAGTGCGGGCACATTCTGGTGTATTGTGCGCTGCTGCGCCGCTTTCCGGTCATTGAGGTGACCATGACTGGCTTTTGTATGCGGATGGACGCTCCGGCCCGGGGCCTTTCACCGGGGAGGCTCTTCTGGCTGGCTGCTGCAGGCCCGGCGGTCAATTTCATGCTGGCAGGCATCTGGCACTGCGGCTGGAACAGGAACTGACCATCCGCGGCAGTGCCTTCTGGGCGGCAAATCTGCTGACCGGGGGATTCAATCTGCTGCCCGTTCCACCGCTGGATGGGGCGCAGCTGGCGTCCTGCCTGTGCGAAATGCGGCGTGCAGGCAAAAAGTTTAAGGGAAATGATTGAAAAAACAGCTCATTTCGGGTACAATAAAATGACGTGTAAAAATGGACTGTTTATTGGAGGACTCGATGTTTGATCCAAAACTGAAAGAAGCACTGGGACGGGTACAGAAGCCTGGTCGTTATACTGGCGGAGAACCCGGCAGTGTATATAAGGACAAAGAAAAAGTGGATGTCCGCTTTGCGTTCTGCTTTCCGGACACCTATGAGGTAGGTATGTCCTTCCTCGGCGAAAAGATCCTGTATGAGCTGCTCAACAGCCACGAAAACTGGTGGTGCGAGCGTGCTTTTATGCCGTGGCTGGATATGAAGGCCGAGATGGAGCGTCTTGGTCTGCCGCTCTACACCATGGAGAGCAAGGATCCGCTCACCGCTTTTGATGCAGTGGGCTTCACCCTGCAGTACGAGCTTTCCTATACCAATATTCTGGCTATGCTGGATCTGGCGGGCATCCCGTTCTATTCCAAGGATCGCGATGAAAGCTGGCCGCTGATCGTGGCGGGTGGCCCCTGCGCCTGCAATGCGGAACCCATTGCGGACTTTTTGATGTGGTCCAGCTGGGTGAGGGCGAAAACCAGCTGCCCGGCATCTGCGCCGAGATCGAAAAGGCCAAGAAGGAGGGCGGCGTTTCCAAAAAGGAACTGCTGCTGCGCATTGCAAAGATCCCCGGTGTCTATATCCCGGCGTTCTACGATGTGGAGTATTACGAAGATGGCCGGGTCAAGGCCATCACCCCCAATGAGCCGGGCATCCCGGCGCGCATCACCAAGGCGATCATCAAGGACCTGAACGAGTTTGCCCCGCCCACGAATTTCGTGGTGCCCATGGTGGGTGCCATTCAGGACCGCGCCAGCATCGAGGTGCTGCGCGGCTGTGTGCGTGGCTGCCGTTTCTGTCAGGCGGGCTTTCTGTACCGCCCCATGCGCCAGCGTGACGCGGGCCTTCTGAACAGGGCGGCGCAGGAGCTGTGCGCTAACACCGGCTATGAAGAGCTGAGCCTTTCCAGCCTGTCCACCTCTGACCACGGCCAGCTGGAAGAGCTGCTGGATGATCTGAACGAGTGGGCACCAGGGAGCATGTCAGCCTGTCGCTGCCGAGCCTGCGTGTGGACAACTTCTCCCAGAGCCTCATTGAAAAACCACCAAGGTGCGCAAGAGCGGCCTGACCTTCGCCGCCGAAGCCGGCACCCAGCGCCTGCGCAACGTCATCAACAAGAATGTCACATGGGATGAGATCGAAAAGACCTGCACCATTGCATTCAACGCGGGCTACACCTCAGTCAAGCTCTACTTCATGATGGGCCTGCCCACTGAGACCATGGAGGACATTGAGGGCATCGCAGAGACGGCGCAGAAGGTGGTAGACCTCTATTATTCTCTGCCCAAGCGCGGCAAGGGCAAGGGCGTACAGGTGACCATCAGCTGTGCCTGCTTTGTGCCCAAGCCCCATACGCCGTTTGAGTTCGTGCCCATGGACACTGAAGAAATGCTACGCGCCAAGCAGAAGCACCTGCTGGAAAGTGTGCGCAGCCGCAAGATCAAGGTCAACTATCACGACAGCACCACCAGCTTTCTGGAGGCGTGTTTGCCAAGGGTGACCGCCGCCTTGCCCCGGCCATTGTGGAACCTACAAGCGCGGCTGCTACTTTGACGGCTGGGAGGAGTGCTTCAAGTACGATACTTGGCTGCAGACCTTTGCTGATCTGGGCATCGACCCGGCGTTCTACTGTCAGCGCCCCATTGGTCTGGACGAGGTAACGCCCTGGTCCCATATGGACTACGGTGTTACCCACGAATATCTGGTGCGGGAGTACCAAAAGGCTCTTGCCGCCCAGACCACCCAGCCCTGCAACCGTGCCTGCCACGGCTGCGGTGCAAATCACCTGTTAGGAGGTCCCTGCTTTGATTACAGTAAGAATCTCGTTTGAGAAAAAGAATGAGGCCTCCTACATCTCCCTGCTGGACCTGCAGCGGGTGATGCAGCGGGTGCTCAAGCGCAGCGGCCTGCCGGTGTGGCATACGCTGGGCTTCAACCCCCATATCTACATGACCTTTGCCTGCCCGCTTTCTCTGGGGCAGGAGAGCGAGTGCGAGTGCGTGGACGTCAAGACCGAAGCGGAAGCTCCGGATTTTGAGCAGTGGAAAGCGGCCCTCAATGCCATCATGCCCGCAGGCATCGTGATCACGCACGTTGGCCCGGTGCAGATGAAGGCAGACCTCATTGCCTACGCATGCTATCGCATCACCTACCCGGCGGCAGCGGCTGCGGCGCTGGATGCGTACAACGCGCTGGAAAGCGCTCCGGTGGAAAAGCACGGCAAAAAGGGCAACAAGATCATTGAGCTGAAGGAACATCTGCCCAAGGTGGAGTACACCACGGAGGGGGACAGCCTGCACATTGAGCTGTGCCTGCCCGCTGCGCAGGAGCTGAACCTGAACCCCTCGCTGCTCACCGGCTTTCTGGAAGAAAATTTGGCCTGCCTGCCGTCAGCGCCAACATCCTGCGCAAAAAGTTTTTGACGGCAGATAAGCAGCTGTTTGTCTGATCGGAGCGTGAAAGACTGTCTGTTGGGCAAAACAGAAAATTTTTGCATTTATTTTGGTCAGAACGCTTGCATTTACGCAGGTTTTGTGATATCCTATTTAGGCGTTAGTGTCCGCTGAGACCACAGCGGGGTTAATGACAATATCATTAAACGGGCGGTCCTCTGACGGCAAAGTGCCGTGTATGAACGTCTAAAAACAAATGGAGGATTCAAAAATGGACGCACTGAAGATTATTTCTGAAGGCAGCATCAAGGCTGAAAAGCCCCAGTTCAACGTTGGCGATACCGTCCGCGTTGATGTTCGTATCAAGGAAGGCGAGCGCGAGCGTATCCAGGCTTTCGAGGGTACCGTCATTGCTAAGAAGCACGGCGCGTCGCAGAGACCTTTACCGTTCGCCGCGTTTCCTACGGCGTCGGCATCGAGCGTGTCTTCCCCATCAACAGCCCCTTCGTCGAGAAGGTCACTGTTGTCCGTAAGGGCAAGGTCCGCCGCGCAAAGCTGTTCTACCTGCGTGGTCGTACCGGCAAGGCTGCCAAGGTCAAGAGCGATATTTGATGATTCCCCGTTTCAAAGCGGGAGAAAAGGGGACAACTCGTTTGTCCCCTTTTTTCTGTTATACGGCGCTTTTGGCGCAGAGACAGAGAAAATAAAACGGGCAGAAGCCCGGATAAAGAGGTGCATCGGATATGGAACAGTCACAGCCTGCTGTCCGTGGGCAGGGCTTGCTGGAATGGTACGAAGCGCTTATTTCGGCGGCGCTGGTGCTGGTGCTGGTGTTTTCCTTTTTCTTCCGTATCATTCAGGTGGACGGCGAGTCGATGGTGCCTAGCTGGAAAACGGCGATAAGCTCGTCGTCTGGGGCGCAGGCTATGAGCCTCAGCGGGGCGATGTGGTCATCGTGGACAGCTACACCAGCTATGGCCGCCCCCTGGTCAAGCGCGTCATCGCCAAAGGCGGCGACACCATCTCCATCGACTATGCCACCGGAACGGTAGAGGTCAATGGAAAGGTGCTGGAAGAGGATTACATCGCAGAGCCGACCTATCTGGGCTATGATGTGGAATTCCCGTACACTGTGCCTGAGGGGACGGTGTTCGTGATGGGCGACAACCGCAACGCCTCGCTGGACAGCCGCTCGAGCTATGTCGGCTGCATCGATGAACAGGATATACTGGGCAAAGTGCTGCTCTGCTTTTTGCCCTTTTCGGATTTTGGAGTAGTAAAATGAACAATCAGGACACCCTGGTTGACAACAATATGCCATCCAGTGGTTCCCGGGCCATATGGCCAAGACGCTGCGGATGATGGAGCAGGAGATCCAGCACGTTGACGCAAGCCTTGTACTGCTGGACGCCCGCATCCCGCTGTCCAGCCTCAACCCGGAGATCGAGCGCATCACGGCCCGCAAGCCCAAGCTTTATGCGTTGAACAAAGCGGACCTCGCCGACCCCGCCGTGACGGAAGAGTGGATACGCTACTTCCACGAGGCGGATGCGGGCTGTGTCGCCATCAGCGCCAAGCAGAAAGGCGGCGCGAACGCCGTCAAGGCCGCGATCGAAAAGGAACTGTCCGGCCTGCTGGCACGCCGCCAGAACCGCGGCATGGCCGGTGCCAAGACGCAGGTCATGCTCTGCGGCATCCCCAATGTGGGCAAATCCACCTTCATCAATACCTTCGCAGGCTCTGCCCGCGCCAAGGCGGCTGACCGTCCCGGCGTGACCAAGGGCAAGCAGTGGTCAGCACCGAAAAGTTCGACCTGCTGGATATGCCCGGTGTGCTCTGGAAGAAGTTTGATTCCAAGACCATCGCCTCGAATCTGGCCTTCATCGGCTCCATCAAGGATGACATCCTTGATGTCGAGGAGCTGGCCATGAACCTTTTGGATGAGGTGCGCCGCAACTATCCCGACCTCGTGGCCCAGCGCTACAAGCTGGATGCCGAGACGCTGGCTCTGCCGCCCTACGAGCTGATGGAGCCATCGGCCGCAAGCGCGGTCTGCTGGTGCGCGGCGGCGAGGTGAACACCGAGCGCTGTGCCGTGATGCTGGTGGATGAGTTCCGCGCCTGCAAGTGGGGCCGCATCTCCCTTGAACGCCCGCCCCAGCGGGACGACATGGCCGACTTTGCCGAGGAGGACGAGGAATGAAGCGCCGGACGGATGAGGAGATCTCCGCGCCGCTCTACGCCTACGATGCCGACATCCGGGCGCAGTACGGCTGTTTTGCGGGCGTAGACGAGGCGGGCCGCGGCCCGCTGTGCGGCCCGGTCTGTGTGGCCGCCTGCATCCTTGACCCCGAGGCTCCGGTCTACGGCATCAACGACTCCAAGAAGCTGAGCGAGAAAAAGCGGGAAGCTCTTTTCGACCAAATCGTTGAAAAGGCATTGGCTTACAAGATCGTCTTCGTCGGCCCCGACATCATCGACCGCGACAATATCCTGAATGCCACCATGGGCGGGATGCGTCAGGCCGTGGAGGGGCTGGACATCGTGCCGAACCTCGTCCTTGTGGACGGCAACCGCATCCCGGACGGGCTGACCATGCCCGCACAGCCGGTGGTGAAGGGCGACGCCACCAGCGCCAGCATCGGCGCAGCGTCCATTCTGGCCAAGTCAGCCGTGACCGCTATATGCTGGAGCTGGACA
>ENA-OQDD01000908-OQDD01000908.1-human-gut-metagenome-genome-assembly--contig:-NODE-908-length-10605-cov-2.031685_pt1 | contig 10605 bp, 10 predicted proteins | sample MGYA00242507_ERZ504598 | MGnify/ENA primary metagenome ERZ504598 (study PRJEB26092, sample SAMD00036318) | human gut metagenome | host: Homo sapiens | study: EMG produced TPA metagenomics assembly of... | reverse complement strand
GAACGCTGATAGAAAGCAATTCTGCCCAACCAGTCATTCACGATCAAGTGATATTGGCAACTCATCCCGCCATACCACGGGATCTTCGAATCTGCCTTCCACATCCGGATAAACCCGTTTGTCAGTCAACTGCATATAAGGTGAAAGTCCGTCTTTACTGATCCAGACACCTCCACCCCGACATACCATCAGGTAAGAATCATCCTGACGGCGGGCAAAAGTCAAATTGGAAAGCCCCTCTATAATTTTTCGGTCACGAGAATCAAAACTGAATTTACCATACGTCCACACCTTGCTGTCCACCCCATCTGCTATATAGTAACCGTCAATCACATAGACCACGACACGGCCATCCTTTAACCGGAACGCTTCCGGATTATGTCCTTTTCCCACAGAATTTTGAATTTTAAAAGGTCCTTCCAACCGATCACTTACTGCATGGAAAACAGTAGAATTCGACCAAAACATGTGCTTTCGGAGAATCCTCGGGCCAGCCACACACAAACAAATGGTATTTACCATCCGTATCCTGCAATATATTTCCTCCCCAAAAAGAAACTCCGGGAAGTTCTATTCCATTATCCACATAACGATTCAGTACACTGTCCGTACCCCAAATCCCCTTAATCTGAATGCCGTCCGGCATAGGAAGGAAACGGTCCATAAAACGTGCGCCTTTTACTAAATGCTGCCATTCGGCAGGACGTTCACGCTCGGTTATCTGCGCATCTACTGAAGTTAAAAAGAAGCTTGCCGCTATTAAAAAGAAGAGTTTTTTCATTGTGTCATTCATTACACGTTAACAAATCGTTTATTTATGTGCTCAAAAATAAAAAGATTAAGCTGACCTAAATATAAGTCAGCTTAACAAAAAGCACGTAAACCTTTGCGTAAAATAAAAAATCCACAGATACCCCTTAAGAAGCCACCTGTGGATTTATTTAACCAAACATGGAATTACAACTGACTAACCTCTTCGAATGTCAATCCTGTAATTTCCATAATATCTTCTGTAGAGAATCCTTTTTCTTTCATTCTCCGGGCATTTCGAAGAACACCTTCTTTAATGCCCTCTTCACGACCCTCCGCACGACCTTCCGCACGCCCCTCTGCACGCCCCTCTGCACGTCCTTCTAATCGTCCCTCTATCTTTCCCTCTAACTTAGCAGAATCAAGAACATCATTCTGGATCATCAAAGCGCTAAGATGTTCATCATAGGCATGGCGTTCCTGAGGCGTCATTGAATAATATTTCAATTTTTCACGTGCCTCACCCAATCCGGGAGCAGTCGTGTCAGGACGGATAATACCCGTCTTCAAATATTCTATCCATTCCTCTAAAGGGGTCACCGCCACCTTGTTAAACTCATTCACACGGATCAGAAAATACTCCGGATAAATTTCGGAAGGCATACGGGGCACAATGGCATCCTTTTCCCGAGTACTCACTTGAAGAAGTCTCCTGTATGCACTCCTTTAAATATATTCTGCCCATGATAAAGATAATCAGTTCCATGACCAATATCGAAATAAAGAATGCTGATAGAATATATCTTTTTAACTTTATAATAAGTCTCGCCCAATGAGATATGTTCTGTAATGGCTTTAGCCACTCCATACAGGATACGCTCCAAATAATACAGCTCACGCGTATTTTGAATCTCGATGATAACAATCTCATTTTTACTATTGAGAGCTTTGATATCAACCCGATTGAACTTATCATTCTCCGTTTGCTGGTTACCCTCGCTTTCCAAAATCTCCACTATATGAATTTCATCACCTATCAGTACCGTAAGGAATCCTTCGAGCACACCAAAATTAGCTTTATGACGCAGCAGACGCTTAACAGCCCAATCAAAGCGGATATATTTATCTTGTAATTCCATAAGAATATAATTTATTCATTTTCAATGGACAAAGATAGCAAAAAGGATCATTCTTTAAAAATTATCCTACCTAAATAATTACCTTTTCTTTTTATTTCGCAAAGATGATTTCTTTTATATGCTCTCTCTAAAAAACAACCGACCACAGAGTTTTAAATCTTCTTGAAGCTCTTGCTTGAAACTACCTTTTTTCATTTTACAAATACAATATCACCTACATGTTCCCCAACAAAGAAACGCGCCATGTCCGACGTTTTATACCATGCAGGCTTACCGGTCATATCATCCGATATAACTTTACCGTTTATCTTCAGATTCTCAAAACGAATATTCTTCACCATCCGTTCCTCGTCGTAGCCAACGATATGTGAGAATTCGGCATGATCGCCATTATAGGTAATATCTTTAAAAAGCACATTCTCAATGCCCCTGCCCGGAGCCTTGCAATACTTCTTATTGTAAAATATACGCAGATTCACCAATTGTCCTTGCCGGAAATTCTCGATGCGGATATTCTCGAACCGTACATTCCGGACCAGATTATTATCACCTGCATTGATAGCCAGACAGCCTTGATAATCCACTTGCATTTCCCGATGATCCAAAATATCAATGTTCCGGTAAGTCAGATTCTCCATCACTTCATTCCTATCCACATCTCCGTGTAACCCGATAAAAATAGGGTGCGCCACATCTGCCCACAAGGTAGAATTCTGCATTGTCACATTACGCATCCGCCATGAAACCCCATACGTGTAGCATACACGGTAGTGCAATCATCGGAGTTACGGCAAAATACTCCATCAAACAAGACGTTGTTGCTGGCAAATACATTCATACCGTCCCCCCACCCATATGAACTGACAGCCTTTACATTGCGGATTGTCACACTGTCCGAACCTCCAGTGGGGCATTGGGTTGTGATGAGACCTTCCACATATATATTTCGTGAATTAATAATGCTGATGCCTGCCCCACGACCTTCGGGATGCACCTCACCCCGTCCCAGAATTTTCACATCACGGGCATTGACCGCACGGATACATCCACGCACAATGGCCCCACCTGCCACATAGACCGTCTTTCCCGAAGGAACATTAAGTGTATCGCCGGGTAACTGATGTATTCCCGGAGCAAAATAAATCAGATTCTTATCTTTCAATTTCTTCGGGCGATTTTCATCTATCGGATTCGCAAAAAGATGAAGATTATGGAATATGTCTCCATTTACCTCAATGGACAGATTACGCGGACGGTCTAGCGTAAAAGTCATCGTACTGCCGCTAATCTGCGGAGTGATACCATACGACAACGGACGCACCCTGCCACTCTTTACTTCTCCTTTATTATAGGTAACGGAAACTTCCACCTGACCGGAAAAGTCAAAATATCCCATTGAGGCTAGTTCAACATGATGCTTCGTCTGGCGTACTTCATCTACTTTCATCGGATAAGTAACTACTTCTTTCCATCCACTGCCAGATTGCCTCACCCGAACTGTAAAATCGTCTTTCAACTCCACCCCGTCACTAGGAACCGTATAAGTTATCAACTGGTTTTGTGCATAAAGAATACAGGTCATCATCCATAAAAGACCTGTCAAGCATAATGTTCTCATTCTTTTCATTTGTAAAGTCTGCTATTTATTTTAGAATATACGTTCAATAACTATCAATCACTCAAAGCGCCTACCAGCAATTCTAATATACCACAATTTCATTATCAATTAGGGCATGAAATAATCCTTTACCTAAAGAATATTCTTATTTCACACCCTAACTACTATAAATCAGTCTATTGATTTTCGATTTATCCTTCAGTTTTTATTACCAACCAGGATTCTGCGTTAATTGCGGATTCAAACGTATCTGCTGACGAGGAATAGGATCTAAATAATCCCTTTGTGTATAAAGCAAATTACCAGCCAAAGTTGCTATAGAACGTCCATAGTCAGGGTCGTTAGGATCAGAGCCCTCATAAAGCCCATAAAGCAAAGGATATTTTTCTGGATAATAACAGGGTTCACCGAAGTAAGTGGCATCATTGGCTTTCTCTGTTTCGTATGCCGTCCCCAAAACATGTCGACCCAATTTACGACCAGTCAAGTTAATATGCGCAATACCCCAACGTTTTAAATCGTCCATACGAAAACCTTCACCAAAAAGTTCACATGCACGCTCTCTACGTATTTCATCCAACATATTCATTTTTTACAAATAGTTTTTCCTGTAGCATGATCCCAATAACCAGCATCCCAAACATTAGCAATTAACGCATTGGTCAAAGGAGCCACTCCAGCACGAGCACGATTTTTATTAATAGAGAAATTAAGATCTTCATCTGAAATGTTTCCATTATTCAATTCACAAGTCGCCTCGGCATAAATACAATGCACCTCTGCCAAACGAATCAATGGAAAATCTGCAGATTCTGTATTATCCGGACGATTTGCCCCTTCAATCAAATACTTACGGCTGCTGTATCCCCCCATTGTACTATTATTTCTAATTGTGGGATGGAAGACTGCACAAGAACTACTATATACGGGATCAGTAGGATCATAATGATCATTGTCCTTAGGAAACACAGGAGTAGGATAAGGTTGACTAGCATCCATACGTTGACGTCCATCTTCAGTACGGCTACTATAAGATACACGGTCAGGTAAGAAAGTACAACCAACAAAACGATAATCACGATTACGATATTCACCTATAAATGTTGCATATCCCTCGAATTCTGGATTATTCTGCGCATCAGACATACTACCTGTATAACTGATACGAATAGGAAGTCCATTACGACAAAGGAAAGATTCACCAAACTGAGCACTCATACCCGTTGCTGCACCTACCATGACCGAATGCGATAAATTAATACCACCACGACTCAGATCGTAGTCATATTTTTTTGAGAAAATAAATTCTTTATTCGTACTTTTTCCAGCACTTTTGAAATTAGGAATATTTCCACCCTTATCATCAATATTAAACAAATAGTAATAACTCAAAGAATCACATTCTGCCCACAACTTATAAGTTCCACTTTCAGCTTCTTCTATCACCTCTTTTGACATCTGCTTTGCTTCTGTCAACATATCGGTTATAGAAGGATATCCTTCCGGTTTAACAGTTCCTGCCCCCTGCGAACTCCCATCACCATCTAAATCATAATTGATAGCAGGAACATACTTTTCCCACGTAGCCTCATAAAGCAATACTCTGGCCAAAAAAGATTTGGCAGCTTCCTTGCTTACTTTTCCTTTGCTTCCTTCCGGAATTTCCGTTTCTTTAGGCAAACGCTTTACAGCCTCTCTTAAATCGGACATAATAAAGGCTGCCACCTCATACCGACTGTTTCGCGGGGCCTGTAACACTCCATCACTAACAGTCAACACATGGTCTGAAATAGGCACACCACCAAAATGTTGCAACAAATAAAAATGCTGCCATGCGCGAAAAAAATAAGCAGTCCCCACAGACTGGGCAATATCACTTTGGCTACCATCATAAGCTTCTGCCTTTTCCAACAATATATTGCAAGTACGGATATGCGAATAAGGCTTATCCCAACTCCAATTTCCTTCCGATGCCGAACCACCTCCATTGCTTCCTAATCCACTGATATCCGTCCCTCGGTCCATTATATCACCGTATGACGGCTTATTATCCAGATTTTTCCATCCAATTACATTATATAAAGCATTGGCTGCCTGTTCAAAATGTTCAGGAGTCTTAAACACAATAGCCTCTGTTCCCTGAGACAACGGTTCTTTATCAAGAAAGTCACTGCATGCAGTCAATGACATCACCACAGCCGATGCAAGAAAAAATTTATTTATTATGGTTTTCATATGTTTATATTTTAACAGGTTATTAGAATGTAACATCTACTCCGAATGTCAGCAATCTGCTGAACGGGAATGTGTTATTTGAATTTTCACCATATTCCGGATCATATCCATCCTTTACTTTTGTCCATTCCCAAAGATCATCACCGGAGAAGTAAACTCTCAATTTACTGAGTCCGGCTTTTGAAATCCACTTTTGAGGCAATGAATACCCCACTACCAAAGATTTCAAACGGACATACCGATTATTCTGAACACTGACATCTTTATTATTATAATTCCACTTATTAAAATTCTGGTCACGTGAAGCAATAGTATATTCTGCATCCCGATTATTCTCACTCCACATTTTCCCTGCGAAGTTTTTATTTTGCAGAACATAATTTGTAGTCCATGGAGCAGCCAAATATCCACCTCTTAACAATACTTGTTTACCTACTCCTTGGAAGAAAGCCGAGAAATCGATTCCTTTCCATTCCAATCCCAATTTAAAGCCAAATGTCAAACGAGGGGCCATATCTCCTGCATAGTAAAGATCATCTTTTGTTATAGCACCGTCACCATTCAAATCGACTACTTACGAGCCCCGGACGAAGTGTATTAGTAGATGCCTCCTGAGGTGCAGGAAGAATATTATTAGCTTTCGGTCCTGAATGATCCGCATTCCAATAATACTTCTCATAATATGCAGCCACTTCATCTGCACTTTGGAAAATACCATCAGTTTGGTATACATACAATGCTTGTCTTGGCATACCGATTAAGCGATTTTCATTCTTACCCTCATTAGGTACATTTTCATTATTAGCTAATTCAAGCACTTTTGACCATGCATCCGAAAGAGATCCTCCAATGTTATACTTTACCTGACCTATTTGATCATTCCAATTCAAAGCCAACTCCCAACCACGGGCACGAAACTTACCATTGTTGGTTTTAGGAGCAGCCGCACCTAAAATAGAAGGATATTGTACATCAATAAACATACCGTTATTGGTCTTGATAAAATAATCAAATGAACCTCTCAAACGATTGCTAAGAAAAGCAAAATCCACTCCCACATCGTGGCTGTCAATAGTTTCCCATGTACGTTCCGCAGATCTCATACCGTCTACCCACAATGAAGTATGCGTACCGGGATTTACACCAAAAATAGTCGTACCAGTTTGATAGTAGCAAATCTCTCGTAATTGTCAATACCTTCCACACTACCTGTTCTACCATAATTGTAACGCAGCTTCAAATCACTCAACCATGAAACATCTTTTAAAAAGTCTTCATTTGAAAGTCTCCAAAAACCAGAAATAGAATAAAAATTTTTCCAACGTTGTTCTTTCGCCAACTTAGAAGACCCATCCCGACGACCCAATACCTCTATTGAATATTTATCAGCATAAGTATAATTCAAACGCCCTAAATAAGAAACCAATCCCCAAGAATTCTGTCCACCATATGCCTCATTATTATTTCCATTCACCCATACATCCAAATCTGCTAATCCAGACCCCGGATAAACAGCACCGGATTTACGAACCGCACCTACCCTTTTATATGTTTCTTGTTCGGCAGTCATACCCAACATGGCAGAAACGCTATGCACATCAGCAAAAGTACGATTATAATTAGCAAAAGCACCTAAAGTAATGTTTTCCCATTTCGCTATTTCTTCTTTCAATTGTCCGGGACCTTGCTTATTACCAGTCTGTGTACCTACCCAATCATAATATTGTACTTTATTCTTCACTTCCTGCATATTTCCTCTGTACAGTTTTATAAGCTCCCGAAGCTGAAATAGAAAGTCCTTTTACCCATTTAGAAAAATCATAAGTCGCTTTGGCACTTCCTCTGAAGGTTGTCAATGAATTTTTCTTTCCCCCCCTTGAGTCAACCCGCCAATAGGATTCCGGTTACCACTAAATGTATCATAAGCCTGACCATTTTTATTATACACAGTCCAAAACCAAGGATCAAAATATCCAGCTCCCACATCAGTAGTTGGGGTTATAATATCACGTTTGTCATACGACATACTTGTTTCAAATTTCAAAGCATCTGTCGCTTGATAATCAGCATTTAAACGACCACTATATTTTTTTCTCCATCATTAGCAACTTTCAACTGTGAATTATTATCCGCATACCCCAAAGACGCTCGATAACTAAACTTTTCATCTGCTCCAGAAATACTAATCGAATGCTTTTGAGAAGTTGCCTGACCATAAAGATAATCCATCATATACACATTTGGGTCCCAACGTTCCACTTTATCACCATTTTGTAATGTCAAGACTTTACCTGCACGAAGAGCATTAAAAAGAGTTTCCCCCTTATATACTGTTGGTGCACCAGTAGCCGGATCAATATCCGATTGATCCAAAGTAGGACCACCAAAAGAATTAAATATCCACCAATTTACAGCTTTATGAATTTCATCAGCAGTAGTTAAACTAGGATTTAAAGCGGCAGCATCATTATATTGAGCTTCATAAAACATATCCAACCATTCCCGATTATTTGTAATAGGAGCTGAATACCGTTAATTGTGCGACTAACAGAGCCACTATATGATATTTGAGCCTTTCCTTTTTTACCACGCTTTGTTGTTACCAGTACAACACCTGAAGCCGAACGGGCACCGTATATCGCAGCCGAAGCATCCTTCAAAACTGAAATATTTTCAATATCACTTGCATCCATAGCATTTAACTCATCCAATGAACCTGTTATACCATCAATGATAACTAATGGAGAAGATTTCCATTAACAGAAATATCACCACGTATTTTCATCTCTGCTCCCTCACTACCCGGACGAGTAGAAGTGCGTGTAATAGTCAATCCCGGAACTTCACCTTGCAAAGCTACTGTAGCATTAGCAATACCCTTATTTTTAAAAGCCTCATCCCCCTTGATCTGACTAATAGAACTAGTTAAAGAAGCTTTCTTTTGGGCACCATAACCAACTACTACTACTTCATCCAGCACCTCAGTATCCTCTTTCAAAACGACCTTAACGTTTGTTTTCCCTGATATATTAACTTCCTGAGTCTTGTATCCGATATAAGAAATGACCAATATGCCTTTTTCCGGAACATTATTCAATGTAAAATTACCATCAAAATCGGTAATTGTACCATTAGTCGTGCCTTTTACTTGTACCGTAGCACCAATTACCGGTTCTCCTGTAGCATCCACCACTTGCCCTTTTACCGTTCCAGTCTGCATAACAGTCTGCACCCCATTCACCTCTGCAAATACAGTCTGCGGGCTACCTGCCAACAAGGCAGAAGCCATCACCGTAGAAAACAAGATTCTTCTCGATGAAAATTTAAAGAATTCGTTTTTCATAAACTTAAAATTTAATATTAACAGTTTTATTGTTGTTTTCTTATTATATACACTGTTTGATAAACTCGCGCACCTCATGCCGCCCTATCCTTAAATGGTTTTCAACGGTACGGTGCGAAAGATTTAATTCCGCTGAAATATCTGAAATAGATTTGTCTTCAAAACGACTCATTGCATAAATAGTACGACGCCGTGGAGGAAGCAAAGACAATCTATATTTCTCACACGCTTCCAAATCATTGGCCACCACACGAAGTTCTGTTTCATTTGTATAAGCAACCGTATGCTCATATAAATAAGAAGTAACTTCTTGCCTCTTATAATAACGACGTAAATAGTCAGTTACCAAATTACGAGCAATAGTAAAAATAAAATACTTAATAGTCTCTGCACAGAGCATCCGATCGTAGTCCATCAGCCGTACATACACATCTTGAGCCAAGTCTTCCGCCTCTTCTTTATGAGCTATCCTATAATAGATATACAGATAGACCGAATGATGATAATTCGTATAAGAATCCTCTATTAATTGAGTAGATTTCATGGATATGTTTTTCATGTCTTCAGCTTTTTGGGTTACATTTACGAATGCAAATATAGAAGGTAGAAGGACAAGAAAACACTTTTCTATTCTAATAAATCTCATATCATTACCCTAGACCAAAGACAGACTAATCCGCTAGTTTATAACAGATTAAGAATTTGACACACTCAGTATCATATAATAATTTGAGACTCTCAACAAAAAATAGAGAGGTTATTCATTGTTTTTCCCAATACTTCGGATGTACTCATTGGGAGTGATATTAGTCGCTTTTTTAAAATATCGAAAGAAAGAAGCTCTTGAACTGAACCCACACAACTCAGCCAAAGCACTCAAAGTGTATTTAGCATATTCATCTTTCTCCACCAAGCGCTTGAATTCAGCTATGCGATAATCATTGATATAATCATAATAATTACGGTTTAGATACTGATTAAATAAATAGGACAAAGTATGAGATGAGGTTCCGATAGAGGCGGCCAAATCGGCAATCTTCAAATTAGGATTGGTATAAGGCTTTTCTTTATGCATAACAATCTCCAATTTCTCAGCCAACCGTTTACATTCCTCCACACTTATCTTATTTGTCCTGTATTTCTCTTCCGCTACAATATGGGATTCCTCAACTGGCTGAATCTCCTTTTCTATAACTTTAGCAGAGTCAGGCATCAGTTCTTCCCTTTCGTTCTCCACCTCTTTCTTTTTTTGATAAAGGACAGCAATGCTTCCGGTCACCACAGCTATCACGATGAACACTATGCTCCATATACTAATAGAAGACGCTATTTTAACCGTTAGCTGAGTTTCTGACTCTGGATTCCCCATCTGTCTTACTTTAAAAGTATAATTACCGGACGGTAAATCATAATAAGTAATATCCGAACGACCTGTCAAAGCCATCCATCCGGTATCCTCACCTCTAATTGATATTCGTATGACATAAAGCAGGTGCCGTATAACTGAATCAGAAAGTAAA
>ENA-OQDD01000907-OQDD01000907.1-human-gut-metagenome-genome-assembly--contig:-NODE-907-length-10608-cov-2.399676_pt1 | contig 10608 bp, 10 predicted proteins | sample MGYA00242507_ERZ504598 | MGnify/ENA primary metagenome ERZ504598 (study PRJEB26092, sample SAMD00036318) | human gut metagenome | host: Homo sapiens | study: EMG produced TPA metagenomics assembly of... | reverse complement strand
ATTTGAAGAAAGCGATATCAGGATATTTCGTCATCAAATTGTCCACAACTCCGAACACATAATCCTGTACTTTCGGATTACTCAAATCCAGAACCAACTGGTTACGGAAATAATACTCGTCACGGTTCGGAAGATGAATCACCCAGTCTTTATGCTTTCATACAACTCACTCTTAGGATTCACCATTTCCGGTTCAATCCAGATACCGAACTTTATACCTTTTTTCTTAGCGGCTTCCGTCAGATAACCAATGCCATGAGGAAGCTTGTCAGCCGTTTCATCCCAGTCACCTAACCCTTGATGATCACCACTGCGCGGATACTTGTTGGCAAACCAACCATCATCCAACAAAAACATATCCACACCCAGTTCTACTGCATCATCCATCAACTTCACCAATTTCGCTTCATCAAAATCAAAATAGGTGGCTTCCCAATTATTCAACAAAGTCATACGAGTCTGGTTCCCATCCTTTACCTGATACTTACGGGCCCAATCATGGAAATTACGGCTAGCCTGTCCTTTACCTGTAAAACTGTAAGTAAAATAAAAATCGGGAGTACGGAAGATTTCATTCGGTTTCAGACTATATTCCGAAGCATACGGATTAATACCCGAAATAACACGCAGTTCGTTCTTATTATCTACTTCGAATACAAAACTGAAATTACCTGTCCATCCTAATGTTCCGACCAACACTTCACCTTGGTTCTCTTCTGACTTTCCGTCCAATGCAAGTTGGAAGAAAGGAGAGCAGAACATATTGGCACGTACTCCCAACTTGGTATCAATCGTTTTTTACCAAATTCCAAAGGCTGTTCCTTCACATGCGCCTCACTGGCCCAGTCTCCCGAGAATTCAGTCAGAAAATAGTTGGCACGATTCAAGTGCAACATGGAAGACGCATACTTATGAAGCTGCACAGGTTTCTTTTCCCGATGACTGATTTCAGTGAAAGTCTTTATTAGATTTTCTTTCTGGTAAGCCACATAATGAAGTTTTACAGTTACAGGATATTTATCATCCTGCATAGTAATCACTACTTCATCTACCCCCGGCGACACTTGATTCCGAGTATGAGATACATATTTTAACAAAGTAGAAGGATTGCCGTCATTATGCACTATATGAATAGCCGGTTCAAAATAATCTTCCATGCCATGAGTCAGATATGCTTCGCTGCCCTGCGGCAAGTGGGCAATATCTGTAGCATGATTCAACCTCTTTCCCAAATAACTTTGATATAGACGTCCATTATTACCAACCCGGTAAATAAGGTCTACATTTTCTGTACTAATTTTAATTACTGGCTTATCCGCCGCCTTTAACATAAATGATATGCATAAAAAACATATCAAGAAGAGCAATCTTTCTTTCATGGTATTATTCATCGATTAAAATTATAGTGCAAAAAGCCCAATTTTAAAATTCACTCTTCAAATATACCATAAAAACACTAATACTCAATTTCTTTTTTAAATGAATTTTTATCCTTATGATTATCCCGACATCTCCAATCCCTCTTAATGTAAAAAATCATAAATTCAGGAATGTTACTCCAATTACCGTATTCTTTTCACCTATTTTCTTATATTTGTAAATTATTCCATCACACAAACGTAAAAACAAATGGACCAGACCTTACTAAAATACTGGAAAACTTGTCTTCAAGATGCAGAGCGCAAAGCTATTGCTCTCAAAGGACCACGAATCACCCTAAACATTGGTGACAAGATACTTAATTCATTCCTCTCAAAAGTATTCCTGTTATTTTCCCTGATTGGAAAGCAGAAGACAGCAATGAAAAACAAAAAGTGATGATTGCTCCTTGTATTCTTTTGCCCGAATTTGAAAACGGCTGGACTTCCCAATCAGAAAGACCGGAATATCCCTTCTTGATTACTGCCACCATGTTGCCTGACGGCAAACTAACCGTATGCGAGAACGAATCAGACAGAATCCCAATATTTATTCGTAAATTTTTGGAGCCTAATGCAGCCAATGACCGCACTATAGCTTCTCTTTCAAAAGTAGATCAACTACTATCCAATTTTAACACTGAAGAAACAAAATGGGAGCCTATTGGCAAGCATGCGAGCAGCTTTTCAAGAAAGCAACCGGCAAAACTTTCAGCACAATGAATTACTATGATAATCCAGAAATCATTATCATAAAAGCCTCCGAGCGCAATATGGCACAGCCCATAATCACACTATATGACAAACTCTTAAAAGATGACAATACCACTCCACATCCCCTGTTGAATTTATTAATACAAACAAAATCTGCTAACGCTCTTCCTATTCCAACTAACCGGAAAGTATATTGCAACCAAGAACACTGGGCACAAATGAGCAGCGACTTTCCTTTGTCCATATCTCAACGCGAAACACTAGCAATGTACACAACACCGGAATGTGCTGATATTTTTGTCGTCAACGGTCCTCCGGGAACAGGAAAAACCACTTTTCTGCAAACTGTCATCGCAAACAGACTTGCTCATAATATTCTAAACAATCCGGAAGAGCCGGAAATTATAGTTGCAAGTTCAGCTAATAATCAGGCAATCACCAATATCCTGAAGGATTTCAAAGCGGAAACAACCAATGACACAACACATCCCCGGTTGTCCAACCGCTGGCTACCCGAACTGGATACATTAGGCTTATATCTGTCAGGGAAAAAAGAGCTGCAACAACAGTACAAAATGATGTTCAATCCCAAAGGGGATGGATTTCCGGCAGCATACGATACACCTGAACGTCAAGAAGAGTACAAACAATTCTATCTGCAATGCTTCAATCACTTTTTCAAGAAAAACTATCAAGACGAAACAAAATGCCGGCAATTTCTCCGTAAAGAAATGCAAGCCCTCCAAAAAAAGATTATTCTCTGTATCCAAGCTGCCGAAACAACAGAATATGGAAACCGGAAGGAAAACAATATATTACAGAAGTTTATCCGCAAATTCCATGAGCCATTACCCTCCTACGACAAAGTAATAGAACAGTGGACTTTGACAGAAGAATTCAAAGAACGTTACGAAAAAATAAGTTCCAACCCTGAGTATGGCAACTTACCTTATACAGAAGACATGGCAGTAAGGCTGGATATCAGCTATCGGTATCAAATGTTCTGGTATGCCATACATTATCGGGAAGCCGAGTTTATTCACCGGTTAAGCAGGTGCGATGAAGGCAAACAGCGCACACAAGAAGCCTATACCCAAAGATTAAAACGTTTGGCTTGCGTAATGCCTGTTTTCATCTCTACTTTCCATTCTCTACCCAAGTATATGACCTATGCGGAGAACGGAAAATGGGATATTCCTTTATACAATGGAATAGATCTGTTGATTGTAGATGAATCCGGACAAGTTTCACCCGAACTTGCCGTTCCCTCCTTCAGTTTGGCCAAGCAAGCGATTTTAGTAGGTGATATTCAACAAATAGAGCCTGTATGGTCCATTTCTGATGAATATTCATTCATTAATTTAAAGAATCTGGCATTGTTTCCAACCAGTCCTCGGAAAAATACCGTTTTTTAGAAAACAATGGTTTCCTTTCTTCTTCCGGAAGTATAATGAAACTGGCACGTAAAAGCTGTAATTTTACAGTAAAAGGTGAAAAAGGAGCTTTTCTGACCGAACACAGACGATGCGTAGATTCCATTATTGCCTATTGCAATGATTATGTTTACCACGGCAGGTTACTTCCTAAAAAGGTAACGAAGTAAAATACAAGTCCCTCCCTTCCAAAGGATATGTACACATCAACAGTTACAGCAGCCCTGGAAAAACAGGAAGTCGCCTCAACCGGGCTGAAGCGGAAGCCATTGTCTGTTGGCTGGAACTGGAAAAAGATAATCTGGAAAAGACCTATAAAAAGCCTATTCATGAAATTGTAGCCGTAGTAACTCCTTTTAAAGCCCAAGAAGCCGAAATACGGCATCAAATACAAAAAATATCAGGAAATGAGAAATATAAAGATATGATCATCGGCACAGTACATTCCCTGCAAGGTGCCCAATGTCCGATTGTTCTTTTTTCAACAGTCAACTCTCCCGAAGACCATTCTCTTTTTATGGAGCGTGATGGAAAATACAATATGCTCAATGTAGCGATATCGCGCGCTCAGCATCATTTCATTGTTTTTGGCAACATGAATATTTTCCATCCGGAAGAAAACACCCCGGTAGGAAATATGGCTAAATGGCTTTTCGATGATCCATCCAACGAGATTTCCAACAACTTTATTTACCAACAGGAAGTTCCGCTGTGCACCTACCACCCCACCCTTCGTCTGTCCACCACAGAAGAGCATATCCAGGTTCTGCACCAAGCTTTTGAAAAAGCAAGACACCGTCTGCTGATTGTATCTCCATTCATATCTATCCACGCCATAGAAAACGACCAGTTGGTTCCGCTGATACGCCACACGGTACAACGAGGAGTGGATGTCACAGTCTACACCGATTCGTCTCTAGATTATGATACGAAAACCAATCAGTTGCTCAGCCGTGCCGAAGAGGGACGGAACATATTAATAGAAAATGGCGCAACCCTCATTGAAGTAAAAGGTATCCACAATAAATCATTGGCCATTGATAACCATACACTTATAGAGGGTTCTTTCAACTGGTTATCCGCCAACCGCCATAAAGAATACTCCCGCCACGAATGTTCCATAGTTGTATCATCTGTTCAAGCCGATGAGTACATCAACAATCTGATAAAGGAACTAGAAAGCAGAGAAAAAACCTTTCAATCCCTATCTAAGCCTACAATCAATCTTGACATTGACCAAAAATATCCGGGGTTCTTTACAAAAGAATCTTTTAATGATTGTACAGAAGAAGATATTTGCCGTATAAAACAAAAAGTCCAAGAGTTAGGCATTCAGAAAACAGTCCTTCCACCTTATATCCATAAACAACGTGAAACTTTCCCACGTGCTTATGAACCTTGGTGCACAGAAGAAAAGGAAATTATATGTGAGTTGATGCAAAAGACCAATCATCTTTCTATTTTTATAGAATGTCTGCAACGTACAGGACAAGCAATTCAAATTCAGATAGAAGGCAAAAACAATTGATTATAATCCTGAACTGATATCCTTTTTATGATATTCGGGAAACTTGGGAAACAAGAATCAGTCCCTATACGGAAGAGAGGAAAAGACAAATTACTTTTTGCCTTTCTCTCTCGTATAGCATATGCAACTCCTGCCCAGAGTTCCTTATTTTTTGGAATACATCCAGGTCCATTTATGCCAAAGACTCTCTAACGGTCCCTGCTTATGTCCTTTCAACCACCACTTGCAGAACTGTACTTGCAACAAAAAGAGTACAAAACCAACCAACAAACTCAACGTATATCCACAGTACGGAGCCAGATAAAATCCGAAAGGGAAATAAATAATAGCTCCGGCAATAGATTGGGTGATATAATTGGTCAGACTCATCCTACCATAATAACGAAGATTGATACAAAATTCCTGAACCTATCCCGTTGATAAAGCAATACAAAAGAAGCAACCAGTACAAATGTAAAAGCGAACTTTTGCCACATATCAAAAGCAGTTCCGGCAGTCTGGCGAATGAGTTCACTGTCACTAGCCATAATCAACTCTTTCAGTTGGAAAAGCGGAGCAAAAGAGATAGCGGAAATGATAAGAGCCTTCACCCAAAAACGAGTATGTTTTTCGGAAGTAACAAACAATTGTTTGCGTCCGATGTATAATCCCATCAAAAACAAGCCGGCAGTCTGCCAGAAACGCCCTGCTCCCAGAGCCCAATATAGACTGGCTTTCTGACCAAAGGTCATATTCTTACCCACAAACTCCCCTCTTTGGTATATTCCGCCACTTCTTTATACATCGCGCCCACTCCCCAATCGGGCAAAGTATAAGAAGGATCAAACAGACCTACTATATAATGATACCACTCAACGGGCTGCAATAAAAACAAAATAGCCGTAACAAGTATGGCACAGTCACTCCACTTGCGCACCACGAACAATACGATTCCCACTACCGAGAACAGCAACAACACATCTCCTGCCGGAAAAAAAGCTGCATTCAGCGTAGCAAAAGCTACCAATAACAGCAAACGCCACAGAAAACGATAACCAAAATCTTTTCCTTTACGCTGTTGGTTAGCCGACTGAATATAAAATGTAAATCCAAACAGCAAAGCAAAAATGGCATACGATTTTCCAGCCAATAAAGTAAATGTAACATTGAATACCCCGTCATTCAGTATATTCAACCATGCAGGCTGGTCTACCGGATAAACCGGAAAGATGAAATGCTCCAAACTATGCACTAAAAGAATTGCCATGACTGCAAATCCCCGTAAAGCATCCACCACCTCAACGCGTGGCAGTTTTCTGATAATTGTTTTCCATGAACTAGTTATTATTGTTTATTTAAAATTACGTTTTACCCTAGCGGTTGGCCGGTTTCTCAAATAATAATAAGAAAGCAGACTCAGCCCGATAGCGAACTGCAAAGATAAGCGGAATACTGATATACAGACTGATATGCCAATCGTATGTTTGCGCCAACTGCACATAAGCAAATAATATCCACTATACTCTCCTCTTCGGTGCTATTCCTGCTCTACATATCCGGGGGAGCGGTGAGCAACATTGGATAATAGACTACAGACAATATCATCAGAGTTTTGACAACTCTTACCAAAAACTGTATATTAAAAAGAGAAACTGATTTCCTACAATATTTCCTTTAAATTCCAAGCCTGTATATGCCTGACCCCTTCATTGGAAGGGAATTGTACCTCATCCATGGAAACGACATATTTTTCATAATTATCACCTATCGTCAGCAAAGGAGCATATTCCCGTTCCATGGTTTGTGCCGTTTCCAACATGTAAGTTGCTTGAAGATAAATCACTCTATCGTCCTTCATAGCAACAAAATCAACTTCTTTATCCCGAAAAGAACCTGTATATACAATATAGCCTAAACGACGAAGTTCCAAATATACTGCATTCTCCAACAAATACCCGACTCCATAAGCAAAGCCCGGATAAAGAAAATTCTTAAAGGACAAGTCATTCAGATAATACTTGCAATTACCTGCCACCACATCCTTTCCTTTTATATTGTAACGTTCTGTTTTATAGGCAAGAAAAGCTTCTTCTATATAACCTAGATAATTAGATAAGGTATCATAACTCACCTTCCGGTTCTTGGATTTAAAGAAATTAACAATATGCTGAACGGAAAACAGATTGGACGCATTATTCACCAAATAAATAAAAATATCATCCAATAACCTTACATCACGAACGGGTTTACGCTTCACTATATCACGCAACAAAATCGTATCTTTCACAGAAGCGACATACTGTTTTTCTGACTCGACAGTGGGCAGGTTGTACAATTCGGGCAAACCGCCTTTCTGTAAATAGGCCAAATAAGAAGCCCGACCGGCAGGTTGCTGCATCAACTGTAAATATTCAGCATAACTATAGGGGAATATATGAAATTCTACATAACGTCCCGACAAAAGAGTGGCAAGTTCACTGGAAAGCATTTTAGAGTTAGAACCGCTGATAAACAATTCACTCTCTTCGACAAAGTCTTGCGAATGGGAGTTTACAAACCTTTCCCAGCCATCCACATTTTGAATTTCATCGAAAAACAAATATACTTTTCCTTGCGGTTTAAGCTTTTCCCGATAAAAACGATACAGACTTTCCAATGCTTTATAATCATCAATAAAATCAAATTCCAGATACTCCTTATTTATATATAGGATATTAGCCGGATTTACTCCTCGTTCCGAGACAAGACTTGAAGCAATTTGCCTGAGAATATAACTTTTGCCCGAACGACGTTGTCCTATAAGTACCTTCACCAAGTTATTCCCCACAAAATTGCCAATCTTGTCGGTATAAGATTTCCGTTCCAGTCCCAATTGATACGTATTTCCACCCCAAAGGTTATACTTTTCTAAAGCTTTCCATTTATCGTCCATACTCGAATCTTTTCCCACAAAGATAGTTTTTCGAGTATAATCGAAAAAAAAGCACTGTTTATTTCTTTTTTCGAGTATAATCGAAAAAACGTATCTATCTCAAACTGAATTAAAGAAAACGAATACAATCCGGCAGTATGTAAAATTTAACAAATTACTTAAACAAGCAAACTATTATTTTCCTACATTTGTTACCAGTGAAACTTTAAATACGAAAGAACATGAAAGCAAATCCTGTATTTAGTTTATACATCCCTACCAAATTAGTATTTGGCTGCGGAGAAATCAAGAAATTATCCAGTGAAAAATTACCGGGGAAAAAGGCACTGGTCGTCATCTCATCCGGAACTTCCATGCGGAAATATGGATATTTGGAGAGAGTACTTGCCCAATTAAGACTGAATAATGTAGAAACACTGGTTTACGATAAAATCCTTCCCAACCCCATCAAAGAACACGTCATGGAAGCAGCCGCCATCTGCCGGGAGGAAAAGTGCGACTTTGTAGTAGGACTGGGAGGCGGAAGTTCCATCGACTCAGCCAAAAGTATAGCTGTTATGGCCTGCAACGACGGTGACTACTGGGATTATGTATCAGGGGGTAGTGGTAAAGGACGCCCTGTTACCAAAGCACTTCCCATTATCGCCATCCCTACCACCGCCGGAACCGGAACGGAAATGGATCCATGGACAGTGATTACCCACGAAACGGCTCAAGAAAAGATAGGCTTCGGTTGCCAGCTGACCTTCCCTACCTTATCTATTGTAGACCCGGAACTGATGGTTTCCATTCCCCCGCACCTCACCGCCTATCAAGGGTTCGATGCATTCTTCCATGCCGCAGAGGTTTTATCGCCAATTGTGCAACACCCATCAGTGATCTTTACGCCTTAGAAGCCATCCGTCTGATCTACAAATATCTGCCAGTAGCCGTAGCCGACGGAAAGAATTTGAAAGCGCGTGCCAAAATTGCTTGGGCCAGCACCTTGGCAGGCATGGTAGAAGCCACTTCAAGCTGCACTTCCGAACATTCATTAGAACATGCCATGAGTGCTTATTATCCACAACTTCCTCATGGAGCAGGACTCATTGCCTTGTCTGAGGCATACTTCGAAACTTTCCGGCATGACTGTACAAAACGTTACATGAAAATGGCTGAAATGATGACCCAGAAAAAGAGCAACCGTCCGTCCGATTTCATTGATGCATTGATTACACTGCAAAAAGAATGTAAAGTACATTCTATCAAACTGAGCGAATTTGGTATCCAATCCGAAGATTTCCCCAAATTCCTGCAAAATGCAAGAGATACGATGGGAGGACTGTTCACTCTCGACCCACGCCCGATTACAGACGAAGAAATCCTGCATATCTTTAAAAATTCTTATAAATAATGGATAAAGAACTAGACCTTGCCGTAACCTGTTACGGCAAGGTAAAACCATTGAAATATGATTTGGTCCTCCTCCCTTGGGGAGCTACCGAACCGCATAATCTGCACCTGCCTTATCTGACAGACTGCATTCTAAGCCACGACATCGCACTAGATGCTGCAAAACTGGCAAAAACACATTACGGTATTCGTTGCATGGTCATGCCTTACGTCACTGCCGGTTCACAGAATCCGGGACAACGCGAGCTGGATTTCTGCATCCATTATCGCTATGAAACGCAAAAAGCGATTTTAAGCGACCTAGTTGCCTCTCTATACGCCCAGGGATACCGCAAAATGGTCATTATCAACGGACATGGCGGCAATACATTCAAAAGTATGATACGTGACTTGTCACTGGACTATCCCGACTTCCTGATAGCCAGCAGCGAATGGTTTGCCTTTATCCCTGCTAAAGAGTACTTTGATGAACCGGGTGACCATGCAGATGAATTGGAAACTTCTGTTATGATGCATTATCATCCGGAATTGGTAAACCTGGATGAAGCCGGAGATGGAAATTATAAGAAGTTCGCTTCGCAAATGCTGAATGAAAAAGTGGCATGGATTCCGAGAAACTGGCAAAACGTTTCGCAAGATACCGGTATAGGCAATCCTAAAAAAGCAAGTGCCGGAAAAGGGAAGAAATACGCCGAAGCAGTCGTCGCAAAATATGCATTACTGTTTGAAGAGTTGGTACATAAAGAACTTTATTAATGCCTCATCACTCAAGAAGATCATCTGACCTTTTTAAACGATGGTCTTCTATGTTCATATCACCTCCGCTTCTTCGTTATCAGATACATTTTCAGCTACCTTAGTTATACTTGCCATTTCAAAGTCCATACATATCCATATAAATATATGTATAACCATCGACTATGAAAAGAATAAATGTCCCCATGTGCCCATAAACAAACCACTCCCTGCACTATCTGCACAAGGATACTTCTCCAAATAATTTATTTCATCTCCAAAGGCTGAAATAAAATTCATTTAACAAAATAAAGAGATTTCCTTTATAGGATAAGTTCTACCAGAACTTCACCTACATTATTCATAGTGGATTCATTTCAGGTTATCAAAACAGATATGGGGACAATCTGAAGCCTCCAACTAATGTCTATCATCGAATGACCGCTTGATGTAGAGTTATAATCCTGTCCGAAGCCT
>ENA-OQDD01000905-OQDD01000905.1-human-gut-metagenome-genome-assembly--contig:-NODE-905-length-10620-cov-2.428286_pt1 | contig 10620 bp, 12 predicted proteins | sample MGYA00242507_ERZ504598 | MGnify/ENA primary metagenome ERZ504598 (study PRJEB26092, sample SAMD00036318) | human gut metagenome | host: Homo sapiens | study: EMG produced TPA metagenomics assembly of... | reverse complement strand
AAAAAGAACCGTCCTGACGACAACCGACTTGCCGGGGGCGGTTACCTAACCAAACAAATCAAAAAATATAAGTATATTAACTAATTGCTTCCACCTCCTAAGGCACGGTAAAGCATGATATGCAGTTTACAAGATTCCACATTCAGAGCGATACGTTCCAATTCACAATCCAGGAAACGTTCATCGGCCGACAGTACATCCAGATAGCCTGCGAATCCTACTTTAAACATTTCATTTGCATTATAAATAGATCGATGATGGATACGGCTTTCTTCTTCTTTCAACTTTTTGCGCTGGTGCATTTGCGATGATGCAGTAATGAGGTTTAATACTTCTTCATAGGCTTTTAATACCGTATCGTGATATCCTAACAAAGCGATGCGTTGCTGGCTTTTCGCATCATTCCATAATGCACGTATAGTATTTTGTTTGAATATAGGTGCTGTTATACCTGCACCGAGATTGTAAACCAGGGATGCAGGAGCAGTAAACCATTTATCCAGATCAAATGCGTTAAAACCTCCGTTTCCTCCAATCACGATGGATGGGAAGAAAGCTTTTCGCGCTGCAGATACGTCGGATTTACTAGCTAATAACTCCAGTTCGGCAGCCTTTATATCCGGGCGATATTGCAAAAGTTGTGACGGGATTCCTGCATCTGTGGGAAACTCATAACTACATGCAGTTTCAAATGACACTCGTTTCACCTTGAAAGGCAGTCGTCCTAATAAGGTGGCGATGGCACGTTCCTTTTCACTTATTTGCTGTTCGTTTGCAAGCAGCATTTCTTCCAATTTAAGGCGTCGTGACCGGAATTGGTCTACAGAAAGTCGGGTTACTTCACCTTCTTTCATCAGTTCATCGGTTAAATTATAAGCATCTCTGGCTGTTAGGATGGCTTCGCGTAGCACATATCGCTGTTTATCCAGTCCTATTAATTCAAAATAGTGTGTACCTACTTCTGATATCAATAAGGTGCGTGCCAGACGCATAGCTTCTACAGACTGCATCCAGCGGGATACGTCGATCGTTTTTTATCGGTTAGCTTACCCCATATGTCAGCTTCCCATTGAAAATTGAGTCCTAGGTTGAAATTCCGGTAGGATCTGGAATATGTTTGTCTTTTTCTAAATCGGGAGTGTTGGTGGTGCTGTTACCAACTCCGTCCATAGTGTACTCGCCAAAACGTTGTACTCCACCATCAATGCCTAATGAAAGATCGGGCAGCAGCGCTCCTTTTCCTACTCGAACTTGTGAACGGGCAATGGATATCCGTTCTATAGTTTGAAGGAATGAATGATTGTTATTTAACGCTTCGGCTATATAACTTTGCAATAACGTATCTGGAAAAAATGTTTTCCATGACATGGAAGAGATAGTAGTGCTGTCCGTTTCCCTATCCATATAGAACTTGGGTAACTCTATCTTTTCTGTCGGAGTAAGGGAAGGGGCTTTGCAACTTACCATAATCAGACAGAAAGCTCCTATTATTAAACCTGTTTTGTTTATATTGTTATTTTTCATCTTCTTCATCATAGCTGACTTTATTACGGTTAAGATGTGCAGACCAACTCTCGAAAATAAGGTAAAGTCCAGGTACAAGGAAGATTCCTACGAATGTACCGATAAACATACCTCCGGCGGCAGCTGTTCCGATGGAACGGTTGCCAAGCACCGGCTCCGCTTGCCATTACCAACGGGATTAGTCCGCATATAAATGCAAAGGATGTCATCAGGATGGGGCGCAGACGGCTTACGGAACCTCTAACGGCAGCATCAAAGATGCTCATTCCCTGTTTGCGGTACTGGTTGGCCATTTCCACAATAAGAATGGCATTTTTGCCTAGCAGACCAATCAACATTACCAAGGCTACCTGGCATAAATATTATTTTCCAAGCCTGCCAGTTGCAGGAAAAAATAAGAACCGAAGATACCTGCCGGCAATGAAAGTATGACGGGAAAAGGCAGTAACAGACTCTCGTATTGTGCTGCCAGCAACAAATAAACAAACAGCAGGCAGATACCGAAAATGAGAACGGTTTGTCCACCCGAATCTTTCTCTTCACGAGTAACTCCTGACCATTCTATATCATAACCGCGAGGTAATGTCTCTTTGGCAATTTGTTCCACTGCTTCGATAACCTCTCCTGAACTGACTCCTTCGGCAGGTTCACCTGTAATCAAGGCCGAGGTGAACATATTGTAGCGTGTAATCTGGTTAGGACCGAATATACGGTCCATCGTCATAAAGTTAGAGTAGGGTACCATATTCCCGTCCTTGTTCTTGGCATAGAACTTATACAGATCTTCAGGATTCATACGATACTCTGGAGAAGCCTGTAACATCACCTTATACATTTGTCCGAAACGAATAAAGTTGGATGAGTAGAAACTGCCGATATAGGATTGGAGTGTTTCCATGGATTCATTTAGATTTACTCCTAATTTAGCTGCTTTAGCAATATCCACTTTCAGCAGATATTGTGGAAAATTAGGATTGAATCCTGAGGTTGCTCCCACAATGCGCGGATCTTCATTCAGTTTTTCTACTAATGTATTGGCAACATCGGCAAATTCTGCAAAGCTGCCTGCTGTTTTATCTTGTAAACGAAGTTCGAAGCCGCTGGCATTACCGAATCCCGGAACTGTAGGAGGCAGGAAGAACTGAATATCCGCATCTTTGATATGCGAGGTGCGGTCTTTGTATATCTCTATAAGTTCGGCTGCTGTTTGATCGCGTTCACTCCACGGGGTGAGATTAATCATACCCATACCGAAATTGGCACCTTCCGTTTCAGTCATCAAACTATAACCTGCTAATGTGGAGATGCTTTCAATTTCTTTGAAAGGAAGCAATGCAGCTTGTACAGCGTTCAAGGCTTTTCGCTGCGTTCCAATGTTGCTCCCGGAGGCGCATCTACATTGACATAAATCATACCTTGGTCTTCATTGGGAATAAAGCCTGAAGGAAGTACCTGGCTCATGCCGAAAGTGGCAAGGAAGAAAATAATCAGTGTGGCATAAGTGATTATTTTCCGGCTCAAATACTTGTGTAATCCGATATTGTATTTCTTTTCAAAGCGGTCGTACCGGCGGTTGAAAAAAATAAAGAAACGACGTAGCCATCCTGCTTTTTCTTCTTTTTCCATCAGCGGGTTTCAGTAACAAAGCACATAGGCAGGCGAGAGGTCAATGCGTTTATTCCTGAGATAACAATGGCTACCGCCAGTGTCAATGAGAATTGCCGATAGAAAATACCTACAGTTCCCTGCATGAAGCCCACCGGAACAAAGACTGCCGACATGACTAGCGTGATGGCAATAATGGCTCCACCGATTTCATTAATAGCTGCTACAGATGCTTTATAAGGAGAGAGTTTCTCATGATGCATCTTTACATGGACAGCCTCTACGACGACTATTGCGTTGTCTACTACAATACCTATTGCGAGCACAAGGGCGAATAAGGTCAACATATTTATGGAGAAGCCCAGCATTTCCATAAAAAAGAATGTACCGACCAATGAACTGGTACGGCGATAGCCGGAATTAAGGTGGAACGGAAATCTTGTAAAAATATATACACCACAATAAATACCAGTATGAATGCTTCGAGCAGTGTCTTCAGCACTGACTGTATGGAGCGTCAAGAAAGCGTGATACGTCATAGGAGATATTGTAATCCATGCCAGGCGCAAAACTGCTTTCTTTGATTTCTGCCATTTTGGTTTTAATATTTTGGATGACTTCCCTTGCATTGGAGCCGGGGCGTTGTTTGATCATAATAGATGCCGATGGCCTTCCGTCGGTCATAGAGGTCATGTTATAATCTTCAGAATCGAATTCAATAGTGGCAACGTCTTTCAGACGTAGCAGTGAACCATCGGGAAGAGCTTTCAATACAATCTCTCCATATTCTTCTGCTGTGCTGAACTTTCCGGTATATTGTAATACATATTGCAGTTGTTGGGGTAATTTGTCTGAACTGATACCTGTCTTGCCGGGTGCTGCTTCTATGTTTTGATTACGGATGGCTTCAGTTACATCTTGAGGTACCATGTTGTAGGCGGCCAGCCGATTAGGATTCAGCCATACACGCATGGCATAATCACGGCTACCCATGATTTCTACCAACCTACACCGTCAATACGTTTTAATTCGCGCAAAATATTGATATCGGCAAAGTTATAAACAAACTTTTCGGTATGTGCACTGTCCGTACTCATGATGTTCAAGTACATCAACATACTGTTTACTTCTTTTTCTGTAATAACTCCGGCACGGATTACTTCTTCAGGCAATTCGTCTAGTACGGTAGTCACACGGTTCTGTACATTTACGGCAGCTACGTCCGGATCGGTTCCCACTTTAAAATAAATAGTAGTAAGGGACATACCGTCGTTGGTACAAACAGTGGTCATGTAGGTCATGCCGGGTACTCCGTTGATGGCACGCTCTAACGGGGTGGCGACTGTTTTAGACATCACATCGGCACTAGCCCCGGTGTATCGGGCGGTTACCGTTACAGATGGGGGTACGATATCGGGAAACTGAGTGATGGGCAGTGTCAAAATAGACAGTACGCCCAAGCAGACGATAATGACGGAGATTACTCCTGAAAGTATCGGTCTTTTTATAAATAGCTTAAACATAAACTGTCCGTTTTATTTTACGATAGGTTGTTTTAATTCAACTTCTTTTCTGATTGCTTCCATATCAATGGTATCAGTCTTGATGGTAATGCCATCCTTCATCATTTGCACTCCCTCGTATACGATGGCAGTGTTAGGAGAGAAGTCTTGTGTCACATAGTAATTATTATAGCGTTCCAGCGGTTGGAAGCTGCGTACTTTTACTACACTGGCACTATCAACGGTATATACATAGGTGAAATCTTGAATTTCGAATGTTGATTTCTGGGGAACTAGGCAGATGTTGTCCATTTGGGTCATCATACGTACTTTTCCAGTCACTCCATGTTTCAGCAGTCCGTCCGGGTTCGGAAAACGGACACGGAAGGCAATGGAGCCGGTTCCTCGTTCAAAGTCACCTTCTACAGTTTCTAATGTGCCTTTGTGGGAGTAGATGGAACCGTCTGACAAAATCAGTTCCACATTATTTTCTTCGTGCTGTTTTTGTCCGCTAAGTTGTTGGCGCTTGTATTCCAGATACTCGCTTTCGTTCACTTTATAGTAAGCAAAGATCTCGGAAATATCACTTACGGTAGTCAGTAAGCTTTGCGGATTTACCAGACTTCCCGTCTTATAAGGAATACGGTCTATGTAGCCGTCAAAAGGGGCAGTGATAGTGGTGTAAGAATAATCCATCTGTGAACGTTGCATTTGTGCTTTTGCCTGTTCCACTTTCATTTGGGCTACTTCTTTTTCTTTATTGGCTTGGTCGAGTCGGATTTTTGATAAGATTTGTTTGTCAACCAGCCGGCCTATTCTTTCGGCTTCATAATTTGCCATTTCATATTGTGCCTGTGCTTGTTTGTAATTGGCTTGCGCCTCTTTTACCGTTTCGCTATATTGGTCGGAACTGAGTTGGAATAGGGGCTGTCCTTTTTTGACTTTCTGTCCTTCGTCTACATATATTTGTTGAACAAATCCTTCCACTTTGGGCTTAATTTCTACAAACTGTATAGCTTGCACATCAGCTACATATGAGCGTGGAAACTCAATGGTTGTGGGGTGAAGAATGGTGATGGGAATGAATTCTTTGTGATGTTCCTGCTTGTTGTCCGATTGACCACAAGAGCATAGCAATCCTGTGCATGTACACAGGACCGCAATTTTCTGAAAATTACTCTTCATGAAATTACGAATACAATTTAAAAAGATTAATAATTGAGTTTGAGTAAATAAAAGATCCGGCTTGCATTCAAATCTTTCAGAATACAAGGCCAATATGTATGAATATGCTTTAATGTGACATATTAAATGCGGTACACACAAAAGATAATGTGATGATGTACCACTTTCCCCGGATTTTCACTGACAGGTGTGTAACTTTGTACCGGAACTTGGGGAATAGCAAAAAGATTGACCAGCATGTCGATAGTGCAGGGTAAAAAACGACTGTTTGGCAGTTGTGCACGTCCCGACTGGAAATAATAAGTTTCTTCTCCTCTGCTTTCTTCATTGTTGTCAGAAGGCAGGTGGGTTGTTCCATCGTTTCTACCATAGCCAGATTGGCATCAATCAGTGGAGCGCATACATCAAATTGTACGAGTAATAACATAATTACGCATACTATTCTTACCACATATTTTTTGATACCGTTGAACATGAAAGATACTTTGTTTGTCAATTCGTTTGCAAATTTAATATAATTGAACACTGTTTTCAAACCAATCATCCAAAATTAGTGAGTTTTAATATATCCTTTCTCTTTTTTGGAACTACTATCCTTTATACTGACTGAAATCTGTTATTTTTGTACTCAGTATTTTAAATAATCAGATAATATTACTTATGTTACAACCCGAATTGAAATTTCGTCGAGATAAAATACGCTATTTGATGGCTCAACAAGGCATTGATGCTGCCTGATAGCTTGTAATGTAAATTTGCTTTATACGTATGGTGAGATAGTGAACGGCTATCTTTATTTACCGCTTCATTCACCGGCACTTCTCTTTGTAAAACGTCCTAATAATATTGTGGGAGAATTTGTATTCCCTATTCGTAAACCTGAGCAGATAGTGGACTTGTTAAAAGAAAATGGTATACCTGTAGCTTCAAAGATAATGTTGGAAGGCGGGGAACTGCCTTATGCGGACTATATGCGTCTTGCATCTCTTTTTCCTGAATCGGAGGTCGTGGATGGAACTGCTATTATTCGTGAAGCGCGTAGCGTAAAGACTCCGCTGGAGATTGAACTTTTTCGTCGGTCGGCTGCTTTACATGCTCGAGCATATAGTAAGATTCCCGATGTATACCATCCGGGGATGACTGATCGTGAACTATCTGTTGAGGTGGAACGCCTGATGCGACTGGAAGGTTGTCTGGGAATATTCAGAGTATTTGGTCAGAGTATGGAGATATTTATGGGAAGTGTGTTGGCCGGAGATAATGCAGCTACTCCTTCGCCTTATGATTTTGCCTTAGGTGGTAAGGGATTGGATCCGTCTTTGCCCGGAGGAATGAATGGAACTTTGTTGAAAGAGGGGTATAGTGTAATGGTGGATATAGGGGGAAACTTTTACGGATATATGTGCGATATGAGTCGTGTGTTCTCCATTGGAAAATTAAATGATGAGGCTTATGCAACTCATCAAGTCTGTCTTGAAGTGCAGGATAAGGTTGCCTCTATGACGGCGCCTGGTGTGGTGTGCGAGGATCTTTATAATGCGGCCATTGAGATCGTGACGAAAGCCGGATTTGCCGATCGTTTTATGGGGGTGTCCCAACAGGCACGTTTTATAGGACACGGCATCGGGTTGGAAATCAATGAGGCACCAGTGTTGGCTCCGCGTATCCGGAGGGAGTTGGAAGAGGGAATGGTGTTTGCCCTTGAACCTAAAATCGTATTGCCGGGAGTAGGACCGGTCGGCATTGAAAATTCTTGGGTAGTTACAGAAAACGGAGCCGGCAAACTGACCATTTGTAATGAGGAGATTATAGAGCTTTGATTCCTTGGATGTAAATATTGAAGCGGAAATATCAAAAAAACGAAAAATTTTATGGTTCTTGTTCTAGTGTCATTGGGGGCAAAGTGAAGAACTTGAATATAAAAAAGATCCCGAAACTTTTAGTTTCGGGATCTTACATGGTTTGAAGTATATTTTTATTCCCACTCAATGGTCGCATTGGGTTTGGGCGACAGGTCATAGCATACGCGGTTCACATTCTTTACTTCTTTTAGAATACGGTCGGTAATTTTCATCAGAATGGACCAGTCTATCGGTTCGATAGTAGCTGTCATAGCATCTACGGTGTTGACAGCTCGGATAATAACAGGCCAGTCAAATGAACGGGCATTGTCACGCACGCTACTGATTTGAAATCGGGTACTACGGTGAAATATTGCCATACTTTCTTGTCCAAGCCTGCCAGTTGGAATTCTTCACGCAAGATGGCGTCCGATTCGCGAACAGCTTCCAAGCGGTCACGAGTGATAGCCCCCAAACAGCGCACTCCCAAACCAGGACCAGGGAACGGCTGACGGTAGACCATGTCGTATGGTAAACCAAGTTCCACTCCGCAGGCACGGACTTCGTCTTTGAACAACTGGCGTAAAGGTTCTACTAATTCAAACTGTAAATCCTCGGGTAAGCCACCTACATTGTGATGGGATTTAACCATTTTGGCTGTTTTAGTACCACTTTCTACGATATCAGGATAAATTGTACCTTGTCCCAAAAAGTCGATTCCATTTAGCTTACGGGCTTCCTCTTCGAACACACGAATAAATTCACCACCGATAATCTTGCGTTTCTGCTCCGGATCAGTTACATTTTCCAGTTTACTCAGGAAACGGTCTGTAGCATCCACGTAAATCAAATTAGCGTTCAACTGATTTTTGAAAACTTCAATTACTGCTTCCGATTCACCTTTGCGCATTAATCCATGGTTCACATGTACGCAGACCAGATTATTGCCGATGGCTTTCAGCAACAGGGCTGCTACTACAGAACTGTCTACACCTCCGGAAAGTGCCAATAATACTTTCTTGTCGCCTACCTGGCGGCGGATCAATTCAATCTGGTCATTGACAAAGTTTGTCATATTCCAGTTAGCCTCTGCCTTGCAGGTATCAAAAACAAACGATTGTACAGCATTCTTTATTGCTTCCACATCATCCGTCAGTTGGGGAAGCTTCACTTCGCAACATGCTTTGTCATGACCGGCAGCCATTACGGGGATCCCTGCTTTGTAAATCTCGGGAAGCACGTCAATATCCACTCCGTCAATTACATGGTTGGGACCGCCATTGATAATGACACCCTTTACATTGGGCAATGCTGTCAGCTCGGCGGCTGTGATATCGTGCGGGTAAATTTCACTATATACACCCAAAGCACGAATGGCTCTGGCAAGCACGGTGTTTTCGGTGCTTCCCAAATCCAAGATAACAATCATATCTTGTTTCATTCCGTTATGTTGTTTTTAAGTTATTAGTTGGTTGTCTATTATTCCCACTCAATTGTGGCAGGCGGTTTGGACGAGATATCATAGCATACGCGGTTTACACCTTTTACTTTATTGATTATGTCGTTTGAAACCTTAGCCATAAATTCATAGGGAAGATGAGCCCAGTCGGCGGTCATGGCATCCGTACTAGTTACGGCACGTAGGGCAACGGCACGTTCGTATGTACGTTCGTCCCCCATTACTCCCACACTTTGTACGGGTAGCAAGATTACGCCTGCCTGCCATACTTGGTGGTAAAGGGATGTTTCGTTTCCGTCCGAGTCTTTCACTTTCCAGTCTCTCAATCCTTGGATATAGATATCATCGGCGTCTTGCAGAATACGTACTTTCTCAGGAGTGATATCACCCAAAATACGTACCGCAAGTCCTGGTCCGGGGAATGGATGGCGTGTAATCAGATGTTCCGGCATACCCAGTTCACGACCTACGTGGCGTACTTCATCCTTGAATAGCAGACGCAGAGGCTCGCATAGTTTCAAATTCATTTTTTCGGGCAGTCCACCTACGTTGTGATGACTTTTGATTACAGTGCCGGTGATACTTAATGACTCGATACAGTCAGGATAAATGGTACCTTGTGCCAGCCATTTCACATCTTTAATTTTATGAGCTTCTTCATCGAATACGTCAATAAAACCTTTGCCGATAATCTTACGCTTCTTCTCAGGTTCTTCCACACCTGCCAGTTCACTGAAGAATTTTTGGCTGGCATCCACTCCGATTACATTCAGTCCGAGACATTCATAATCATGGAGTACATTTTTGAATTCGTTCTTACGCAGCATGCCGTGATCTACAAAAATGCAGGTAAGATTCTTGCCTATCGCTTTATTTAATAATACGGCTGCCACAGATGAGTCTACTCCGCCACTCAGCCCCAGTACTACTTTGTCATTTCCCAGTTGCGCTTTCAGTTCGGCTACAGTCGTTTCAATGAAAGAGGCAGCACTCCAGTCCTGTTTCCCCCCGCAAATGTCGACTACAAAATTTTTCAGAAGCTGGTTCCGTCTTCACTGTGGAACACTTCCGGGTGGAACTGTACTCCCCATACTTTCTCTTCCTTTATTTGATAAGCAGCGATGGCTACTTTATCTGTTGAAGCGATAATTTTGAAATTCTCCGGAATGGCGGTGATGGTATCTCCGTGGCTCATCCATACTTGTGAGTGTTCACGGACGTTCTTCAATAGTGGGTTCTCTTGGTCGAAAGTGGAAAGGTGTGCACGTCCGTATTCACGTGTGCCGGCCGGTTCCACTTTCCCACCGTTTGTATAAGACATGACTGTGCACCATAGCAGATACCCAAAATAGGATATTTACCACGAATCTCACTCAAGTCTACTTTGAAGGCATCTTTATCATAAACCGAAAAAGGACTTCCGGAAAGGATGACTCCTTTAATTGTCGGATCTTCTTTAGGAAACTGTATAAGGAACAATTTCGCAATACGTGTCCAGTTCGCG
>ENA-OQDD01000903-OQDD01000903.1-human-gut-metagenome-genome-assembly--contig:-NODE-903-length-10640-cov-4.643489_pt1 | contig 10640 bp, 16 predicted proteins | sample MGYA00242507_ERZ504598 | MGnify/ENA primary metagenome ERZ504598 (study PRJEB26092, sample SAMD00036318) | human gut metagenome | host: Homo sapiens | study: EMG produced TPA metagenomics assembly of... | reverse complement strand
CAGAACTGGAACAGGAAGAAAACAGGAGATTCCAAAACGGAACGTTATTTCCCGTTTATCACGGAAGCGCTAAAACAATCTGGGGATTCGGCAGCTTATAGAAGTGATTGCCAGTAATTTTATTCATCAACGCCTGAAGGTCAATCTGAACTATGCGGGCAGGTTTTAAGATTGAATATTCAGAGAAAAGGCGGCGTTTTGTTTATGTGCGTATATATAGCGGAACATTGCATTTGAGGGATGTTATTAGAATATCTGAAAAAGAGAAAATAAAAATCACAGAGATGTGTGTTCCGACAAACGGTGAATTATATTCATCCGATACAGCCTGCTCTGGTGATATTGTAATTTTACCAAATGATGTTTTGCAGCTAAACAGTATTTTGGGGAACGAAATGCTGTTGCCGCAGAGAAAATTTATTGAAAATCCTCTCCCTATGCTCCAAACAACGATTGCAGTAAAGAAATCTGAACAGCGGGAAATATTGCTTGGGGCACTTACAGAAATTTCAGATGGCGACCCTCTTTTAAAATATTATGTGGATACTACAACGCATGAGATTATACTTCTTTTTTGGGGAATGTGCAGATGGAAGTCATTTGTGCCATCCTTGAGGAAAAATACCATGTGGAGGCAGAAATAAAAGAGCCTACTGTTATATATATGGAAAGACCGCTTAGAAAAGCAGAATATACCATCCACATAGAAGTCCCGCCAAATCCTTTCTGGGCTTCTGTCGGGTTGTCCATAGAGCCGCTCCCTATTGGAAGCGGAGTGCAGTATGAAAGCAGAGTTTCACTTGGATATTTAAACCAATCGTTCCAAAATGCGGTTATGGAGGGGGTTCTTTATGGCTGCGAGCAGGGGCTGTATGGATGGAAAGTGACAGACTGTAAAATCTGTTTTGAATATGGATTGTATTATAGTCCTGTAAGTACCCCCGCAGACTTTCGGCTGCTTTCCCCTATCGTATTGGAGCAGGCTTTAAAAAAAGCAGGGACAGAACTATTAGAGCCATATCTCCACTTTGAAATTTATGCACCGCAGGAATATCTCTCACGGGCGTATCATGATGCTCCAAGGTATTGTGCAGATATTGTAAGTACTCAGATAAAGAATGACGAGGTCATTCTGAAAGGAGAAATCCCTGCTAGATGTATTCAAGAATACAGGAACGATTTAACTTATTTCACAAATGGGCAGGGAGTCTGCTTGACAGAGTTAAAAGGATACCAGCCAGCTATTGGTAAATTTATTTGCCAACCCCGCCGCCCGAATAGCCGTATAGATAAGGTTCGGCATATGTTCCACAAGTTAGCTTAACAGCTTGCAAAAGTCATATAAAATGAGATTTGAAAGGATTAGAGACTAATTATGATGAAATGCGAATGGATATTGTGTCCTGTTTGTGGGAGCAAAACCCGTAATAAAATTAGGAAGGACACTGTTTTGGAGAATTATCCCCTTTATTGTCCAAAATGCAGACAAGAAAGCTTGATTAAAGTTGACAACTTGAAGATAACTGTCATCAAAGAGCCAGACGCTTAAGACGCAGAGCCGATGAAATTGTGGAACAATTCACGAATCATCGGCTCTTTTTGTTTCGTATTTGAAAGAACAAACTCACCAAATAAAAAAACGATATTCGGGTGGGTTATTTTGTTATACCCTAAATTACCCTCTGAATTTGTTTTTAAATTTGGAGGGATTTTTTTATGTTCTTTTTTCGGGCGGTTATTCATCTGCTCATACGAAGTAAAATTTATCAATACATAGCATATCAGAGAATGGCAGGAAACCAGTTAAAAAAATTTCTGCCAGTGCAGCGGTACTTCTCACCTTGAAAGTGGAAGTACAATCTCCATACAACAGAATTTGTATTTCCCATAACCGTGAAGGTCACAGAGCCTTTGCGGTTTTTCTTTTGTCGTTTTTTGTTGGAAAGTGCCGCAGGGCTGTTTCTGGTGTGCGTTGCCGCTCCCCGCCTCTCCATCTGGATTTTTACATTTCAAAAATTCAGATTGGAGGTATTAGCGGTGAAATACGCACCAAGAAAAGTATATATCAAAGAAAGCGGCGGCTATGTGGAACTGTCCTATACGGATTTCTGCCGCCGCAGGCAAGCCGACAAGGGATATATGGACAAGCTGTTTATCCCCGTCCAAGGTTGTCTGCTTGAAGTCGTAAGGGAGCAATATGCGGACTTCTACCGTGACAGGGAGCGGTGGCGTTACCTGCAAAAATTAGATGCGAGGAACAGCCTGCTATCTCTGGACGGATTTACGGACAGCGAGGGGAATCCTCTGGACTTTATCGCTGATGAAGCGGCGGACATTGCGGAAACCGTTGTCAATGCTGTTATGGTGGACAGGCTGAAAGCCGCCCTGCCTTTGTTGTCGGATAGTGAGCAGGAGTTGATACAGGCAATCTTTTTTGACGGACTTTCCGAGCGTGAAGTCGGGGCGAGGTTAGGCATAACCCAGAGCGTTGTGAACAAACGCAAAGCCAGAATCCTAAGAAAACTAAGAAAGATAATAGAAAATTAAAATTTAAGGCGTTCAGCCCCTTGTTTTTTCCTTTGGGAAAATGAGGGGGCTTTTCTCTGCCTCTCAATCAATTCTGATTGGAGGAAGAAAGAATGGCATACAACCACGGACGGGAGGACAGGAAATGGCGTATCTGGAAAGAAGCGGAGGAAAAGCTGCTGCGTGAGTGCGGCGTTGATGAAGTGACCATTGAGCAGATACGCATAGCGGACAGGGCAGACTTCAATTCCAACAGGCGGTTTTACCGATGGACGAATGACGTTGCGGAATACCTTGAGGACATGGCAGACAGGGAGCGGCAAGCGGAGGTGAATACAGTTGCGGAGTTACTGGACGAGATTGAGAGCGAAAATCTCTATCAAGTATTAGTCACGGTGGACGGGCGTACCTTGAAAATCGTCCTGCTGAAAATGCAGGGGTATTCCACAAAGGAGATTGCCCCACTTGTGCATTTGACGACTGGTGCCATCTATGCGAGGTTAGACCATCTGCGGAAGAAGCTTCGGAAAATTTTGTAAGCGTCTAATACATCCCATTATTCTGCGGGCTACTGGGTGGGGAGTGGAATCTCCCGCTTATTTTTGGCAGGAGGAAAACGGGATGGCATATAAAGCTAAGGCGTACACGCTTCGGGAGGAATCCACGGAAAGCGGTATAAGGTATTTTATCAGTTTTAAGGACGGGCAGGGGGAACACCACGAACTGGAAGTATCCGAGCAGTTATTCTTTGAATTTCGGCAGATGGAACGCAGGAACAGGAATCTTCTCCAATGGGACGAGCGGCACAGGGAGTTTTCGGAAGTATGGGACGAAACGCTGAACAGGCGGGCGTTAAAGCTGCCTAAGAGCATTGAGGAACAAATGATTGAAGCAGAACGGGCGGAACTGCTCTGTAAGGCGGTTGACAGACTGCCAGAGATACAAAGGCGACGTTTCCTGCTCTACTACGAGTATGAGTTCAATTTTTACCAAATCGCCGCTATGGAGCATTGCACCGCTTCTGCAATACAGAAATCCGTTGCTGTTGCAAAGAAGAAAGTAAAAGCGGAAATGAGGAAATATCTCCAACCATGACCGACACCGCCCGAAAAAGAAATCTGTTTTTTATTTGTGTGGGATTGGCGGTATTACATACTCTCACTTTTTTCGTGGGAGTAAATCTATTTTTAAGGAGGTCAACGCCTATGTGCAACAAAAACAAGATAACTGCCCGAAAGGAGGAAACCCATGCAGAAGTTACAGACAGTCAACGCCGAAACGCTCCTTTATGAGCCGCTTGAGAAGCCGTCCTTTGTGGTGGACAGCCTTATCCCCACAGGCTTGTCGCTGTTCTGCGGCTCACAGAAGATAGGCAAGAGCTGGCTCATGCTGAAGCTGTGCTTATGCGTGTCGCAGGGAATCCCCTTATGGGACATGACGACAATGGAGGGCGATGTGCTTTACCTCTGCCTTGAGGACACGTTCTGCCGCATACAGGACAGGCTGTTCCGTTTGACGGACGAAGCGAGCGGGCGGCTTCATTTTGCCGTGGCAAGCTGCAAGCTGTCAGACGGTCTTATCGTGCAGCTTGAGGATTATCTGAAAGACTATCCAGACAGCAGGCTCATTGTCATTGATACCTTGCAGAAAGTCCGTACAGCTTCAAAAGACAACGCCTATGCAAGCGACTATGGGGACATCTCCCTAATCAAAGATTTTGCCGACAGGCACTCTCTGGCGGTCATTGTCGTACACCACATCCGAAAGCAGAATGACAGCGATGTGTTCAACAAGGTGTCTGGGACGACAGGCTTAACGGGGAGTGCGGACGCTACCTTTGTTCTGGAAAAGGAGAAACGGGCATCTGACACCGCCAAGCTGTATGTAACGGGCAGGGACACGCCCTATCAGGAATACACGCTCCGTTTCCGTGATTGCAGTTGGGAACTTGTGGAGAGGAAAACGCAGGAGCAGCTTGCGAAAGAAACGATACCAGATGTCCTTTTTCGGTTGGTGGATTTTATGAGGGATAAGGAAGAATGGGCAGGCACGGCAACGGAGCTGTTAGCCGCTATGGGGGAAACGGAAACCATACCCACGGTGATTACGAAATGGCTGAATGAATATCACACCACATTTTTAAGCGAGAACCGTATCTGCTACCAGTACAGCCGCAGGAAAGACGGCAGGCAGATTGCCCTTGCAAGGAGGGCGGGTGACAGCGGTGACGGCGGTGACAGCGATATTGGGATACCCCCTGTTACTGTCATTGACGCTTAAAGCCATGTAAAGCTGGCGGCTCTGCTGCGGGTGACAGCGGTGACGGCAGTGACAGTGATTTTAGGATACCCTGCCGCTGTCATCCCTACGGGAGAACACCCCGCAAACGCAAAATGCAGGCGTGGGATTCACCCGCCCTTTTCGGGCGTGTAAAATCACCCCTGCGGTCAGAAAAATCTCTCCGATTTTTCCGACTGCGTTTACAGTGTAACACACTACACTTTGCCCTGCAAAGAGCCGTGTGCCAGACGTTCCCTCTGGACTCCCTTATGGCAGGTCTTACGCCCTGCTATCCTACGCCTTGCGGCTTCGGATAAAAGAACGGCGGCATGACGGTTACAGCTCTTGCGAGGGAGTATCCCAAAAACACCGTCACCATCGTCATGACCGTCATGCAGGGGATAAGGGTGACAGTTACGGCAATCGGCAGGGGCATCCCAAAACTGCCGTCACCACCGTCACCGCTGTCACCCAAAGGGCAGTTACCCGCCGAAGAAAGGAAGATGATGGATTATGCCCTATGCAATCCTGCGTTTCCAGAAACGCAAAGCGGGCGGCGTTGCGGCTTGCGAACGCCACAACGAGCGGAAGAAAGAAGCCTACAAAAGCAACCCAGATATCGACATGGAACGCTCTAAAAATAACTATCATCTTGTCGCACCGCCAAAGTACACCTATAAGAAAGAGATTAACCGAAAGGTAGCCGAAGCAGGGTGCAGGACAAGGAAAGACAGCGTGATGATGGTGGAAACGCTCATCACGGCTTCACCAGAATTTATGAACCAGTTACCGCCCGAAGAACAGAAAGCGTATTTTACGATGGCTCTGGATTTCATTTCGGAGCGTGTCGGGGAGCAGAATATCCTCTCCGCAGTCGTCCACATGGACGAGAGAACGCCCCATATGCACCTCTGCTTTGTGCCGATTACACCAGACAATAAGCTGTCCGCCAAAACAATTTTAGGCAATCAAAAGAGCCTGTCGGAGTGGCAGACCGCCTACCATGAGCGGATGTCCTCACGTTGGAATCAGCTTGAGAGAGGTCAATCTTCGATGGAAACCAAGCGGAAACACGTCCCCACATGGCTCTATAAGTTGGGCGGCAGGCTTGATAAGCAGTATGGGGAAATCGTGTCTGCCCTGTCCGACATCAACGCCTTTAACGCAGGGAAAAAGCGTGACAAGGCTCTGGAACTGGTTGCCGCATGGCTGCCCGAAGTGGAGAAATTCTCTAAGGAAATCGGCAGACAGCAGGCGTATATCGACAGCTTAAAGGAGCAAATCGGGCAGGAAGCGACTATGCAGGGCGTATGCGTGATGAAAAGTACGAGCAGGAATTAAAGGTGCAGAAAGCCAACCAGAGGATATTTGAATTGCAGAGAACCAACGAGCAGATGGGGCGGCTGCTCTCAAAGATACCGCCAGAAGTGTTGGAAGAATTACAGAGAACAGGCAGAAACAAATCAAGAGAAAGGTAAAAAGTGAATGAAGAAACAGGATTTTAAGGTGTTAAAGACCAAAGATTTATACCCGTTTCCCGACAATCCGTTTCATGTTGTGGAGGATGAAACGCTGTCAGAGTTAGCGGAAAGCATCAAGGAATTTGGCATTGTCACGCCGATAATCACACGCCCGAAAGAGGACGGGAACGGTTATGAAGTGATTGCGGGGCAGCGGCGTGTCCGTGCGTCCGAACTTGCAGGTATAAATACCGTGCCTGCATTTGTCCTGCCCTTAGACCGTGACCGAGCCATCATCACCCTTGTAGACAGTAATTTACAGCGTGAAAATATCCTGCCATCGGAGCGGGCGTTTGCCTACAGGATGAAATCCGAAGCCATGAAGCGGCAGGGTTTCCGCACAGACTTAACCTCGTCACAAGTTGTGACGAAGTTGCGGACGGACGACAAAGTGGCACAGGGCTTCGGCGTGGGCAGGATGACCGTCCAGCGTTTTATCCGCCTGACGGAACTGATACCGCCGATTTTGCAGATGGTGGACGAGGGGAAAATCGCCCTCACACCTGCGGTGGAACTGTCCTTTTTGAAGAAAGACGAGCAGGAAAATCTCTTTGCCACGATGGAGAGCGAAGAAGCAACGCCCTCACTCTCACAGGCACAGCGGATGAAAAGCATGAGCCAGAGCGGGCAGCTTGACATGGATATGATATTTTCCATTATGACGGAGGAAAAGGGAAACCAGAAAGAAACCTTGAAAATCAACACAAGCAAACTGAAAAAATACTTTCCGAAGGACACAACGCCGAAGCAGATGGAGGAAACCATCATCGACTTCTGGAACGTGAGTTGCAGAGAAAACGGAGCAGGGACAGCCGCTAACCTTCTTTTTTCGGGAAGTAAATGCAGGAATTTGGAACAGAAGAAAGACAGAATTTTAAGGAGAATGAGGTAAGGAATGAAAGAAATCCAGTATGAGATTGTAAAGGAAATCGCCGTATTGTCTGCGAGTGACAGCGGCTACACAAAGGAAATCAATCTTATTTCATGGAACGGGAGAGAGCCGAAATATGACATCCGCAGCTTTTCCCCGAACCGTGAGAAGTGCGGAAAGGGTATCACGTTGAACGCTGATGAAGCAGCGGCACTCCTTGAAGCATTACAGAAAGAAGTAAACAGCGGGGATTGATGGTATCTGATTGACAGGGCGGGGCGTTTCCAGACGTTCTCCTGCCCTGTCTGGAAAGGAAGATTTAAGTATGGGCGAGGATAGGAAAACAACTGGAAGAAGAAAGCGTATTGTGCCAAAAGGGCAAGTACAAATGATTATCAGTCGAGAATATATCGGCACACAGACCGTTGCAGAAGCGTTTGTCCCGATTATCTCCGAGGATATTCGGAAGAAGATTGCCGAGGGCGACACCTTCGACAATGAGGGGCTGTCCGCTTAGAATGTACGCAATGGAACATGAAAACGTTAGGACAGATATGGAGGTTTTACAGTATGGCAGGAATAAGAACGGAGAACAAGATTTATGAAGTCGGCATTTACTGCCGCTTATCAAAGGACGATGGCACGGATAACGAGAGTGCGAGCATTGCGACACAAAAATCCATCCTCACGGATTATGTGAAAAGGCAGGGATGGCATTTAGCAAAAACGTATGTTGACGATGGCTACTCTGGAACAAATTTCCAAAGACCAAGTTTCCAGAATATGATTAAGGACATTGAAAACGGGCTGATAAACTGCGTGATTACAAAAGATTTATCCGTCTGGGGAGGAACTATCTTGATTGTGGGTTATATCTGGAAGTCTTTTTCCCAGAGCATAACGTGAGGTATATAGCGGTCAATGACGGCGTGGACACCTTAAACAAATCCGCTATGGACATCACGCCTTTCCGCAACATCCTAAACGAAATGTATTCTGCCGATGTGTCAGTCAAGATAAAATCGGCGTACCGTGCGAGGTTTCAGCAGGGGAAATTCATGGGAACAACAGCCCCTTATGGCTATGTCAAAGACCCTGCCGACCACAACCATCTGCTGATAGATGACAAAGTTGCCCATGTGGTAAGGGAGATATTCGACCTTGCGTTAGCGGGCAACGGCATCGCCAAAATCCGCAAGCACATCAACAAACAGCATATCCTACGCCCTGCCGCTTATGCGGTGGAGCAAGGGGCAACAGGCTATGAGCGGTACTTTGAGGATAACGAGGAAAACCGTTATATTTGGAGCGAGAACAGCGTGAGGGGCATTTTAAGAAGCCCGATATATGCGGGCAACCTTGCAGGCTACAAGCGGATTGCAGCCAACATGAAAAGCAAGAAACGCCCCTCTAAGCTGCCCGAAGAATGGGAAGTGATACCAGACACCCATGAGGGGATAGTCACGCAGGAGGAATTTGACACCGTACAGCAGCTTATGACGAGCCGCAGGCGGGAGCAGAACGCAGGGGGATTTGAGAATATCTTTTCGGGCGTTATCAAGTGTGCGGACTGCGGCTATGCGATGCGGGCGGCGAGTGCCAACAGGAGGAAACGCCCCGACATCATCGACTGCGTACAATACACCTGCAATAATTATGGCAGATATGGCAATGTTATGTGTACCGCACACAGCATTGAAGCGAGGGACTTATTCAATGCCGTCCTTGCCGACATCAACGCTTTGCGGATATGGCGGTCAATGATGAAAAGGCGGTCAGAGCCATAGAAAGGCGGCTCACGGAAACAGACCAGAGCAGGGCGAAATCATTAGAGAAAGAAAAGAAGAAGCTGAACAAACGCCTTGCGGAGCTTGACAGGCTGTTTTCCTCTCTCTATGAGGACAAGGTAATGGAGCGTATCACGGAGCGGAATTTTGAGATGATGTCGGGGAAATACCAGAAAGAGCAGCTTGAAATTGAAGCACGGCTGAAAGAGGTAACGGAAACGCTCAATGACAGCTATGAGAAATCGCAGGGCGTGAGGGACTTTCTATCCCTAATCCGCAACTATCAGGGGCTGAAAGAGTTGGACGCAACCATCATAAACGCACTCATAGACAAGATACTTGTTTCGGAACGTGAGAAACTTGCGGACGGGACAGTAAGGCAGGAAATCAAGATTTACTATAAATTCATCGGCTTTGTCGGTGAATTACATATCACACCCACAAAGCGGTGGACGGCGTTAAAGCCTAAAAATTGTACGGTGTGCGGTGTTGAATACGTCCCCAGCTCTGGAATATCAAAGTATTGTCCCGCTTGTGCTAAGAGGATACAGAGGGAGAAATCAAACGAGAGCAAACGCAGGAGTAGGGAGAGGAACCGAAGGGCATGTATTGAACTGTCCGCAAAAAATGACCGACTGACATTGAACAGCAGGAAGGGCGTATTTTACGACAGGGGAATCTTAATCCCAAGGTCAAGATTTTCCGCTATGTGACGGAAGGAACCTTTGACAGTTATTCGTGGCAGCTCATTGAGAACAAGCAGAAATTCATCGGTCAGATTATGACAAGTAAATCTCCGGTACGTTCCTGTGAGGATGTGGATGAAGCGGCACTTACTTATGCGGAGGTCAAGGCTCTGGCAACCGGCAATCCCTACATAAAAGAAAAGATGGATCTCGATATTCAGGTATCCAAGTTAAAGCTCATGAAAGCAAACCATACCAGTCAGAAATACCGTCTGGAGGACAACATTGCAAAGCATTATCCCCAGCAGATTACAATTTTAAAGGAGTGTATCAGCGGGATGCAGGCAGACATTCAGACTGCGAAAGCAAATCTTCCGGTGGACAAAGAGCAGTTTTCCATGAAAGAGGGGGACAAGCTCTATACGGACAAAAAAGAAGCCGGAACAGCCCTTGTGGAGATGTGCAAGGAAATAAAAACAGTCAATGCCCCTGCAGTCATTGGCGAATATGCAGGTTTTAAGATGGCAGTATCCTTTGATGCATTCAACCAAAAATTTGTGATGAACCTGAAAGGTCAGCTTTCCCACAATCTGGAAGTCGGTTCAGACCCGATTGGAAATATTGCCCGTATCAATCATGCCCTGGAGTCCATGCCAAAGCAGCTTATGGAAGCCCAGACAAAACTTGAAACTGTGGAGCATCAGCTTGAAACCGCAAGGGTGGAAGTAACCAAGCCTTTTGCACAGGAAGCGGAGCTTGCGGAGAAGTTAGAGCGTCTGTCAGCATTAAATGCCCTGCTTAACATGGATGAAAAGGGTAATGACGGGATTGATATGGATGATGAGCCGGAAGCTCCAAAGAGCGAAAAAGAGGTCGCAGACCGTCCGGCGAAGAATACTCCGCTTGCAGAGAAAACAATGGGTATAGGGCAGGATAAGAGCATCAGACAGTATGCAGATGTACCTGCAGA
>ENA-OQDD01000902-OQDD01000902.1-human-gut-metagenome-genome-assembly--contig:-NODE-902-length-10653-cov-2.899012_pt1 | contig 10653 bp, 18 predicted proteins | sample MGYA00242507_ERZ504598 | MGnify/ENA primary metagenome ERZ504598 (study PRJEB26092, sample SAMD00036318) | human gut metagenome | host: Homo sapiens | study: EMG produced TPA metagenomics assembly of... | reverse complement strand
CCCTGCCGGTCGCAGAGCTGTTCGCCCAGCATCTGGTAGCCGCCGCACACGCCCAGCACCGGCGTACCGGCTGCCGAAAGCCTGAGCACCGCCGCTTCCAGTCCGCTTTCCCGCAGCCAGCGCAGGTCGTCCATGGTGTTCTTGGTGCCGGGCAGGATGACGAGATCCGGTGCACCCAGCTGGCGGGTGCGCTGCACATACCGCACGCCCAGCAGCGGGTGCTGTTCCAGCGGGATAAAGTCGGTGAAGTTGGACACATGCGGCAGGCGCAGGATGGCGATATCCAGCGGCTTGACCGCAGCTTTTGTATCCAGCCGGTCGGAGAGGGAGTCCTCGTCCTCGATCTCCACCCGCAGGTACGGCACTACGCCCAGCACGGGCAGCTGCGTTTTTTCTTCCAACATGGCAAGGCCGGGCCGCAGGATCTCCACATCGCCCCGGAACTTGTTGATGATGAGCCCCCTGATGCGGGCACGCTCGTCGGCTTCCAGCAGCTCCACGGTGCCATACAGCTGCGCGAATACGCCGCCGCGGTCGATATCGCCCGCCAGAAGCACCGGCGCATCCACCAGCTTTGCAAGGCCCATGTTCACGATATCGTCGGCTTTCAGGTTGATCTCTGCCGGGCTGCCCGCGCCTTCGATCACGATGATGTCGTTCTCGGCGGCAAGGCTGTTGTAGGCTTCCAGAATGTCCGGGATAAGGCTGCGCTTCATTTTAAAGTAGGCGGCGGCAGACATCTGGCCCCGGGCCTTGCCGTTCACGATCACCTGACTGCCCACATCGCTGCTGGGCTTGAGCAGGATGGGTTCATGCGCACATCCGGCTCCACGCCTGCAGCCTGTGCCTGCACCACCTGAGCACGGCCCATCTCTGCACCGTTGCGGGTGACGAAGCTGTTCAGGGCCATGTTCTGGCTTTTGAAAGGGGCCACGCGGTAGCCATCCTGCGCAAAGATGCGGCACAGCGCCGCGCACAGCAGGCTTTTGCCCGCACCGCTCATGGTGCCCTGCACCATAATGCATTTTGCCTTGCTCATTGTGCCACCTCCGGCAGGGTTTCGGCCAGCAGTGCAAGCAGCTGCCGGTTTTCATTCTCGGTGCGCACAGCGGTGCGGTACCAGCTGGCATCAAGGCCGGATAATTGCCGCAGCTGCGCAGCACCGCACCCTTGCGGCGCAGCGCTTCGCCCAGCGCTTCCGGCGCGCGGAACAGCAGATAGTTAGCCCGGCCCTCGATCACCCGCAGGCCCAGCGCCCGCAGGCCGTCTGCCAGCACAGGCCGCTGTGCTTCGATCAATGCACGCACCTTCGCCACATATTCCGTCTCGTCCAGCGCAGCGATGCCCGCCGCCTGTGCCAGACTGGAAACCGCCCACGGCTGGCCCGCTGCCCGCATCCGGGCAAGCAGCTCTGTGTCAGAGCACAGGCAATAGCCCAGACGCACGCCTGCCATGCCGTAAAGCTTGGTGAAGGCTTTTAAAATAATCAGTTTTTTGCTGTTTTTCAGCAGATGCCTTGCCGAAAGGCTTCGCCCTCCGGCAGAAAATCCAGAAAGCATTCGTCCACGGCCAGCACCGCACCCACGGCTTCGCATCTGCGCAGCAGCGCTTCCACAAGGGCAGGCTCTGCCAGCTGGCCGGTGGGGTTGTTGGGCTGACAGAGGAACACCATATTTGTACCCGGGTGCACCGCGTTCAGGAGATCTTTCGTCACCGCAAAATCGTTTTCTTCCCGCAAAAAATGCCGTTCCACCGTGCAGCCTGCCGTTTCAAGGGCGGTGGCATACTCGGCAAAAGTGGGGGCCGTTACCAGTGCAGTGCGGGGCTTTGCAGCCAGCGCCAGCCGGAAGATGAGGTCTGCCGCGCCGTTGCCGCACAGCAGCCATTCGGCGGGCACTCCCTCAGCCACCGCCAGTTTTTCACGCAGGGCCCGACACAGCGGGTCGGGGTAGCGGTCGGCCGTGGCAAGCGCTGCCGTAATGGCCTTTGCCACCCCTTCCGGCAGACCCAGCGGGCTGACATTGGCCGAAAAATCCAGCGGGTCGCGGCCAAACTCGGCGCGGTAGCCCGCCCAGTCGCCGCCATGGGTCAATTGTTTCATGCAAGGAACCCCCGTATTGCTGCACCCCATGCCAGCGCAAAGCCGCTTGCCACATACATCATGCGGTTGGCGCGCAGGATGTCCTGCGGTTCAATGGGGCGCAGGGCATCACCGATGGTAGGCTTGGGGTAATATTCGCCAAAATAGTAAGCCGGGCGGCCAGCTGCACGCCCAGTGCACCGGCGCAGGCGCTTTCGGTCTGGGCGCTGTTGGGGCTGGCGTGGTTGCGCCGGTCCCGCCGCCAGATGCGCCATGCGCCCTTGGCATCGTTGCCGGTAAAGGCCGCAGCGCCACCCACAAAAGGGCGGCAATGCGGCTGGGGATGTAGTTGCCACATCGTCCAGCTTCGCGGCTGCACGGCCAAAATAAAGGTACTTCTCGTTCTTGTAGCCCAGCATGCTGTCCATGGTATTGATAGCCTTGTAGGTCAGCGCCAGCGGTGCCCCGCCGATGAGCATATACAGCAGCGGCGCAATGACACCGTCGCTGGCATTTTCGGCCACCGTTTCCACCGCGGCCTTGGTCACGCCCTCGGCGGTCAGGTCCTGGGTGTCGCGGCCCACGATGCGGCTCACGGCTTTGCGAGCGGCGGGCAAGTCGTTTTTAATAAGCTGAGCGTACACATTTGTGCTCTCCTGTGCAAGGCCCCTTGCCGCCAGCGCCTGCCCGCACCAGAACATCTGCACCGCAAGGCCCAGCCACGGGCTGAGCTTGCCGCCGCCAGACACACAAAGCTCGTGACCAGAAAGGTGCCCACCGGCAGGCAGAACGCCGTCACGGCACCGCCCAGCAGCTCGCCCTGCGGGGTGCCGGGCAGGCGGGCGCGCAGGAACTTTTCCAGCCGGGAGATGCATCTGCCCATAAAGCACCACCGGTGCGGCAGCCACGCCGGGTCGCCGAAGAGCGCGTCCAGCACAAAACCGCCGACAACTGCCTGAAGGATCATGCCCTGCTCTCCTTTGTGTACTGGACGGTCTTCACGAGATACAGCAGATGCTTTTCCGTCCAGTCCTTTGCATCCAGCACAAAGCCGCCCGCGTTGGTCCGCACCATGCGTAATAGTCCCTGTGGGGGACGGCAAACCGCTCCATGGCGGCCATCTGGGTGCCGCCGTGGGCCAGAATGACCAGCCGCTCTTCGCCTGCGGCAAGAGCTTTATCGATCAGCTCTGCACGGTGCGGCAGATGCGGTCTGAAAAATCCGTCTTGCGCTCTCCGTCCGGGCAGGGGCTTTCGCAGTTGGCCTTCACCCATGCCTGATACTCGGGGTCCTTTTCCATCTCGATGAAATTGCGGCCCTCAAAGCTGCCAAAGCACATCTCTTTCAGGCCGTCCACCGGCACAAGCTTCGCCTCCGGGAACAGGATGCGCGCCGTCTGGCTGGTGCGCTGCAGGGTGGAAACATAGACCACATCGGGGTCAAAATCTGCCCGGCGCAGCTGAGCAGCGCCTTCGGGTGAGAGCGGGATGTCGCGCTGGCCCTGATAACGCTTCTGGGCGTTGTATTCCGTCTGGCCATGACGCAGAAGATAGATCAGCATTGAGACAATTCTCCTTTCAAAACCGTGGGGATGCCGCAGAACATCTGCACCACGCACTCTGCCCGTGCGGCCAGCAGGCAGGCAAGCCTGCCCGCCGCCTCGCGGTCTGCGCGCTGCTTTGTCCATCGGCACAACACCGCCGCCTACCTCGGTGGCGATGAGGATATCGTATTCATGGGCAAGCTTGTCTGCAAGGCAGGCAGGTCGGCGGCATCGGCAGCCAATACCTGCACGTCCGAAAGACGCTTGCCGGGAAGTGTTTGCGCAAAGGTGCGCTTGCCGCTGTAGAGCGGCCCGGTAATAAAGATCATAGCAGCCCTCCCCACTGGCAGGCACACAGTGCCGCCAGCATCCAGAGCTCGGCCTTTGCAAAAACCACCCGGCAAGGTCGCCGGTGATGCCGCCGAACTGCTTCCAACTCACGGCATGGTAGCGCCAGAGCACCACCAGCGCTGCCAGCACCAGCGCCCAGCCGCCCAGCGCCGCCATGCCACGCATAGCACTGCGGCCAGCACCGCCAGCACCCGGCGCACCACAGTTTTGTCTGCTGCAGTGGCAAAGGTGTGTGCAAGACCGGTGTTTTTGCCATGGGGAACGATGCCACCGCAAGGCCCGAAAGCGCCCGTTCCAGCACCAGTGCCAGAACCCACAGCACACCCACGCGGGGTGTAAAACTCACACAGGTGCACAGGCAAAATAGGCCAGAAAATAGCTGCACAGTCGGATGACCGCAAAGGCACCGCAGTGGGGGTCTTTTAATATTTCCAGCTTCTTTTCTCGGTCGCCGTAGCTGGAAAGGGCATCGCAGGTGTCGGCATAGCCGTCCAGATGGATGCCGCCGGTGATCCATACCGGGATCAGCGCAAAGCCTGCCGCCTTGGCAAGGCCCGGCAGGGGCAGCGCGCCACACACACACCACGCCGCACCAATAACGACACCAATAAGCGGGAAGGCGCACATGGCGTAGCGCATATTTTTTTCGTTCCAGTCGAACTGCGGCACCGGGATGGCCGAAAACATGGCAAAGGCCACCGCAATGGTCTGCAAAACGATCATTTTTCCACTCCTTTATGATAGACCGGGATGCCGCATACCACCCGCACCACATTGTCGGCCCGGGCGGCAAAGGCATTGTTTACCTGCGCCAGTGCCAGCAGATAGCGGCCTGTGTCACCGGCATAGTCGGCCCCGCCGCTGAACACCTCGTTGGAAACAACGATGAGGTTTTCGCACTGGGCTGCAAGGCTTTCCAGCCCGTGCAGGATGGCTTTGGCCGCGTTTTCCCCTGCTCCCGCCGGGTCGTACAGCTCGTTGGCGGCAAGGTTGCCAAGGTCTTCCAGCAAGGCGGTGCCCCGCGCAGGCAGGCGCACATCGTCCAGATGCAAGGGACACTCCACCGTTTCAAACTGCTTTGCGGCCCGCATTTTGCGGTGCTTTTCCACCCGGGCGGCACACTCGGCATCCCACACCTGCATGGTGGCAAGATAGTAGCGGGGGCCGGTGGTTTTCAGCACAAGGCTCTCGGCGTATTCACTTTTGCCGCTGGCCGCGCCGCCCAGAACCAGCGTCAACATTGGGGCGTATACGGCGCAATGCCGCCCTCCGCAAAGGAGTAGCACCCGCCGTATACAGCCAGCGCATATCCCACAGCGGGATGCTGGCCACCGCGCCGGTGCCCTCGCCCAGATGCAGCCCCGCCGTAATGATGGGTGCCTTGCCCAGTGCTTCCAGCACGATGCGCGCGGCAGGCTCTGCCGAGCAGTGGCTTGCAAACACAGCCTTTGCCGCCGCCGGGCACAGCCGCACGGCGCACAGCGCGGCCACCCCGCTGATAAAGCCATCTGCCAGCACCGGCACACCGGCCAGTGCACCGCCCAGAAACACACCGCACAGGCCCGCGATATCAAAGCCGCCAAGCTTTGCAAGAACATCCAATGTGTCTTCCGGGTCCGGCTCATTGCAAAGGATGCCGCGGCAGATGGCATCCACCTTGCGGGCAAGCCCTTCGTCCGAGAGGCCCGCACCGCGCCCGGTCATAAGCTCCACGGGCTGGCCCAGCAGCACTGCCGCCACCGCGCTGGAGGTGGTGGTATTGCCAATGCCCATTTCACCGGTAGCGATGAGCCTGTAGCCATCCTCTGCCAGTTCCCGGGCAAGGGCAATGCCCTCCCCAACGGCCTGCACGGCCTCGGCCCGGCTCATGGCAGGGCCTTGGGTAAATCCGCCGTGCCTGCGGCAATGCGGCAGCTGCGCACGCCGGGCACCGGTTCGCCTGCCATGCCCATATCCACGGGCAGAACATCGCAGTGGGCCGTGCGGGCCATCTGGCACACACTGGTGCGCCGCATGGCAAGGTTTTCGGCCACGGCACGGGTCACTTCCTGCCCGGTCTGGCTCACGCCCTGCGCCACCACGCCGTTATCCGCGCAGAGCACCACCACCACCCGGCGGGAGAGATCAAGCTCCGCACTGCCGGTAAGGGCGGCGGCATCCTCCAGCATGGTCTCCAGCCGGCCCAACCCGCCCAGAGGCTTTGCAAGGCTGGCCCAGTGGGCGTGTGCCGCCGCACGGGCGGCTTCGTTGGCCGGGGTGATACCCGCCAAAAGTGCATTCAGTTCCGTTTCGGTCATTTTGGTCATCCTTTTGTTTTGCTGTATCGTTCTGCCGCGCGCACAAAGCGGCCCGGCAGGGGCGTGCCCGCCCAGTATAAATGCGGGAACCCCGCATAGAAATTCTCGTTTGCAAAGCCGCATTCCCACTGCATTTTTTCGTTTTTGCAGGCAGTAAATGCAGTGCCGTTTGCGGTGGAATCCCAGTGGTGGAATTCGTGGATGGGCAGCGTTTCTCCGGCGCAGAAGAGCATACTGTCCGCCTTGGCGGTCATTTCGGCATAGCCAAAACGCACCAGCTTCCCACCCGGATGCCATCGCCCGGCAGAACGTCTGCCATGGGCCACGCCTTACCGTCGGCATCCTCAAGGCTCCGGCCCAGATACAAAAAGCCGCCGCATTCGGCCGCTGTGGGCAGGCCCGCCTGCACGGCCTGCCGGATGGAAGCCAGCATGGTTTTGTTTTCACTCAGCGTTTTGGCGTACAGCTCCGGGTAGCCGCCGGGCAGATACAGCCCACCTATATTTCCGGCAAAACCGCATCCTGCACCGGGCTGAAAAGCACAAGCTCCGCCCCGGCATCCCGCAGTGCGTCCAGCGTTTCGGCATAGGTAAAGCAGAACGCCTCGTCTTTTGCCACCGCAATGCGGACGGATGTGGGTGCAGCTGCTCCCGGCAAAGCTCCGGCGCAGGCTTTTCGGTCAGCACGGCAAGGCGCTGCCAATCCAGCACCAGTGCATCGGCCAGCAGGGCGATCTTTTCCTGCAGGTCGGCAATCTCATCTGCAGTCTTCAGGCCGAGGTGTCGGCTTTCTACCGCTGCCTGCGGCAAATGGGCAGATAACCCAGCACCGGCAGGCCGGTCTCCCTTTCCAGCAGGGCCTTGAGCATTTTATACAGCTTTTCGGAACAATCATTGAGCAGGATGCCCGAAACATGGCTGTTTTTGCGGAAGTTCACAAGGCCCTGAATTTGCGCGGCCAGCGTCACGCTGGCACCCTTGGGCTGTACCACCAGCAGCACCGGTAGGCCCAGCGTATCCGCCAGTTCCCAAGCGCTGGCACGGGTGGTCAGGCCCTGACCATCATAAAAGCCCATAGCGCCCTCGCACACGGCGGCACCATGCCCGGCGGCATAGCGGGCAAAAATGGCCCGCACCATATCCCTGTTGGAAAGAAACAGATCCAGATTGTGGCTGTCCACCTGCAGAGCTGAGCGGTGGAACATGGGGTCGATGTAGTCCGGCCCGCTTTTGAACGCACAGGGGTCGGCCCCGCGCTTTTTCAGCGCCGCCAGCACTGCGCAGGCAACAGTGGTCTTGCCGCTGCCGGAAGAAGGCGCGGCGATGAGGAATTGCATCATTTGCGTGTACCCGTAATGAGGAAGATGGGGTTATTGGCCATGAGCAGGTGCAGTCGGCCCGCCGGTTTTGTGCGGCTGACGGCGATCTGCGTTACCTCTGCGGTCAGGCCCCGGGCCGTGAGGGCGGCAATGGCAGCGCCCAGCGTTTCCAGCGCAATGGCCGAAATGCAGATGCGTGCGTTCGGATTCTTGCCGAGCACTTCATCCAGCACGGCTTCCATGCCGCCTTTGGTGCCGCCGATGAACACGGCATCCGGCGCAGGCAGGTCTGCCAGCACATCCGGTGCGCGGCCCTCGATGAGGATGAGGTTGCAAGCATGGAACTTTGCCCGGTTTTTACGGATCAGTTCACAGGCATCCGGTTCACACTCCACGGCATAAACGCGGCCTTTGGGTGCCGCCAGCGCCAGCTCCACGCTCACACTGCCGGTGCCTGCGCCCACATCCCACAGAGTGTCGGTGGGCATTACCGCCAGCTTTGCCAGCGCAGCAGCGCGCACCTCCTGCTTGGTCATGGGCACCTCGCTCCGGATGAAGCTTTCGTCCGGGAAGCCCGGCGCACGCAACTGCGGCAGATCAAAGTTTTCCACCAGAAGCACGCTGAGTGGTGCAAAGCTCTGCCCCGCCAGCTCTGCAGCAGAGCCGTAGCGGATGGCTTCCGCCTCGGTGCCAAGGTTTTCGCCCACCACGCCGTGGGCTTCGCCCATACCGGCATCGGTCAGCTTCTGGCACAGAGAGGCGGGCGTTTCAGTGCCGCCGGTGAGGAAGAACACCGAACGGTTCATCATGCACTCGGCCACCGGGTCGCAGGCGCAGCATGGGCCGAGACCAGCTTCCAGTCCTGCCACGGTCGGCCCAGCGCCGCTGAAAGCAGCTGGATGCTGGAACGCCCGGATACACCCGCGCGGGGATGCCCAGCGCCCGCAGCGGCGTGAGCAGACCGGACGCACCGGAGTAAAATCCGGTATCGCCGCTGTAAAGCACGGCAGCATCCTGCCCGGGGTTTTGTGCCAGTGTTTCCAGAATGTCAGCGGCTGGTAGAGCGCGAACTGCCGGGCCGTGCAGTCTGCAGGCAGGCCCGCCAGCAGCCGCTTTGCACCGAACACAAGGCCCGCGCTGCGCACAGCCTGCTGCGCCTGCGCCGAAAGGGCTTCCCATTTTCCGCTGCCCATGCCGATCAGTGTGACCATTGCAAAATCTCCTTGCAATACGCTAAAATTTGTGTTTCCGTCTCGCCAGTTTCCGGCGGGCGGCGCAGCACCACCAGCTGTGCGCCGGTATCGGCAGCGGCCTGCACCTTTTCGGCAAAGCCGCCCGCCGCGCCGCCGTCCTTGGTGACGAGGTACCGGATCTGGAACTGTGTTATCAACGCCTTATTCAGCGCCAGACTGAACGGCCCCTGCATGGCAATGATGTTCCGGTGCGGGACATTGGCCGCTTCACAGGCGGCAATGCCCTCCGGCGTGGGCAGGACGCGCGGGTAAAGCCGCGCCGGTTCCAGCCCGGCAAACACAGCCAGCTCCTTGGCACCGGTGGCAAGCAGGATATTGCCCTCTGTCCCGGCCAGATATTCTGCAGCCTGCGCTGCTGTTTCAAACACCGCACAGCCGGGCGGCAAGGGGCTTTGCGCACGCAGCAGGCGGCGGTATTCCACGCCCGCCTGCACCGCTGCAGCGCGGATGTTCCTGGTGGCATCCACTGCATAAGGGTGGGTGGCATCCACGCAGAGATCAGCTCCCGCCAGCAATGCCGCCATGGCATCCGGCTGCAGCGCCCGGCGTGCACCGTGATGCCTGCCATTTCGCCCTGCTCCTCGGCCCCCAGCGGCGTTGCCACGCACACCGTTACCGCAACGCCAAGCTCTGCCAGCTTTTTGGAAAAGCGACGGCCCTCGGTGGTGCCGCTGAACACGACCGCCTTCACTTACGGTACCCCCGCGGCGTGACCATCCGGCCCGAAAGGGCGCGGGTATTGCTGTTGCCGATGTACACGGTGGTGAACATATCCACCGGCGTGTTTTCCAGCTCGGCCAGCGTCAGCACCCGGGAGCTCTGGCCCTCGCGGCCAATGTTGCGCACAAGGCCGCAGACGGTATCATCCGCCTTGCCGTTTGCGCGCAGGATGCGTACTGCCTTTTGCAGGTAGTCCGGCCTGCCCTTGGAGGAAGGATTATAGAGTGCAGCACAGAAATCTCCCTGCGCTGCGCAGGCCAGCCGCTTTTCGATGACCTCCCACGGGGTAAGCCGGTCGGAAAGGGAGATCACGCAGAAATCGTGGGCCAGCGGCGCGCCCAGCACAGCCCGCCGCTGAGGGCGGCCGTAAGGCCGGGCACCACTTCTACGGCAACGTCCGGGTAATCCTGTGCCAGTTCCAGCACAGGGCTGGCCATGCCGTAAACGCCTGCGTCGCCGCTGCACACCATCACCACGCGCCTGCCGGTATCCGCCTTTTCCAGCGCCCAGCGGCAGCGGTCGATCTCCTTGGTCATGCCGGTGGAATAATATTCCTCACATGGGAACTCCGGCTTGATCAGGTCAAGATAAAGTTTATAGCCGCAGATGGCATCTGCGTGTTCCAGAACGTTCTGGGCTTCCTGCGTCAGGTAGTAAACATCTCCGGGGCCAATGCCCACCACGTAGACTACCTTTTCCGGTTCGTCGATCTCAAATTCCATCGGGTCAAACATTCTGCCACCTCCAGTCCGGGGCATAGGGCCGCACGGCCAGCGCAAAGGTCACGCCGGTATGGGCATATTTGTGAAAAACGAGTGTCCCGCCTGCGGCCAGCACTGCCGACCGTTCACAGACATTGTCCACGCCGGTAACGCTCTGCACAAAGGCCGAAGGCGTAAAGCTGCCGGGGGCGGCACGCAGCTGTTCCGCTGTGAAAAACTGCACCGGCCAGCTGTGGCTCTTACAGAAGGTCAGCAGGCCCGCCTCGTTTTGTTTTAAGTCGATGCTTGCCGCCGCGTGATGCATTGCGGCGCAAGGCGGTTCTGGGCACAGAAAGCTGCAAAGGCTTCGGCCAGCGTTTCGCGCTGGTG
>ENA-OQDD01000900-OQDD01000900.1-human-gut-metagenome-genome-assembly--contig:-NODE-900-length-10665-cov-4.183526_pt1 | contig 10665 bp, 26 predicted proteins | sample MGYA00242507_ERZ504598 | MGnify/ENA primary metagenome ERZ504598 (study PRJEB26092, sample SAMD00036318) | human gut metagenome | host: Homo sapiens | study: EMG produced TPA metagenomics assembly of... | reverse complement strand
TGCACAGTGTGGGTGTCATGGGCGACGAGCGCACCTATGATTACGCTGTGGCGCTGCGTGCTGTGACACCACCGACTTTATGACCGCGGAGAGCTATAATATGCCCTGGGATGTTCTGGGCACTGTCACCAGCCGCATCGTCAATGAGGTCAAGCATGTGAACCGCGTGTTCTATGATTGCACCGGTAAGCCGCCGGCAACCATTGAGCTCGAGTAATGAAAATTTGCCTTCCGGCTTTTTAGACCCCCGAAAAATAGAACACAACAACGTATAAAAACAGCCCCGCTTTCAAGAATTTTCGCTTGAAGGCGGGGCTTTTTTGCGCCCGAAGTAACAGAAAAGTAACACCCTGGGCAGAATCAAACCAGTATCACGGTTTCTTCTCCTCCGGGTAGGCCAGGGCTTCCAGGCGATCCGCAACGTTGTTTGTTCGATCCGGGTACAGGTGAGCGTAGGTGCCGAGCGTTGTCGAAACTTTTTCGTGCCCAAGGCGCTGCTGCACCAGAAGGGCGTCCGTGCCCATGTTGATAAGCAGGGAGGCATGGGAGTGCCGTATATCGTGCACCCGAATGACCTTCACGCCGGTGCGCTGGCAGCAGCGCTCCAACTGTTCCTTTAGCCAGTATTTGGTGCATTCAAACAGGCGTTCTTCCGGCTGGTATTCGTAGAGCTTGGCGGCGTATTCCCGAATGATTTCCAGCAAGAAATCCGGCACTGTAATGAACCGCTTGGAACGGCGGGTTTTCGGGTCTGAAATGACGTCCTCGCCATTCAGGCGGGCGTAGGAGTGCCGCACAAAAATACCCTTCCGTTCAAAATCCACATCGGCCAGGGTGAGGGCCAGCAGTTCGCCTTCCCGCATACCAGTCCAAAACAGAATATTGAACGCAGCGTATGCCGTAGGGTCTGACATCCCGGCAATGAACTTCTGAAATTCTTCCAGCGTCCAGAACTGCATTTCTTCGGCGCTGCTTTTGCCCATGGACCCGGCCAGGGAAACGGGGTTTTCTTTCAGGCCGTAATATTTCCCGGCGAACCGAAACAGGGCACTCATTTGGTTGTTGATGGTTTTCAGGTAGGTGGCAGAATACGGCTTCCCGTTCTTGTCCCTGGCGTCGATCAGGTGATTTTGCCAAGCGCGAATTGACGAAACCGATACTTCATCCACAAGCTGATCCTTGAAGTAGGGGAGGATCTTCGTTTCAAAGATCCATTGCTTCATTTCGTAGGTGGTGGGCCGGAGCCTGGTTTTTGCATCTGCATGTAGAGCTCCACCAGGGAACCGAATTTCATTTTTGTGGTGAGTGAGCTTTTCGCCAGGTATTCGCGCTCGTATGCCAGAGCATCCGCCCGGCGGGCAAAGCAGCTTTTCTTTATTTGCTTCCGCTTACCGGTCCAGTCCGTAACGCGGAAGATGCAATACCATTCACCGGTTTTCTGGTTTTTATATGCAGGCATGAGACCCCTCCATTTGCTGCTTTTCAACAGCTTTCCACAAAGTTTTCAACAAGTAACGCGGGTAACGCGTTGGTAACGCTTGCGGTAACGCGTTACCGGTAAAAAGTTGAAAACAAAGATTTCATGTTAAAAGTGAATTTTCTTCACAGTGGTGGAATATCGAAAACTGACGAATAAGCGAAAGGAAAGGATTTAACAAGTTTTCAACATTCGCACCCGGTAACGCGTTGGTAACGCGTTACCACCCAGAAAATGCAGTTTTCAACAGACGAAACAAAACGGAACAACGACAAAAAACGGCGCTTTCAACACGGTTTTCAACGGCATAAGCCGCCGCATTCTTCCCCCTAACAACCCCTATTTTATATCCCTGTATATCTAGAATATCTAACTTAATCTTAGATATTATTATCTTAGATATAGCTTAATAATATAATATATAGCTTATGGGTTAGATTGAGAGGCGGACGTTTGCGCGGCGCCACGAAGACATGGCACAGACCTTTTCGTGACGTGACGAAAATGGTCCGGCAGTTGCTTACAACTTGACAGCAGCTTGAAAAATGAGCTCAACCCGTGTGATCCGAAAAGTTGAACTTGATGCCGGAAAACGCGCGGAAATAGCCTATTTTTGTGATTGAATGCGCGCAAAACGCGCGATTCGTGCTAAAAGCGTGCAATAGCGCGAGAAAAAGCGCGCGGCGCGCGAATAACGCCCAGGGCGGCCGTTTAACTTGCCGGTAACTTGCCAGAGCGACGCCAGAAGCCCCAGGGAAGCCCTGTCGTGGGCTTTTACAAACCGATGCGGAAAACTAGATAAAGAAAAGCAAAACGCCCACAAGGCCGCTTTCCGGCGGTCTGGTGGGCGTTGCGTTTTTTTAAGAGAGTGGCCAAACCGCCCCGGAAGATTCAACCTTGAAGCTTTTTCCGCAGGCATTACACCGGCAAACTGTTTCCGTGCATCCGCGGCGGAAGGCAAATTGATACCGGGTGCCGCAGGACGGGCAGGCGGCGAACAGCCGGACTTCACCCTTAGCTGCCTGGGTGCATTCTGGCTGCCTGGATCTTCGCCCGCCGGGCCTTGCGGCCTGCGCCGTCGGACGAGGACGACGGCGACCACTACGGCCACGATCAGAGCGAGGACGCCCAGCACTGGCAGATAGGCGAAGAACAAGCACACGGCTGCAATGGTGAGGGCTGCCACGACCACGCTTTTTAGAAAGCCGAGCAGGGAAAAGCCGTGAAGGCTTTGCAGCAGCCCGAAAGTGACCATCCGACCGGCGGAGCGATACCCACGGGAAACAAACCTGCTCCGCCTGGCTTTCATCTGCCGTTCACGTTCGTTCATTTTGTGCGGATACCGATGCGCTGCCATGAGCAGCCCCCTTTCATTTCCAAAACCAAATCAGCCCGCAGCGGAGGAGTTCTCGCTTGAGGCGTTCTTCTCCACGATGGCCGTGTTCTGCGATGCGGCGCCTTCCGGCAGTTCCTTCAACGCCTGAATATACCCCAGGAGCCGGTCGAGCTGCCGATCAGACAGGGAACTGAGCTCCCCGGCGATTGCGGCCTCCGCCGGGCGCTGGGCGGCCGCTGGCGGTGCGGGTGTTGGGCTTATAGGCTCGCGGCTGTCCGTACCGCCGAGAAGATAATCAACGGACACCCCAAAAAAATCAGCCAGGGCGCAGAGCTTTTCGCCGTCTGGTTCTTTTCCGAGCGATTCATACCCCGCAATGGTTGACCTGGAAATGTGCAGTCGATCCGCGAGTTCTTTTTGCGTGATGCCTTTTTCCATGCGGAGCCTTTTTAGTCGTTCGCTGAACATGACGCCCTCCTTCTTTCGTATGGAAACATTTTAACGCCCTATGTTTCCCATGTAAACATATTGACACCAAAAGAAACAAAAATCTCAAAAACCACTTGACAATGTTTCTAAACGAAACTATAATGGCATTGTTTCCAAACGAAACACGAAAGGAGGGCGAGAAAATGAGAAAGGCACTGCTGAACGCTCGGATCGAACGCAACCTGACGCAGGAAGAAGTGGCCCAGAAAGCGGGTATCAGCCGTTCGGCTTACACCAACATCGAAAGGGGCGTTAAAAATCCCTCGTTCGATGTAGCAGTGAGAATCAAAAAGGCCGTCGGTTGCCAGAACGACGATATTTTTTTAGATTCTAGTGTTTCGTAACGAAACACGGAGGGAGGAACACACATGAATTTGTACGAAATCAACGTGAAGGGTGCCAACGGCGTGAACCACAAGTCGAAGGTCTACGAAATTAACGTGGACGCTGCTTTCAAAGAGGCGTTTATCCAGGGGAAAATCTACGGAGCCGCAAAGCTGGACGACTGCACGATACAGCAGATCCAGACAAACGCAGGCGTTTCCAAAGACACCGAACGCGAGTATTTGGGCCGAATCAAGAACATTCTGGATGCCCTGGGCCCGAACAGCTATTGCGCAATGGCCTTTGAGGGGTGCGTGGAGGACGCCGAAGAGAACATCGGCAACGATTTTGCAGTCAGTATGAAGGGTCGCTGGGAATCCGAGAAAAAGGCCCACGAAGAAACTCGCGAAGGCCTGATCAGCAAGCTGAACGACCGTATAAAGCGCGTTGCGGAGCTTGAAGCCGAAGTGCAAAAGGCCCGGCAGATGGAGCCCAGGCCAGGAAAGAGGCCGCAGAGGACAAAATTGCCCTGGAAAAGGCGAAGGGAAAGATCCTCCCGGACAACGTTGCCGCAGAACTTGCCATTATGCTGCGGAAGCAGGCCGACGAAGCCGCCAAAGAAGCGCTTTACTACGCGGACCGGATGACGGTAGAGGTTGAAAATTCCGTCCCCGCTGGTGCAGCCAACAGTGCAAAGCGCTTCCGCGAGTACCGCAAGGCCCAGGTTGATGCGCTGCGTCTGCTGGGTGCGCTGGGGAACATTGGAGGCCTGAAAGATGACGATTGACGAGCTCCGCACACTGCGCGGCCTTTCCATGACGAAGCTGTGCGATGCCGCAGGCCTTTCCATGGGAGCCATTTTCAGGTTGACCAGGCCGGGCGCTGACATTACCGGCGCCCGGCTGGAAACCCTTATGAAGCTGGCCGCCGGGCTGGATGCGGTAATCACCATTGACCCGGAAGGCGTGACAATAAGACCGGAGGAGGAAAACCGATGAAAATTACTTTTATGACCTTGCAGAAGGCCTCCATTGTGTGCCTGGGTGTGGGAATGTTCCTGGCCCTCGGTTCCGCTGGTACGTTTGAAACGACCGGCGAAATCCAGACCGGCGTTTATGTGGCGGCGTTTGTGTTCCTGCTGGCTGCCGGGCTGCTTATGCGTTTGAGCTTTGCCCTCCAGGACTACGAGGAGAAGCAGCGCAAGATCCACAAGGCCCAGCGCGGCACCGTGAAGAAGCCAAGCACGAAGCGGAAGGCAGGCTGACCATGTTTCACACAACGGTGAAATGCGTGGACTGCGGCGCGCTTATGGTTGACGTGCCGAGCAATACAAAGCGCTGCGCCGTCTGCCGTGTGGGCCACAACCGGGAATCCGTCCGCAAGGCGAACAAGACCAGGAGGGCCGAGGAGGCCGTCCGGCCGAAGCCGCGAAGCCTGGACGACGACCTGGAAGCCCTGAACAAATACAACGAGCAGCGCCGGGCCGCGGGCCGTGAGCCTTTGACCTATGGCGTTTGGAGGTCCAGAGGGGCCCCGGAGGAATACGCATGAATGAATTTGACAGCATCCGAATCACAGAGAAGGGCGACACTCTTTCTTTTGAAATGACTAACGAACTTGCGGACAGTTCGCACGAAGCGATTTTCTTTCTGATCAGGGCAACTTCTGCGCTGATCGCCTCCGTTACCAAGGACGACGCGGACCCGAAGGAAGTGGCGGAGGCCTTCGGGAAGACGTTTTCCCGGCACATTGCCCAGGACATCCAAGACGAGCGGGACCGCCGGGCAGAGGAAACAGAGAAAGCCAAAGGAGGCGAAAAACAGTGATTCTTTTGTTTATTGGCGGCATGGTAGCTGGCGCCTGCGGCGGTTTCTTCGCGCTTGGCATGGTTCCAGCCGCCCGGTGCGCAGACTGCAAGGACCGGCGGAACCGCCCGGAAGAAGACCGCTGGAAGGAGGAAGACCAGTGGCCGTAAGTGAAACCTGGCGGGACGTGCCCGGCTATGGTGGCAAGTACCAGGCAAGCGACATGGGCCACATTGCAAACACCTTCTGGCACGGCCAGAAGCGCAAGAACGGCGGCCGCACGATTCTAACTCAGTATAAGCGCAAACCGAGAGGAAAGGCCAAGTTACAGAGTGCGAAACGTTACGTCCACCTCACGGACCGGAAGGGAACATGAGGAATTTTCCGCCGCAAAGATCGTGGCAGAAACATTCCTGGGGCCAGTCCCAGCCGGAAAAGTGATTTTTCACAAAAACGGCAACCCGGCAGACAATTCAATTTGGAACCTGGCTTTCTGCACCCGGCAGGAATTAGGCCGCATGACCGGAGCGGACAGCTCCCGGCGGCCAGTGCTGAAATTCAGCGCCGCCGGTGAACTTCTGGAATGTTATTCCAGCGCCCGCCAGGCTGCCAAACAGAACTATTTCAGCTACCAGGCCATAATTGACCGGTGCAACGGCAAGTGCAAGCGGCATATTTTGGCCCCGGACGGCAACTATTACGCCTGGGACAACACCGTGAGCATAAACCGGGCCAGAAAGGATCTCCGGGCGCTCGCCCGGCAAGAAGGCCGCCTATTTGCCCCGAAGAACTGGCCTGCTACTTAAATTTTACCACGAAAAGAGGTTGGAACACATGAGCAAACCCGCCACGAAAGCGGCAAACAGCCCGTTCTATTTGGCACGAATGGAGGCTGCGAAGGTCAACGACCGCTTCAGCAGCCGCGAAGGTGCAGCAGACGAAACGGGCATTGACCGCACCCGCCTGGCTCGCATAGAGCTGGACAGCATCACCCCATACCCGGAAGAAGTTATGCTTCTGGCCGATGCCTACGACGCCCCGCAGCTTTTGAATTTCTATTGTTCGACGTGCTGCCCGATTGGCCGTCAGAACGTGAAGCCCTGCGCCTTACAGGAGTTCGACCGCGTTATGATGCAGGCACTTGCCGCATTGCAGGGTGCAGACAAAGTTAGTGCCGCCATTATTTCTATTGCCCGGGACGGCCGCGTGGACCCCGGCGAGGATGTGCAGATGGGCGAGATCCTGGCCTACATGAAGAACGTTGCCAGTACAGCGGAGGCAATGCAGCTTTGGATCAAGAAGAATTTGAAAGGAGAAGCTTACAATGGCAAGAAGTAAGAAAAGCACCCGGGAGCCTTCCAAAATGGTGCGGGTGGACGAGGCAATGGAGATTTTGAGCGTTTCCAAGTCTACCGCCTACCACACCATCCAGAAGTTTAACAACGAGCTCCGCGCCAAGGGATACGAAGTGCCCCGGGGCCGCGTTCCTCGCAGCTATTTCATGCAGCGGTGCGGCTTATGAGCGAAGAAGAAACCAGAGAGCGCACCAGCGCGATTCTCGGCCGCCCTGTGAGCGATTCCGCATGGACGGAAGCCTGGGAGAAGGCCAAAAGAAAAATCCGCCATATCGCAGAGTTCTGCGGGTATGACGGATGCAGAGAGCGGCCCGGCTATATGGCGCAGCTTGCAGCGGAGTACATCCGCGAAGCGACGTTTTCAGCCTGGACAATAAAGAGAGGGGCCGCCAAAAATTGACGACCCCAGAACACACACCAACAGTTTATCACGTTTTTACGCAAAATCAAGGAGGACACACAATGGAGCTTTTGACGTTGAGCCTTGAAAACTTCCAGGGCTTGAAGCATGAAGAAATCCAGCTGGACGGCCACAGCGCCAGCATTTACGGCCGGAACGCCAGCGGCAAGACCACAATCTTCAACGCCATCACCTGGCTGCTTTTTGGCAAGCCGAGCACCTGGGCGAAGAACTGGGACCCAAAGACAAAGGGACCAACGGGGATTTGCACAACCTGGAACACAGCGCAACCGGCACCTTCCGGCTGGACGACGGCCAGACTGTGACCTTGAAAAAGGTTTTCCGCGAGGTATGGAAGCGCAAGCGTGGCAGCGCCGCAGAGGAGTACTCCGGGAACACCATTGACTACCAGATCAACGGCGTCCCTTGCAAGGAAAAAGAGTACATGGCGGCCGTCCAGGAGTATTGCAGCGGCGAAGAAACCATGAAGCTGCTGACCATGCCCGATTACTTCCCCTCCGTTATGGACTGGCAGAAGCGCCGGGAAATTCTGCTGGATATTTGCGGCGACGTTTCCGACGCCGATGTGATCGCCAGCACCCCGGAGCTGGCAGGGCTTCCCGAGTTCCTTAAAATGCCCGGCAGCACGACCCGCTCTATAAGGTGGACGAGTACAGAAAAATCGCTGCCGCCAAGAAAACCGACCTGAACAAGAAGATCGAGGCCATTCCGAACCGCATTGACGAGGCAAGTCGCGCCATTGACAAGGACCTCCCGACGCCCGAAGACCTGGCGGCCAAGCTGGCCGCAGCAGAGGCCGAGGAAACCAAAATTGCAGAGGAAAAGCGGGCAATTCTGGCCGGTGATACTTCGGAACTCCGCAGCTCCCTGGCGAACGTCAAGGCGGACTATGCAGCGGCAAAAGCCGAGTACATCGAGGAGGGCAGCGAGGCCCGCGCCGAGCACCGCAAGGCACAGGAGAAGGCAGAAACCGAACTGATGGAAGCCAAGACGGAGGCTGCCAACGCCACCGCGGATGCCCGGCGCAAGAAAGCAGACCTGGAACACATGAAGGCCCGCCGGGAGGCCATTCTGGCCGAGTACAAGGAAGCAGCGGCAGAAACCTGGGACGAGCACCGCGAGATCTGCCCGACCTGCGGCCAGGCTTTCCGGAAGAAAAGGTGGAGGAGCTCCGCGCAGACTTCCTCCAGCGCCGGTCCGCCAAGTGGAAGCCATCAACACCAAGGGCAAGAAGGAAGCCAGCAAGGAAGCCATTGCCCAGCTTGAACAGGACATTGCGGCCCTCGAAGAAAAGGCAGCGGCAGCCGAGGCCCGCGCCGATGAAATTTACACCTCTCGCAAAGAGACCATCAAGGCAGAGCCGCCACGCCCGGACTTCTCCGAAACTGACCGCGGCCAGGCCATTGCGAAGACTATCCAGACGATTTCCGGCCAGATCGAGGCGGCCGAGCAGAAGCAGAGCACAGCCCTCCGCGAAGTGAACGAGCGCCAGCAGGCGGCTATGAACAACTGCCGCCAGATCCGCTATATGCAGAGCCAGGCAGAGGCAGCACAGCGCCAGCGCCAGCGCATTGCGGAACTTGAAGCCGAGGAAAAGAGCCTGGCTGCGGAATACGAGAAGACCGAGCAGGGCGTTTACCTGTGTGAAGTTTTCGTAAAAACCAAAGTGGCCCTTCTGACCGAGCGAATCAACAGCAAGTTCAAGTCTGTGAGCTTCCAGCTTTTCCGGGAGCAGACAAACGGCGGCGTCGCTGACTGCTGCGAAGTTCTGGTGCCCGGCGAGGGCGGCGCCATGGTGCCGTATTCGACCGCAAACAAGGCGGCCGTGTAAATGCTGGCCTGGAAATCATCGCCACGCTTTCCCACCACTACGGCGTCCGGCTGCCTATTGTGGTAGACAACGCCGAGAGCGTGACCGAACTTCTCCCTGTTGATTCCCAGGTGATCCGCCTGGTCGTGAGCGCAGAAGACGAGAGCCTGCGCGTGGAGGTAGACAAATGAACGAATCTTTTATGCGGAAGGTTTACGAGAACCCGACCGAAAACGTGATGCAGCAGGGATTGAATTTTTACAGCCAGCAGTTCAAGAGCCTTATCAAGACCTTTCCGTCCGCGGATATACCCATTTTCCTTGCGGCTATGAAATCCGTTCACGACGGCATCCGCGGCGTTTTGCCTGCGAATGGCCCGGAACTGGAAGACGACATTTTGAAGCACATCACCACGGTTGTAATTCCGTTTCCGGGAGGGGAGAAATGAGCGCCAAGGACAAAGACCAGGAGCCCGGCACGTTTATGATCCAGGCTTGCCGCTGCCGACGCTGCGGCGGTCTGCTGACCAGCAAAGAGGGCGTGAGGAACGGCATCGGCCACGTTTGCCGCATGAAGGCCCTTCGGGAAATGCCGGACCCGAACCAGGTAACGGTTTTTGACGTCCTGGGCGACAAAGAGGAGAACACACATGAAAAATAATTTTCCGTTCCGCACGCACTGGAAGAAGCCGGAGGAACCCAAGGCAGCCCCGGAAACTTCACAGTATCTGCCGCGGGCCGTTGAGCTGACCGTGGAGCAACACAAGCCGGAAGAAGGCCTGCGGGTGCTTCTGGAAGGCTTTGCACATTACTTCAACCGCACGGCGGAGGCCCTGGGGCCGTACCCGCTGGCAGATACCGCAATGTTGATTGTACTTTATACCCACATTGCGGCGAGCCTTTCTTACCAGGACCCGGCGGCCGCCCAGATGGCAGAGCAAATCGAAAAAGTTGTAAAGCTGCCGCCCGTAGATTTCTACGCGGCCAGCAAGAAATAAAAAATGGAGGAACACACATGAACGCAGAAAACACAGCAATGACCCCCGCAGCCGAAAACGCGGTTGTAGAAACCGCCACCGAGAGCATCGCACCCGCTTTACCAAAAAGGTGCTGGCCCAGTTTGCCAGTAACACCGGCAGCCAGATTGCAGTAACGGAGTTCCAGCGCCGCCTTATCCAGGGGTACTTTATCCAGATCGACCGCGCCCTGGCCGTAGCAGAGGAAGCCCGCGTGGCGAAGAACGCCAAGAACCGGGACCACAAGTGGGACGAAACCCTCCCCGTAACGTGGAAGTTTGTCAATCTCCAGGACCTGGCAATGGACCTGGTACGCTACGCCCGTATGGGCCTGGATATGCAGTGCGAGAATATGTTGTTCCCGATCCCGTACAAGAACAACAAAACGAACCTGTACGACGTGACCTGATGCCCGGCTATAACGGCATCCGCTACGTTGCCATGAAATATGCGCTGCACAAGCCCAAGGCGGACACAATCGAACTTGTTTACAGTAATGACAAGTTTGCTCCGCACCCGAGGACAGCCGCCACCCGGTTGCGTCCTACGAGTTCGAGATCACGAATCCCTTCGACCGCGGCGACATTGTGGGCGGCTTTGGCTACCTCGAATACGACGACCCGACACAGAACG
>ENA-OQDD01000899-OQDD01000899.1-human-gut-metagenome-genome-assembly--contig:-NODE-899-length-10666-cov-3.128001_pt1 | contig 10666 bp, 14 predicted proteins | sample MGYA00242507_ERZ504598 | MGnify/ENA primary metagenome ERZ504598 (study PRJEB26092, sample SAMD00036318) | human gut metagenome | host: Homo sapiens | study: EMG produced TPA metagenomics assembly of... | reverse complement strand
CGGCCTCAACGCCCACGAGGAAGTGCTCTTCGGCAACGCCGGCGAGCAGCTGACCATTCGGGCCGACAGCTTCGACCGCACCAGCTTCATGCCCGGCGTCCTGCTTGCCGTGCGCAAGCTCGCCGGCGACGCTCCGGCTGGCCTGACCATCGGCCTCGACCACTTCCTCGACCTGTAATCGACCCGCAGTCGACCAGTAGTTGCCCCCGCATTTCAGGCAGGGAAGCGCGCCGGGACGCGCATCACGGCATTGCCACCGGCTCCGGCCATAATGCCACGCATTCAGCAACAATCAAGGTACGTAGTATAAGAGTCCACAATGGGAAGTACGGTAAACACTATGAGCGAGCATGACATGCACCTTCTTGATTCAGCACCTTTCGGCCGCATTCTGCCGGCTATGGTCACCCCGATGAAATCCGACGGCAGCGTCGATTTCGCCGCCGCGCAGAAGCTCGCCAAATACCTCGTCGCCGATGGCGCGGATGGTCTGGTGGTCAATGGCACCACCGGCGAATCGCCCGTCACCCATATGGATGAGAAGGTCGAGCTGGTCAGGGCCGTCAAGGAGGTCGTCGACGTTCCGGTGATTTCCGGCGCCGGCTCCAACGACACCGCACACACCGTGCGTATGGTCGAACAGACTCAGGAAGCGGGTGCCGACGCGGTGCTCGTCGTCATGCCTTACTATTCCCGCCCCTCGCAGGACGGTATCGTCGGCCACTACAAGGCCGTCGACGAATCCGCCGAAAAGCCGATCATCGTCTACGATGTTCCCGGCCGTACCGGCTTGAAGGTCAAGGTCGAAACCTACGACCGATTGGCCGAACTTGAACACGTCAAGGCTGTCAAGGACGCCACCGGCGATCTTGCAGCCGCAGTGGAGAAGCAGCAGCGCACCGGCCTCGCCTGGTATTCCGGCGATGACGGCCTGTTCCTGCCGTTCCTCTCCATCGGTGCCGTCGGCATCATTTCGGTGATTGCCCACGTCGCCTCCAACCCCATGCAGCAGCTTGTCCAGGCATTCGATCGCGGCGATATCACTACCGCCCGTCGCCTCGCCAACCAGCTCGCCCCCCTTGTCCACGCGTTGAATGGCGACGGCTATCAGGCCGTCATGGCCAAGGCTGCGCTCAAGGTCAAGGGCGTTATCCCCTCCACCACCATGCGTCTGCCGAACATCGGTCCCGACGCCACTCAGCTTGACAAGGCTGAAGAGGGCATGCGCGCTGCCGGACTGCTGTAAGCCCGAAACGCTGCATACGGGTTGCCAGCCCGCCGCCCCTGCATGACAGAGCAGAGGCACCACAACAGAAATCCCAAAAAGGTTATGGCACAAGAACAAAAGAAAACAAGCAAGAACACGAATTCTCGCCGTCGCGGTTCCGCGCGCGGCCGCAACGCCAACGGATCCAACAGCCGTACGCCGTCCCGTAAGATCAACGCCACCCGGCAGGCCACCGCACCCCAGCAGGATGCCGTGCTGATCGCCCCGCCGAAGTACCGCAAGGCTCCATGCGCATCACGCCGCTCGGCGGCTTGGGTGAAATCGGCCGCAACATGAACGTGATCGAATACAACGGTCACCTGCTGCTCATCGACTGCGGCGTGCTCTTCCCCGAGGAGGAGCAGCCGGGCGTGGATCTCATCCTGCCCGATTTCAGCTACATCAAGAACCGTCTCGACAAGGTCGACGCCCTGGTGCTCACCCACGGCCACGAGGACCACATCGGCGGCGTGCCCTACCTGCTCAAGCTGCGCCCGGACATCCCGCTGATCGGCTCCAAGCTGACCCTCGCCTTCGTGGACGCCAAGTGCAAGGAACACCACCAGAACCCCACCAAGGTTGAGGTTGCCGGCCGTGAGAAGCTCAAGGTGGGTCCCTTCGACCTCGAATTCGTCAACGTCACCCACTCCATCCCGGACGCCCTGGCCGTCTATGTCAAGACCCCGGCCGGCTCCCTGATCGACACGGGCGATATCAAGCTCGACCAGCTGCCGCTCGACCACCGCATCACCGACCTCGTCGAATTCGGCAAGATCGGCGAAAAGGGCGTGGACCTGCTGATGATGGACTCCACCAACGCCGAGGTGCCCGGCTTCGTCAAGCCCGAGACCTCCATCGGCCCGGCCCTTGACCAAGCGTTCGCCCAGGCACCCGCAAAATCATCGTCGCCAGCTTCTCCTCCCACGTGCACCGTGTGCAGCAGGTGGTGGACGCCGCCCACAAGTACGGCCGCAAGGTCGTGTTCGTCGGCCGTTCGATGGTGCGCAACATGTCCATCGCCGCCGACCTCGGCTACCTGCACATCCCCGAAGGCACCGTCGTGGACCTGAAGCAGGCCAACGACATTCAGGACGACAAGCTCGTCTTCATGTGCACCGGCTCCCAGGGCGAACCGATGGCCGCACTCGGCCGCATCGCCGACGGCAACCACCGCGATATCCACATCAACGAGTTCGACACCGTGATTCTCGCCAGCTCCCTGATTCCAGGCAATGAGCACGGCGTCTACAAGGTGATCAACAAGCTCGTGCAGCTCGGCGCCAAGGTCGTCAACCGCGACAACGCCGCCGTGCACGTGTCCGGCCACTGCAACGAGGGCGAGCTGCTGTACATGTACAACATCGTCAAGCCCAAGTGCGCCATGCCGATCCACGGCGAAAACCGCCATCTGGTGGCCAACGGCTGATCGCCGTCAAGACCGGCGTGGACCCGCAGAACGTGGTTTTGGCCGAAGACGGCGATGTGGTCGACCTGTACCACGGCAGGGCCGCGGTCGTCGGCTCCGTGCCGTGTGGTTACGTGTACGTCGATGGCGATTCCGTCGGCGAGCTGACCGATGACGAGCTGGAAAAGCGCCGCATTCTCGGCACCGAGGCTTCGTCTCCGCGTTCGTGGTGGTCGACACCGACAATCACGAGGTCGTCACCGGCCCGAAGATCTACCTGAACGCCGTGGCCGAGGACGAAAGCGAGTTCGACAAGGTTCGTCACCAGATCGTCGAACAGCTCAACGACCAGATGATGCAGGCACGCGCGACACCTACAAGCTGCAGCAGACCATGCGCCGCACGCTCGGCAGCTGGGTTGCGCGCCAGCTGCACCGCAAGCCGATGATCGTGCCCGTCGTGGCCGACATCGCCCAGGACGTCGAAACCGTAGAAACCAAGTAGTCCGGATTATCCAGGGACGACCGTAAGGAGTAATTGAAGTCATGCCCGGTTCTAATCTCACTCGTATTGAAGCCGAAGAACGTAAGGCCGTTATCGAAGCGCCGATTCACTATCACGTCGACCTTGACCTGACGGTCGGCGCGAAGAACTTCGGTTCCAAGTCGCTCATCTGCTTCAACGCGAAGCCTGGTTCGTCGACCTTCCTCGACCTGATCGCCGACGAAGTGACATCCATCGACCTCAACGGCAAGTCCTTGGACCAGCCGTGGCCTTCCAGGACAACCGCATCGAACTGACCGACCTCAAGGAGAAGAACGAGGTCACCGTCGAAGCCAAGTGCCGTTACTCCAACACCGGCGAGGGCCTGCACCGCTCGGTCGACCCGTCCGATGGCAACATCTACCTGTACTCCCAGTTCGAGGTGCCGGACGCTCGCCGCGTCTACGCCGTGTTCGACCAGCCTGACCTGAAGGCCACCTTCGACTTCAAGGTGCTCGCTCCCGCCAGCTGGATCGTCACCTCCAACATGCCGGTTGCCACCATCGAGGACGATCCGCGCGAAACCCTCGACGGCACCCTCGGCGACAAGCCGAACGAAAGCACCCGTCTGTGGGACTTCGAGCCGACCCCGGTGATGAGCTCCTACCTGACCGCCATCTGCGCCGGCCCGTACGCCGAATGGCACACCGAATACCTGAACGAAGACGGCCGTACCGTGCCAATGGCCCAGTACTGCCGACAGTCGTTGGCCAAGGCCTTCGCGAAGGACGTCGACTACCTGTTCGACATCACCAAGAAGGCTTCGCGTTCTACGCCAAGACCTGGGGCGTGCCCTACCCGTACGCCAAGTTCGACCAGATCTACGTGCCCGAATACAACGCGGGCGCCATGGAGAACATCGGCATGGTCACCATCCGCGACTCCTACGTGTTCGAATCCAAGGTGACCGACGCGCTGGCCGAGCGCCGCGTGGTGACCGTGCTGCACGAGCTTGCGCACATGTGGTTCGGCGACTATGTGACCATGAAGTGGTGGAACGACCTGTGGCTCAACGAGTCCTTCGCTGAATTCACCTCCACGCTGGCCACTGCCGAAGCCACCGAATGGCATGACGCTTGGGCCACTTTCTGCTCCGGCGAGAAGAGCTGGGCGCTGCGCCAGGATCAGCTGCCCACCACGCACCCGATCGTCGCGCCGATCAACGACCTCAACGACACTTACGTCAACTTCGACGGCATCACCTACGCCAAGGGCGCCTCCGTGCTGAAGCAGCTGGCATTCTACGTGGGCCGCACGCAGTTCTTCGAAGGTATCCACAACTACCTGAACCGTCACGCCTACTCCAACGCCACCCTGGCCGACCTGCTGAGCGAACTGGAAAAGACCTCCGGCCGCGATCTCAAGGCCTGGAGCGCCAAGTGGCTGGAGGAATCCGGCATCAACACGATCGCCACTGGCCTGACCGTAAACGCGGACGGCACCATCGCCGAACTGAAGCTCACCCAGAGCGCGCCGGCCGAACACCCGGTGCTGCGCCCGCATCGCCTGGCCGTCGGCTTCTACAACGAAGACGCCGCAACCGGCAAGATCGTGCGCACCGAGCAGTTCGAACTCGATGTAGATGGCGAAACCACCATCGTCGAGGCCGCAGCCGGCAAGCCGCGCCCGGCATTCGTGCTGGTCAACGACGATGACCTGACCTACACCAAGATTCGTTTCGACGCCGAATCCCAGGCATTCGCCGAAGCCAACCTGCATCGTTTCGATGATGCCCTGGCCCGCGCCGTGACCTGGCTCGCCTTCTGGGATATGACCCGTGACGGCGAATTCCCGGCCGAACGCTTCGTGGACATGACCCTGCGTCTTCTGGCCACGGAAACCGAATCCACCACCTTCCGTTACGCGCTGGCCTGCATGAGCACCACCGCCCACCACTACGTGGCGCCCGCCCGCCGCGACGATGTGCTGCGCCACGTGGCCGCCGAACTGTGGACTCTGGCCAACGCCGCCGAAGCCGGCTCGGACACCCAGTTCCAGCTCGTCACCGCCTACTTGGGCTACGGTGAGGAGGGCGACGCCGCATTCGCCGCCAACGCACACGGTCTGCTGGACGGCACCGTGCGTCTTGAAGGCCTCGAAATCGACAACAACTTCACGTGGACCATCGTCCAAGCGCTCACCTCCGTCAACGAGATGACCAACGACGACGTGGACGCGCAGCTCGCCAAGAAGGAGACCACGGAAAACCGCGAGTTCGCCTACGGCGCCCGTGCCTCCATGGCCACCGCTGAGGCCAAGGAATGGGCTTGGGATCAGGCGCTCCACAACGACGAGCTGACCAACTCCCAGCTCGAGGCCGTGGCCCGTGGCTTCTCCGCCACCCCGCGCTCCGATCTGGCCGAGCCGTTCGCCGCCAAGTACTTCGAGACTGTGGACTGGGTCTGGGCCAACAAGACCTACCACATGGCCGACGCCCTGCTCAACGGCCTGTACCCGGGCTACGCCGATCCCGCCACGCTGGTCAAGCTCGGTGACGCCTGGCTGGACGAGCACATTGCCGCCGACAATGCCCTGAAGCGTCTGATCGTCGAAAACGTGGCATCCTCCCACCGCACCCTCAAGGTTCGCGAATACAACGAAGCGCTCTGATTTCCTTCTGGCTCCCCTCGGGTGCGAGGGGAGTTGTCGCCTCAGGCGACTGAGGGAATCGCTTCCGCGAGGAGCTACGTCCACATTCCAACATAAAACCCGCAACCAATCCTCAACAGCGTATTCTCGCTCAAGGCCGGCAATATGCCGGTCGATGAGCGACAAGGATACGGGGAATGATTGCGGGCTTTTCCATAACTTCATTACTGCTGATTCTGTTGGCCGGAATCGGCGCAGGATTCGTGGGCTATGCGGTAGGCGCATCGTCACTGGTCTCATACCCGGCCCTGCTCGCGTTCGGCATTCCGCCTGTATTGGCAAACGCTTCTAACACCGTTGGCGTGGTCGGCACGGGCATCGGTGGCGTGATGGGTGCGCGCAAAGAACTCAAAGGCCAAGCGGTACGCTCCATTACGTATGTGGTCATCGGCGCATTCGGCGGGGTGGCCGGTGCGTTTCTGTTGCTCAAACTCGACCCGAGTGTCTTTGAATTTGCCGCACCAGTGCTGATTTTGCTGAGCTCGCTGATCATCGCCATCAATCCGCGCGGCCGCATGCAGGCCAAGCAAGCCGCCGCGGATGCCACCGCGCAACTCAAGCACATCGAAGCCACTGAAGCCACTGAAGCCACTGAAGCCGCTGAAGCCACTGAAGCCGCCAAGCGCGCAACCACCCCTACCGCACCTCACCGCCCGCCGGAACAACTCGTGCAGCCCATGAGTCAGGATTCCTGGTGGGTATGGCTGGGCGTAGCGGCGGTCGCCATCTACTCCGGCTACTTCGGCGCGGGCGCCGGTACCTTGGCTCTCGCCGTGCTTGATGCCGCCAAAATCGGCCCATTCCACAAGATCAATGCATTGAAAACCCTGATCGGCACAGGCGCGAACATCAGCGCCTCAGTGGTATTCATCATCCAAGGCGCGGTCGATTGGCCGGCCGCCATCATGCTGTGCATCGGCTGCTTCATCGGCGGGTACATCGCCCCGCCCATCACCCGCAAGATTCCCGCAAACATCATGCGCGCCGCCGCCGTAATCGCCGGCATCATTCTTACCATCGATCTGGGGCTCAAAACCTATTGATTCGTGCCTTACACTGATGCAGTGAAGCATACAGCATGGCCGTCAACCGCAGCGTGGTCGCAGACCCCGATAAGGTGGCCAATGTCTGGCATTTGGCGACTGCGGAACCTGAGCGCCTAGAAACCAGCGCGGCAGGCGAAGCGGTGAACGACTTCCTCGATCCGCCAGACACGTCGCAGATTCACGGCATTGCGTGTCATGCTGATTGGCGGTTCGCGGCGCGAGCAGGTGCTGTTCGCCGGCGTTATGAAGGAGCTACTCGCGCCCATCAACAATCCGCGATATGTCATCATCGGTAAGGAATGGGGCGTGCGCGCTTACTGCGTGAGCTTCCCCTGCCCGTCCGTATTTGCCCGCCGCCAGCAGGACGCCGAGATACTGAGCCGGCAGTTGGACCGCTGCCTGACGCATTGCACCATGGTATACGCCCGCACTGAGGAAGGTCGGCATACGCTACTTCGCTGCCAAACGCGTTCTTTCCTCAACCGCGACGAGCAACTGCCGCACATACTGACCACAACATCGGAGTAATAGATCGTTGCATTCATGGCCGAGACCACCCCGGTAGAGGAGATGCCGTTGGGCATGTTCATCGCATGGCTCAGCGTGTTCCTCGCCGTCGTTCTGTTTGGTGTTGCTTTGCCGGTTATCGATGTACGCTGGGTAGTTCCGTTCGTCGTATTTGCCGCTGTATTGTTTACAGGCGCGTTTGCCGGCCCGTTCTTACTAGTGCGATGGCTTCGTTCCCGTGCCGGAGTGCATCGGTCCGCCCGGCATGCCCGCTAACGAATGTATCTCATCATTCATCCGCCGAACAAGATGAATATGCGGGTTTGTGGGTGATGCCATTGCGGCTGTTGAATGCTGATTTCCGGTTCTGGAGCAGATTCCGTGGCGGTTTTTTGCCGAGTCGGGTCCTAGGGTGGAGCACAACGACTACGATGGTGCGGGTAACGCGATACAAGGAGTGGAACTTCATATGCCGAAGATGTTTGGAACCGATGGTGTTCGAGGACTGGCCAATAGGGATTTGACCGCACGTCTGGCGTTGGATTTGGGCGATGCCGCCGTGCGTGTGCTCGGCGACGCCGGCACCCAAGACGATCAGCCTGAGGGGCGCCGCCGCGCGCTCGTGGTCGTGACACCCGTGTGTCCGGCGATTTTCTGGCTTCCGCCCTGTCTGCGGGCATGGCCGCCGGCGGATTCGACGTGATCGACGCAGGCATCATCCCGACCCCGGGCATCGCGTTCCTGACCAGCGTGCTCAACGTTGAGATGGGTGCCGTGATCTCCGCCTCCCACAACCCGATGCCCGACAACGGCATCAAGTTCTTCGCACGCGGCGGCTTCAAGCTGCCCGACCAGAAGGAAGACGACATCGAGGCCGTGCTCGGCCAGGACTGGGACCGCCCGACCGGTGCCGGCGTGGGCCGCGTGAGCCACGACCAGACCACTGCCACCAACCTGTACATCGATCATCTGGTGGCCACCATGCTCCGCTGAACGATGACAAAACCCAGCCCAAGCCGCTCAAGGGACTGAAGATCGTGGCCGACTGCGCCAACGGCGCCACTTCCGTGGTGGCTCCCGAAGCCCTGCGCCGTGCCGGTGCGGATGTAATCGTGATCAACGCCTCGCCGGACGGCTACAACATCAACAAGAACGCCGGTTCCACCCACCCCGAGCAGCTGCAGGCCATGGTCAAGGCCACCGATGCCGTGATGGGCGTGGCCTTCGACGGCGACGCGACCGTTGCCTCGCCGTGGACGAAGACGGCAACATGATCAACGGCGACCAGATCATGGGCATTCTGGCCCGCGCCAAGCAGCGCGAAGGCAAGCTCAACCACGACACCCTCGTGGTCACCGTGATGAGCAACCTCGGTCTGAAGCTCGCCTGAAAGATATGGGCATCAAGACCGTGGAAACCGCCGTGGGCGATCGTTACGTGCTTGAGGAAATGCTCAAGGGCGATTACTCGCTCGGCGGCGAGCAGTCCGGCCACGTGATCAACCGCGAATTCGCCACCACCGGCGACGGCACCCTGACCGCACTGACCCTGTGCAACGAGGTCGTCAAGTCCGGCAAGAGCCTGAAGGAGCTCGCCGCGACTTCCCGCAGCTGCCGCAGACCCTCATCAACGTGCCGAACGTGGACAAGAAGGCCGCCTCCACCAACAAGCGCATCCAGGATGCCGTGGCCCGTGAGGAGGAACTGCTGGGAGACACCGGCCGTGTGCTGCTGCGCCCCTCCGGCACCGAACCGCTCGTGCGCGTGATGGCCGAGGCCGCCACCCAAGCCTACGCCGACGAAGTCTGCACCCGCCTCGCCAAGATCGTCGCCGAAGAACTCGCGCTGTAGCACCCTTCCCTAAGGAAAAAAACAATGTTTGGAAAGAACGCCAAAGTCGACCTCGAACTCAACCGTGATGTCGAACAACTCATCAAAACCGGCGGCAAGGAGAAGCTCCTGCCCATCGTGCAGCCGGCGAACCGGTGTTGCGCCAACGGACAGTGGCCTATAATGGCCAGCTTTCCAAGCGTACGCTCGCCAAACTCATCGATACGATGCACACCACCATGCTGGAGGCACCCGGCGTGGGGCTCGCCGCCACCCAGATCGGCTTGGGGCTCGCGCTCGCCGTGGTCGAAGACACGTGCGCGACGACGAGGATGATCCGCGCGAAATCGCGGAATTCCCCTTCCACGTGATCATCAACCCGAGCTACAAACCCACCAGCGACAAAACCGCCTCGTTCTACGAGGGCTGCCTGAGCTTCGACGGATACCAAGCTGTGCGCAAGCGTTGGCTCGACATCACCGCCGAATGGATGATGAAGACGGCAAACACCACAGCGAGCCGCTGCACGGCTGGCCCGCACGCATCTTCCAGCACGAAACCGATCATTTGAGCGGCGAGTTGTATATCGATCGCGCCGAAATCCGTTCGCTGACCACCAACGAGAACCTCGAGGACTACTGGTGCGAAGACCCGGTGCCCACCGAGGCCGCTGAAGAGCTCGGTTTCGCACTATGACCGACCGTGCATGGTTCGACGCCGCCAAGGGAGACATTCCCCAATGGGCGGCGTCCATGCCCAAGGACGCCGATGGCACCACCATCGACTGGGACTGGGTGCGTTCTCTGGACCTGGCGCATGGCGTCGGCACAATACCGGAATCCACCCCACAGTCCATCCACGACGCATTGAAGGCCGACTACGCCACACGCGAGCGTCTGGAATCGATCATCGCCCAATGCAACAGCGCATTCATGACCGATTTCGACCGGTTCATCGGCTCCTATCGTCTGCCTCGCGCGCTCGCCTACGCCAATCGTCGGCTCAACGACAACATCAACACGCTGTTGCATCTGGGCGAACAGCAACACCTATGGGCGGTCAGTCGCGAACGGCGGGGGAGGGCCACCATTGCCGTGCTCAAGCCGTACTCCGGCAGCGGCCCGTCGAACGATGACCAAGGCATGCTGGATCTGAGCGGCGAAGCGGTGGCACATCTGCCGGAAACACTGCCGCCGAAAACAGCGATGTCAAGTTCCCCACAACAGTCGCCTTGGACGATGTCCAAGATCGTACGGCAGCGATTCTTGACGCACGCGCCGAACGGCGTAAGGCCCAGCGCTTCCAGAAGCGGGCGGGCGATGCGGCGATGGCCCGCGCCAATCTCTCCGGCGCGACTTCGCCGGGTGGTGCCGCTCTGCCGGGTGGTGCCGCCGCGTCTGGCAACGCTACCGGACACCAT
>ENA-OQDD01000898-OQDD01000898.1-human-gut-metagenome-genome-assembly--contig:-NODE-898-length-10674-cov-3.708448_pt1 | contig 10674 bp, 14 predicted proteins | sample MGYA00242507_ERZ504598 | MGnify/ENA primary metagenome ERZ504598 (study PRJEB26092, sample SAMD00036318) | human gut metagenome | host: Homo sapiens | study: EMG produced TPA metagenomics assembly of... | reverse complement strand
CTTGCGCTCATGACCATCTCTCTTGGTCTCTCGGCACCATCAACACCAGGACATCAGTGCTGTTTGTCGCCGTGTTCTGCGCATTGCAGGCATCCGGTCAGGCTATCGCCAACATGCCGATCAACACTTGGGGCGTCAACGCTTTGCCGAACGACATGATCGCCCATGGAAACGCCATCGCCAACACAGGCCGCCAGATCGCGGCAGCCATTGCGACCTCGCTTCTGGTCACCGCAGAAACATCCATGACCGCCTCGCACATGTCCCAGGGTGTGAAGTCCGCCACGGCCAGCGGCATCGCGTTCTCCTACCTGCTGTGCGCCGCCATCTCGCTGGTCGCCCTGATCATCTGCATCTTCACCGTCACCAGCCGTGCCAAGGAGAAGGCCGCACGCAACGCCAAGGCCTACGAGGCGCAAGCCTCCGCCGAAGTCGCGGCCGAACCCACTGAAGGCCAGCCCGCCGAGCATCACTACGCCGGCGCATACGTGGCCCCCGCCGCCTCCCTGTTCAAGCAGGCCCAGGAACAGTCCATCGGCGAGATCATGGACGATCAGCCCTACAGCTGCCTGGACAGCGATGACATCACGCATGTGGTACGCGAGTTCATCCGCCTCAACGTCTCCAGCCTTCCCGTGGTGAACGGCGATGGCAGGCTCGTCGGCTTCGTCAGCGACGGCGATGTCATGAAATCGATTGCCACCTATGAATCCCGTACGGTTTCCACCGGCACCGGTTCGACGATGGTGGTGTTCGACGACGAAACCGTGGCCTCCAAGGTGCAGGCGCTCTCCGGCAAGAAGGTGATGGACATCGCCACGCGCAAGGTCGTTGCCGCCACGCCCGACCAGCATGTCGGAGAGGTGGCCCGAATCCTCGCCAAGAAGCAGTTCAAGAAACTGCCGGTGGTGGATGGTGATGGCAGACTCGTCGGTGTGATCCGCCGTAAGTCCGTGATGGAACATGCCTTCGATGCGCTGTTCCCAAAGGATGATCGGTGATTAGGCGCCATCATCGCTGAATAGAATGAATGGAATATGAGGCTTCCCTTCTCGCGGGGGAAGCTCATTGCTTTGTCCGCGGAGTCTTACGGCACCTGCGCAAGGGCAACGTCACGCCTTCATGATTATACTATCGAATAGTGTGTTCCTATCGTTGCATGGTGACGCTAACGCATGGCGTCACGATACTGAAGCCTGCCATCTAACGGCGGGTACGGCTCGTTGCTGGAGTCGTGCACGCATACGCGCGTCGGCGTGCGTATGCCGTGATGTGACCTTTGTAGTGGAATTGAAGAATTGAGAACACTCGTATGTCTTCTAGTAGTACAACAACTGAACCAACTGTGCGCGAAACACCCGAGGTTTCCGGCGATGACAATGCGAATGCGCGCGCAGCGGTCCATAGCGCGAACAAACCCGGTGCCGCCTATGCCGCAGCAGTGGCCAACGGGGAATCCGAGCGTGCGTGGATCCGCCGTGTAGTGCTTCTACTCACCGGCCAGGCGTTCTCGCTGCTGGGCTCCAATATTGTGCAATATGCCATCTGGTGGTGGATCGTATTGCAGACTAAAACCGGTTCGGCCATGCTGCTGGCCACGTTGTTTGGCGTGGTGCCGCAGGCCATCGTCTCGATTTGCGGCGGCTCCTGGGCCGACCGTCACAGTCGCAAGTTGCTGATTATGCTGCCGGATATGGTGATTGCTGTGGTCACCGTCGTGCTGTCGCTGAGCTTCGCGATGGGATGGGCGAGTCTGACCATGATTTTCGTGGTGCTGTTCATTCGTTCGGCGGGAGGCGGGGTGCAGACGCCCGCTGTGCAGTCGTTCATACCGGATGTTGTTCCTCGGGCAAACTATTGCGCGTCAACTCAATATACGGCGTGATTAATTCGGCGAATATGATTGTGGCACCTGCGGTGGCTGCTGTGCTTATCAACACAGTGCCGCTGTGGTCGATTCTGTTAGTCGATGTGACCACGGCCATTATCGGCGTCGGCTTTGTGGCGTTGATCAAAGCGCCGAAGAAGAGCGCGGAACATGTTGCGAGGCGTATGGCTGAAGCGGAGAATAGCGGGCAACCCACACTCGAACCGATGTCGGATGCCAATGCTGATCGTTCGCTGATTGCCAGCGTCCGTCGTGTGTTTGCTGACTTGAAAGATGGTTTCAGCTACACATGGCGCCGGGCGAACCTGCGCAACGTGGTGCTCGGTGGCGCCTTGGTGTGCTTCGTGTCCGTGGCGCCGATGAACCTTACGCTGTTGCTCATGACCCGCGAATATGAGGGCATCGATTTGAATCTCGGATTCATCAACCTGACCACCGCCTCCGATAAACTCGCCGCCAACGAGCTGGGATGGAGCATCGGTATGCTGCTCGGCGGCGCGCTGATGTCTACCATCGGTGCCAAGCTCATCCGCAACAACATGCGCGTGGTCGCCTTCGGCATCGCTCTGGTGGGCGTCTCCGTCGTTGGTCTTGGCGTGGTTCACAATCTGCTGGCGTATTTGCTGATTGATGTGGTGAACGGTTTGGCTTCGGCCATCTGCACGGGCCCGATGCGCACCATCATCCAGACCGAGGCCGATGAGAGGATGGTGGGCCGTGTATTCGGCCTTGACACCACCCTGAGCACGTTCGGAATGCCGCTCGGCATGTTGATCTTCGCGCCACTGGCCGACGTGATCCCGATTTCGCTGGTGTTCATCATCGGCGGTGTTCTGACCCTGCCCATCGGCATCTATCTGTTCGGCCAGGCGCGCCGTAACGTCAGTGCGCAGGTGACGCGAACAGCGGCCTGACAGGCACCTGACGGCCACCTGCCAGACGTAAAGTCAACTACCAGATTTGCGCATACAGATCGTAAGACACATACTTCGGCAGATCGTAGACGGTAATCGAGAATGGCGTGGATCGGCCATTGCCCGGCCAATCCACGAATGCGATATCTCCATAGATGATTGCGTTCTGTGCGTTACGCAGTACTAGGGAAATCTTGATTTGCTGTCCATCAGATGGCTTGAATCCATCTGCCACGGCGCGGACCTCGCCATTGAACGTCGTGCCGCCGTCCCTGTTGTCTATTTTGGATGTTCCGCTGATGGGGAAGGTAGCGGTTCCTTGAGCTCGGTGACGTTGTACGTATCAGGGCTAAGCACAACGAAATCTACGGTGGCCGGGGCCGTGCCCTCGCCCGCTTGGCCGGCGTCATATACAGTCTGATTCGGGAATGCCATATTCAGTGCTTGCGTCTGCGAGAACACGATGGAACCGTCTTTGGCCCGCCCCGTAATGGTAATCTGCGGATACTGCACCTGCTGGGTCTTACTGGTGTTGCGCAGGGCGAAAGCGTAGTGGACATACCCTTGCTGGTCCGCCGACCAGCCGGATTCCACTATTTTCAGAGGATTGTCGGTGACGGTGTCTTGATTGTCTCCATCAGCGCCGTCAGTGCCGCCTACTCCGCCCGTGCCATTGGCATTGTCGGTTCCTGACCCGTTCGAGGAGTGCCCGCCATCGGCTTATCGGTTGATTGGCTGCTGGATTGTGTCGAGGAATCGGGTGATGTTGCCGACCCGATAATGCCAAGTTGGCCTGCCAACACAATGCCTCCCGCAATGGCGGCGATTATCAGTGCCGCTCCGGCAATGGACCACAGCACGATGGCGCGTTTGCTCAAGTGCAGACGCCGGAATAGTCGAGACGCCGACGCGCTGCCGTTCGTTGTTCTCGTTGATGGCGGATTTGCCGATGATGCGTTCGGTATGGGCGGATTGGACTGGGAGAACAGCGCCTGGCGAAACTCTTGGACGCTCTGTGGCCGTTTGCTGGGCTCGAATGCGCACGCATAGCCGATGACGGCGCGTAGTCGAGCCGGTACTGCGGCATCATCGGCAAGTCGCTGCTCGTAGTCGCTGGCATCGGGATATACGCCGGTCAGCATGAATCCGAGTAGCCGGCCCAGCGAGAATACGTCGGAACGCGCGTCGGTTTTGGCAAAGCATATTGCTCAGGCGAGGCGAATCCGTAGGTGCCAAGCGCCGTGGTATCCCGTGAACGGTTGCTTGCCTCTGACCGGATGCGCGCGATTCCGAAATCGATGAGATGCGCGCCATCCTGGGCCACGATGACGTTGGCCGGCGTGATGTCGCGGTGGATAACGCCGTGCTGGTGAAGCTCCTGCACGGCTTCGCAAATTTGGTCGATAAGCTGCACGGCCACATTCGGTGCAAGCCGCCCGTTTTCCTCCGCAATTTGCGCAAGCGTGCTGCCCGGCACGTAATCGTAGACGATGACGAACCGGTCGGGCAGCTCGTACGTCGCTTCCACACGCGGCAGACGATTACTCTGGCAGGCGCTGAGCGCCGCCACACATTGCGTTGCGCTAGGGAGAGGGAATCTTCTTGCGTACGAACGGGCCGTTGCCGTCAATGCTCACCAGTTCGGTGACGCCGGAAGGTCCGCGAGCGAGCGTACGCTCGACATGGTACGCATCGTCGATGCTCATCGCATGCATCGCCTGCTTATCGTCCATGTCTCTCCTTGATGCCCTCTTACTTGCGTCTCACTGGTGAGTGTTGTTGGGCCGAATGTCGTCAATCGGCCGGTAGCAACGTCGCCTCTCCCATACGATACAACTCGTCGTCCGTGGCAATGCGGTCGAATCCATTGCGTATACACCAGATGATAATCGCGTCGCGTCGCTGTTTGCACCACAGTTCGGAAACGCCTGCAAGACGAAGTAGCCGTTGGGTTTCACGTAATGTGCACTTGAGACCAAAAGCCAGCATAATGCGTGATCTCGGCCGGGGCGGCTTTTGCCGGAGAAAATGTCATAAACACTGTGGCGTTGAGGCCGGATGCCCGCACCACGTCGGCTCGTCTCAGGTCATGGGCTTCCATACGGTCGAACAGATAGTCGGTCAGCGTGCGTGCGCTGACGAGTCCCTCATCGAGATACTGCTCAATGCTGGCGCTGGCGAGCAGCCGATCCAACAGTTCCTCGGTCAAATGTTCTTCGGGGATGTCTGCCATTGCCCATGCTCCTTGTCGCTGTGTTGCGGGTGCTGTGCTGCGCCAGCGTACGCGGTTGCTCGATTCCCAGCGTACAGGACGCCGACTTTTCGGAAACACGCCGAAAATTCAGTTGTCAGCTGATGTATGGCCCGCGCGTGTCGCCGACAATGGTCGATGCCATCCGTGTAGGTGCGGTGGCGGAAGGATGTTCATGCGCGGTATCAAGCATCGACAATAAAGCTAACATGCATACAAAATGCTAATTTGCGTACATAATAACAACGCCATACACTGGTTTCGATGTATCGCAGAGCAAAGCGAGCAATAAGAAGGGACGCAATGATGAGCGAACGATACCGGCTTGCATGGCAGTCGGATTGACCGTAACGGTTGCCGGGCTTGCCTCTTCTGTGCTGGTAATGCTGCTGCTTAAGGAAAGAAGGGCATCATGACAACGCCATTTGATCAACAACCTCAGCCGGTTCCACCGTCCGAAGGCACGAATGACGCACCGGAAGATCGCGCGAATGCGCCTACCGTGCCGAATACTGTACCGGCTGGCCAACCGAACGTAGCGTCTGATGGTGCTACCACTACTCCGATGACTCCGGCTACGGCATCGCAGCGGCCCGCCGGCGCGCCATTTGATCGTGTATATGCGGTCAGTCCGCAACAGCTGTTCCAAGTTATTCACGACCAGCTGACTACTGGCGCCACGTTTACCTTGGATAACGAAAACACCCAGACCGGAGCGTTTTCCTTCCACTCCTATGATGGGGTGAACTGCACGCTAACCGTAGTCCCGCAGGGTGCGGCAGGGGCCGCCATTCGTCTGGAGGCGACTGGAAACGAAAGCGCCAAGCGCGTTGATGAGTTCCTCGCCGCTCTGGACAAGCGTATTGGTGTGGCTCCTGCACCCGCCACACCTGGTGCCGGTGCTGCCACTGGTTTTGCTGGTGCCGCTGCGCCTGCCGTGCTTGCTCCGAATGCACAAGGGGTGAAGAAGACTTCCAAGCTGGCTGTGTTCGCCATTATTTGGGGAGTGTTGTTCGTACTCGCCCAATTTGTGGATGTTTCTGGCCGATCCTGGGGCGGACTGCTGTTCGCCACGGTGATTCCGGCACTGCTCTCAGCTTCGCCGTATACGTGACCCGCCCGAGTGGCAAGGTGCAAGGCCGAGTGCTGGCCTGGGTGGCAGTCGGTATCACCGTTGTGGGTCTGGTAATCGGTGGCGTGTTCGTAATTCGTGACGGTGCGAAGGCCAAGGCTGATCGGGCGGAATTGGAAGCATCGCTCGCCACCAAGTGCGAAGCATATTCATGGCCGGAGTCGGATATCGCGGCGCTGCTGCCGCAGCCGAAATCCACAAAGGGTGAAATTAAAAGCGAGTCTTCGGACTACTTCTCCATCGAGGTGTGCGATACCGACGCCAAGCAGTATGCCGACTACGTCAAGTCCGTGCAAGACAACGGTTTCACCGTGGACTATAACAAGTCCGCTGACAGTTTCAATGCCAAGAACGCCGATGGATACAGTGTGAGCGTTTCTCGTGACACTGACGACGAAACCATCATGTCCATCACTATCCAGGTTCCGGAGAAGAAGGAAGATACGTCTACGGACGGCGACGCCGCGAAGCAGGATGATAAGAGCACTGATACGGGCGCTGATTCCAGCGATGCCAACAAGCAGAGCGACCAGTCTTCGGATCAGAAGGCGCAGCAGAACACCAATGACAGTGCTGACTTCAAGTCCACGATGGACAGCTACGAGGCCTTTATCGATGAGTATGTTGCCTTCATGAACAAATATCAGAAATCCGATAACGTGGTCAGCATGGCTACCGACTATGCAGCATGATGAAGCGTTACTCTGAGTTCTCCCAGAAGGTAGACGCCATTGACGAAAACTCCCTCAGCAGTGAGGATTTGGCCTACTACACCGAGGTCATGACTCGATGCACGCAGAAGCTCGCATCGGTGGGCCAGTGATCAGACTGGCGTATCGAGGTAACGGTTTTCCAAGAAAGGGACGATGACGGTATATGGGTATACGCGGCAGACAGTATACGCCAATGGATGAGCCGGCTTCAACAAGGCCATCCCCGGAACGGAGGCTCTGGCCGGGGCGCTGAAGGACACTTTTAGCGCATTCCGTAGTGGGCTTGGGATTACCGAACCCGTGGTTTCGGTGAATTGTGAAGGTTGTGGCGCTCCGCTTTCCGGTCATCGCAAAGAAGTCGTTCGATGCGAATACTGCGATCGCGAAACGCAGCTATAGCCAACATGCCAGCATAACGGCCGTCTTGCGATTGCATAGTCGCAAGACCGGCCATGTGCATTGAGATATCGAGGAAAACAGATGGCAGTTATTAAGGCGTTCGCCGGCGCGCTCGGCGGTACATTCGCGGACCTGTGGCGTGATATCATCACCGCTGGTCCGTTCACGGAACACACCGTCGTTGTGCCGGGCATTCCCCGCGGAAGCAACAACGATCGCGGTTCGAATGAATACGGTTCCGAGGGAATAATCACCAATGGTTCGCGTATCTATGTGCCAGAGAATACTGCGGCGTTCATTTTCTCTGAAACAGGTATCGAAAACGTCATCACCGAGTCGGGCGGTTATGAATATCGCAACGGGGAACAGAGCGTGCTCGCCGGAGACGGCATCGGATCGTTCTTCAACCAGGTCGCCGATCGATTCACCTTCGGAGGTCAGCCTGGCCGCACCAAATATGTGGCCTTCGTCAACCTGCGTGAGATTCGTGGCATCAAATTCGGCACTTCTGCGCCGCTGGTGTATAACGACCGGTTCTATGGCGTCGATTTAGAAATTCGCGCACGCGGATCCATGTCGCTAAAGGTCACTGATCCAGTTCGATTCGTTCGTAACTTTGTGCCTGCCACTACCGTGTCGTATTCATTCGATGATGAAGGGCCACGTAGGCAGATTCTGTCCGAATTCGTACAGTCGTTTATTGTGGCCATCAATTCGTTGTCCAATGAATATCGTATTTCGCAATTGCCCGGCAAGGCGAATGACATCGCAGCATGCGTGCGTGGCGATCGAGCCAATGCCGGTACATGGAATGATCGTTTTGGCTTTGAAGTGTCCAGCGTGGGCATCGAAAGCATCGAGTTCACCGAGCAATCACGTCAGCTCGTGCAGCAGTTCGCCTCGAATAAGATGAATGTTGCCGCATACGAGGGCGTTTCCCAGCAAGCTGGCAATATGGCTGCCCAGCAGCGCATTGCGCAAGGCATCCAAGACAACGGCTTTGGCGATGGTGGCATGTTGCTGGGCATGAATATGGCACAAGCCATTAATCCTATGACGGCCGCCCCGGTTCAAGCGCCGGCGCCTGCGCCGCGCCGGAAGCCGCTGCTCCCGCCTCTCACACGGCATCCATGTCTGTGGAAGAACAAGTCGAGGCGATGAAGAAATTGAAGGAATTGGTTGATATCGGCATTCTCTCCCAAGAAGAATTTGATGCAAAAAAGCACGAAATTCTCGGCCTATAAACGGCGCATTCATGCAACTCGAAACAGCTGATAATGAGGGAAACGCTGGTGCGACACGGACAAAATGGTGCTCAGGGCTTCGAACTGGGTTGTTCAATCCGTTTCGATATTTCGGCGACTCAGCGCTTGTTCGGGCCGCCGTCCGGGAACATCAAGTAGGTGATGATGCCGGCGGCGGTTCCACTGGCCAATGCGCCGGTGATGACGGCGAGAGCTGCATCGCCGTGCTGAGCGTGGGCTTGCCCGTTGCGGCAGTCTTTGAAGCCTTCAATGTGGCGGCACTGGGCTTGCGTTTCTCGGTGGCGGCGTTGTCGCAACGTTGCCACCGTCCGTATTGACTGGGGCATTGTCGGCAACGGCCTCGCCGTCCTGCTCTTGGGCGCGCCGTTCGCGAATGCGTTGCTCAATGGGATCGTCGACCAAAGTCTTGATGATGCGTGCCAGATCGCGGTCTTCACGACGTGCGATCTCGGCGCTGAACACCGTACGTAAAGCGAGATACTGCAGTTTGGTCATCGGGCTTTTGCCGGTCTCCAAGTTAGACACCGTCTGTCGCGCGACTCCCAGCTCGTCGGCCAGTTGCTGAGTCGTCCATCCGGCTACCTTGCGAATCGGACCCAGGTTCTCCTGAAACTTATCAATCCACCATTGTTCGATTTCAGACGCCGCCATTACGCACCTCCTTCCACGCTGTCACCAGTGTACGTTACCTGTACCGAAATCAATCCAAAAAACAGTGTTCATGTGAAATTCACTGCGTATTTGCGCTTTCGCCGGCTTACCGAGATTAGCCTTAGACAAGGAATAACAGAGTAGAAGCAGAAGGTATGCGCGTATTCGATTTCGACGGAACCATCTATGATGCGAAAGCCTGTTCGACTTGTACCTGTATTCCGCCCGCCACGACCCGAAAGTGTTCCGCTATATCGCCCCCGTGCTGCGGTACGCGGTCAAATACAAGCTTGGCCGGGCCACGCTTGAACAAATGGAATACGGCGTGGGCAAGATGACCGAAGGCTATCTCACGGAACTGAGCCGATCCAAACGGGTGGCGAGCGTCGAACAGCTCGTGGACGATTTCTGGGACCGATATTACGCACGTATCAACTTGGTACCAGCCTGAGTCGGACGATGTGATCCTCACCGCATCCTTCGATCTGACGGTGGGGGAGGCCTGCCGCAGACTCGGCGTGAGGAATCTCGTGGCCAGCGAGGTGGATGTGGGGACGATGAAGGTCACGTACCTCAACTTCAGCACCAACAAGGCCAAACGGTTCCGCGAACTGTACGGTCCGGACGTCGTCATCGACGAGTTCTACACCGACTCCAAATTCGATCAGCCGATGATCGACATGGCCCGGCACGCGTTCATGGTCAAGGGGAACACCATCACGCAAGTCAAGTAGGAAACAACAGAAAACAACACAACGTAACCAATAACGAAAGGGGAACATATATGAGCATGCCGCTCGATCTATACGTAATCCGGCATGGCGAATCCGAAGCGAACGTCATCGTCCAGGCGGGCGAACAGGGCGACAACTCCCTGTATACGCAGGACAACGTCACCGTACCCGACCGCTCCTGGAGACTCACCGCCACCGGACGCAAGCAGGCCGACTGCATCGGCCGCTGGCTGGTCAGCCAGCAGCAGCTGTTCGACCGCTACATGGTCTCGCCATACGTGCGCACCCGCGAAACCGCAGCCACCATGCCCTGCCCAAGGCCAAATGGGAGGAGAACCGTGTGCTGCGCGAACGTTCTTGGGGCGAGATCAACACCATCACCAAGGACGAATTCAAAAACAACTACGCGCGCAACTGGAACTTCAAGAACACCGATCCGCTGTACTGGCGTCCGCCGGCAGGCGAGTCGATTGCCGATGTGGCCGAGGACCGTGTGCACAACATCCTGACCTCGCTGAGCCGCAAATCCGATTCGGAATCCGTGGTCATGGTCACCCACGGCGACTTCATGCTCGCCTGATGCTCACCATCGAGGATCTGGCCGACGAGGAATTCCTGCATCGCGCCGATTCGGACGACTGGAAGATCACCAACTGCACCTGCCTGCACTATACACGCCGCGACCCGGAAACCGGCCGCACCTCCAAGCGTGTGCGCTGGGAGCAGA
>ENA-OQDD01000897-OQDD01000897.1-human-gut-metagenome-genome-assembly--contig:-NODE-897-length-10686-cov-1.720049_pt1 | contig 10686 bp, 14 predicted proteins | sample MGYA00242507_ERZ504598 | MGnify/ENA primary metagenome ERZ504598 (study PRJEB26092, sample SAMD00036318) | human gut metagenome | host: Homo sapiens | study: EMG produced TPA metagenomics assembly of... | reverse complement strand
GGACGTTTCTGTGTCTTGGCACTGGCAGGCGGTAACTCTCCGCGCAATGTATATGCAGACTTGGTACGTATGCACCAGGAAGAGGGATTAAGTTTCCGCAACGTAGTCATATTCAACCTCTACGAATATTATCCATTAGCTCCCAATGCCATCAACAGCAACTTCAACGCATTGAAGGAAATGCTGATAGACCATGTGGACATTGACAAACAGAATGTTTTCACCCCCGACAGCACCATCGCCAAAGACGCCATCTTTGAATATTGCCGTCTTTACGAGCAGCGCATTGAAAGTTTCGGTGGCTTAGACATCGCTTTGCTGGGCATTGGCCGTGTAGGTAATATAGGTTTCAATGAACCGGGTTCACGCCTGAACTCTACCACTCGTCTGATATTGCTGGACAACGACTCCCGCAATGAAGCTTCCAAGATGTTCGGTAGCATTGAAAATACCCCCATCAGCTCCATCACCATGGGAGTAGCCACCATCCTCTCGGCAAAGAAAATATATCTGCTGGCATGGGGTGAGGAGAAAGCGCAAAAGGTGAAAGAATGCGTTGAAGGTCCGGTAACAGATACTATCCCTGCATCTTATCTGCAGACTCACAACAATGCACATGTAGCTATCGACTTGTCTGCCGCCGCCAATTTGACGCGTATCCAACGCCCCTGGCTGGTAACCTCCTGCGAATGGAACGACAAGCTCATCCGCAGTGCCATCGTCTGGTTGTGCCAACTCACCGGAAAACCCATTCTGAAACTGACCAACAAGGACTACAACGAAAACGGTCTGAGCGAACTGCTGGCATTGTTCGGCTCAGCCTATAACGTGAACATCAAGATATTCAATGACCTGCAACATACCATCACCGGATGGCCGGGCGGCAAGCCGAATGCTGACGACACCTATCGTCCTGAGCGTGCAAAGCCCTATCCAAAACGTGTGGTCGTATTTTCTCCGCATCCCGATGATGACGTTATCTCCATGGGAGGCACCATCCGTCGTCTGGTAGAGCAGAAACATGACGTGCATGTGGCTTACGAAACTTCCGGTAACATTGCCGTAGGCGATGAAGAAGTTATCCGCTTCCTGCACTTCATCAACGGGTTCAACCAAATCTTCAACAACAGCGAAGACCAGTCATCAATGACAAATATACTGAAATCCGTAAATACTTGAAGGAGAAGAAAGACGGTGACATGGATACACGCGACATCTTGACCATCAAGGGACTGATTCGCCGTGGCGAGGCACGCACTGCATGTACATACAATAATATCCCTCTGGATCACTGTCATTTCCTTGACCTGCCATTCTACGAAACGGGCAAGATACAGAAGAATCCTATCAGCGAAGCAGACGTGGAAATTGTACGCAACCTATTGCGTGAAGTGAAACCCCATCAGATTTTCGTTGCCGGCGACCTGGCGACCCGCACGGCACACACCGTGTTTGTACGGACGCCGTATTTGCCGCCATTGACTTGGAAAAAGAAGAAGGTGCCAAATGGTTGAAGGAATGCCGCATCTGGATGTACCGCGGTGCATGGGCCGAATGGGAAATCGAAAACATCGAGATGGCTGTGCCCATCAGCCCGGAAGAACTGCGTGCCAAGCGTAACTCTATCCTGAAGCATCAATCGCAGATGGAAAGCGCACCGTTCCTGGGCAACGACGAACGTCTGTTCTGGCAACGCAGCGAGGACCGTAACCGCGGAACAGCTGCCTTGTATGACAGCCTCGGACTTGCTTCCTATGAGGCGATGGAAGCCTTTGTGGAATACATTCCGCTATAAACGGATAAAATATTAACAATAGGATGAGATGTATTGCTCCGGCCAATGCATCTCATTTTTCATGTCTCAGCCTTCTTATATTCCCAAGGAATATTTGCAGATATAAAAACAATCAAATAATTTTGTTACTTATTTATCGAAACGACAAAACTTAAAAACAAACACCATTATGAAAAAGTATGCTATCAACATCCTTGTCATTTTATTCCTACTCACGCCATTTACATTGTTTGCAAATGGATGCCATGCCAATAACGACACCATCAAAGTATTGGCAATAGGCAACAGCTTTTCACAAGATGCAGTAGAGCAATATTTGCACGAACTGGGAGAAGCTGAAGGTATCACCATGATTATCGGCAATATGTTTATCGGAGGATGTTCACTGGAACGGCACGTGCAAAACATACGCAACAACGCTCCGGCCTATGCCTATCGCAAAGTAGAGAAAGACGGGGAAAAAACAGAAACCCGGTCAATGACTATTGAGAAAGCACTGGCCGATGAGAAATGGGACTATATCAGTGTTCAGCAGGCCAGCCCTTTGTCTGGTATCTATGACAGCTACAAAGCTTCCCTACCTGAATTGGTTAACTATATCAGGGAACGAATTGGAAAGGAAACCGTATTAATGGTGCACCAGACATGGCTTATGCTACCAATGCCAACCACACCGGATTCAAAAACTATGACCAGACCAAATGAAAATGTACACCAGCATTGTGGATGCAGTAAAGAAAGCCGCCAACCTGGTGGGTATCAAGAAAATTATCCCTTCGGGAACCGCCATACAAAATGCACGTACCTCCTTTATCGGCGACCATATGAATAGGGACGGATACCACCTTGACTTAACCATAGGCAGATATACAGCTGCCTGCACATGGTTTGAGGCATTGACCCATCAGAATGTAACAGAAAACCCATATTCTCCCGAAGGAATGGACCCAATCCATAAGAAAGCAGCTCAAATGGCTGCGCACAACGCCATCCTCTATCCGGACAAAGTTACGGAACTGACAGAACTGAAAAAGATTGCCGATTAATGCTTTTTAATTCTTAAGACTTACTTATATGTCTGCAAAATAATAAAAAGAAAGTAACCCGCTCATCAGTGAAGCTTTCTTTTATGTACTTTTGCACGCACCACCGTCTGGTAAAAGCAGATATTGGCAACTTCAATATTTCATCAGTATGAAAAAACTTATCCTAACCGGCATATGGCTCTTGTGTGGATTCCTCCTTCCGGCACAAGAACTAGAGCAGAATGTGGAAGAACGCCTCCAGACATTCTTTAGGGAATACACCACCCATACGGCCAACATCGGTACCTGCAAGCTGGATAGTTTCCGCATTGACTTCCGGAAGAAGAAATTGCTTGTCTATACAAACGAGTGCTTTGCCTACCAGCCTCTACGGCCTGAAACCGTTGATGCCATTTACCGCCATCTGGGACAAATCCTGCCAGGACCGGTGAACTATTTCGACCTCACCGTCTTTGCTGACGGGAAGAGCATCGAAGAGCTTATCCCCAACCTCTACCGGAAAGGGAAGAAAGACAAGGCACGTCTGTTCAGCCACCTGGAATACAAAGGTACCCCCTGGGTAACCCGTACCTCGCGCCCCTACGACATCACCCGCGGACTGGAAGGACGCCACATCGCCCTTTGGCAAAGCCACGGGAAATATTATATCAATGACAAGGACAAATGGGGATGGCAACGCCCGAGGCTGTTCTGCACTACAGAAGACCAGTTCACCCAATCCTTCATCCTGCCCTACCTCCTGCCCATGCTAGAGAATGCAGGAGCCAATGTATTCACTCCCCGCGAAAGGGACACGCAGAAGCAGGAAGTCATCGTAGACAATGACGGTAGCCTGAGCGGACATGGAGGACAAGGTTCCCTTTATCTGGACGTGAAAAGCCGGAAAGCACGTTGGGAACAGACCTCCCGACCCGGATTTGCCCAACGGAAACGAGTCTATCAAGACAATGAAAACCCTTTCCTCTCCGGCACGGCACGCTTTGCCAAAACTGAAAAGAAGAAAGACAAGGCTTTTGCCGAATGGGTACCCGATATTCCGGAAACGGGAGAATATGCTGTATACGTATCTTACCAAACACTGCCGGGCAGCGTAAGCGATGCCAAATATCTTGTATTTCACAATGGAGGCGTCACGGAGTTCAAGGTGAACCAGCAAATAGGAAGCGGCACATGGGTGTACCTCGGCACATTCACTTTTGACAAAGGCCGGAACGACTACGGCATGGTGGTATTGAGCAACGAAAGCAAAGAGAAAGGCGTGGTCTGTGCCGATGCCGTCCGCTTTGGAGGGGGCATGGGCAACATTGCCCGCGGGGGACAAACCAGCGGCTTGCCCAGATACCTGGAAGGCGCACGCTACTTTGCCCAATGGGCAGGCATGCCCTATCCCGTCTATGGAGGCTATGAGGGAAAGAATGATATGAACGACGATATCAACGTACGTTCCCGTACAGTGAATTACCTTGCAGGAAAATCACTATTCAACCCAACGGAAGAAGGTTTGGGCATCCCCTTTGAAATGAGTATGGCCCTGCATAGCGATGCCGGTTTCAGTAAGGAAGATGAGATTATAGCACTCTCGGCATTTATACCACCAACTTCAACAACGGTCGGCTGCATGCCGGTACAGACCGCCATGCCTCCCGTGACCTTTCGGACATTCTGCTAACGCAGTTGCAGCGTGATATCCGCTCTACCTTCAACGTAGACTGGACACGCCGCAGCCTATGGAACCGCAACTACAGTGAAACACGCCTGCCCGCCGTCCCTTCCACCATCGTAGAACTGTTGTCGCACCAGAACTTCGCAGATATGCGCTTGGGACATGACCCTAACTTCAAGTTCACCGTCGGGCGTGCGCTCTATAAAGCCATTCTGCAATACATATGCAGCCAGCACGGCAGAGACTACGTTGTCCAACCCCTTCCCGTCAGCCACTTTGCCATCCGCTTCGGTCAAAAGAAGAATACTTTAGAGCTTTCCTGGCAAGGAGAGGAAGACCCGTTGGAGCCGACTGCCAAACCACGTGAATACATTGTATATACACGTATCGGTCGTGGAGGATTTGACAATGGCGTACGCGTCAGCTCCCCATCCCACACCGTAAAAATAGAACCGGGCATCGTCTATTCCTTTAAAGTAACCGCCGTAAACCGGGGTGGCGAAAGCTTCCCTTCGGAAATTCTTGCCGCCTACAAGGCAAAGCGTGAAAAAGGACAGATACTTATCGTCAACGGATTTGACCGCATCAGCGGGCCTGCCGTTATAGACACCCCCGATGCGGCAGGCTTCGACTTGTCACAAGATCCCGGCGTACCCTATCTCTATGACATCTCCCTCTGCGCGCCCAGCAGAATTTTAGCCGGAAGGAAGCAGGACGACGTCTGGGAGAGAGCAGTGACGAATACGAAGGCATGAAAATCATCGGAAACACTTTCGATTACCCCTTCGTACATGGCAAGCCATCCAGGCAGCCGGAAATTACAGCTTCGTCTCATGCAGCGACGAGGCTGTGGAAAAGGGCATCCTCTCATTAGAGGATTATCCGATAGTGGACTATATCCTCGGACTTGAGAAAGAAGACAATTCCAGCAATCCGGCACGCAATACCTACTACAAAACATTCTCCTCGCCCATGCAGCGCATACTGACTTCCTATTGCCAGTCGGGAGGTCATCTCCTGGTCAGCGGTGCTACGTAGGCAGCGATATGGACAGCTCGCAGGGCAATAAAGAATTTATTCAGAATATCTTGAAGTACCGGCATGGCAACTCTCTGAAAACAGACGGGGACAAAATCGCTGTCCGGGGACTGGGGCATACCTTCACCCTTCCCCGCCTGCCGAATGAGCAAAGCTATCCGGTCACTTCCCCTGATTGCATCCTGCCCATGTCTCCCGCTTTTCCAGTCATGACCTATGCCATCGGCAACACACCCGCCGCCGTAGCCTATCAAGGCAGTGATTATCGCACTTTTGTCATGGGATTCCCTTTTGAAAGCATCCGGGAAGAAACATCCAGAAATGTAATTATGGCATCCATACTCCGCTTTCTCACCACAGATTACACAGATTAACACAGACAAAATAGCAATCCCTATAAATAATCTGTGAAAATCTGTGTAATCTGTAGTGAAAAAACTATCTTTGCTTCCATTAATCATTAAACATTAACCACTAAACATTAAACATCATGTACACTATACAAGCCAACCCCAGCGGAACCCGTAGTTTAGAAGTTTCTGAAGAGAATCTTGCCACCATCGAGAAATACGGCCTCTTCCGCCATCTCATCGACAGCAACGGTATTGTGGACGAAACCGTGCTCGACAAGTTGAAACTGAACATCCGCTCCCTCATCGCCGCGCAAGAGGAAGACAGCAAAGACCTGCTCGACCTCTGTATCGACGTTATCTATCACAACAACATGAAGGCCTCGGACTACAACAGCTCATCAAGCTCTATCTGCAATGGCTTTCCCAACAAGACACCATAGAAGAAGAATAAATGAAAACCATCGACACCTGCGGACAACAGCATTACAGCCCTTTAATCCCTGCCATCAAAGCCATGTGCGAGCCGGAAAAGGCGAGAAGCTGGAAATCATCATGGACGACGCTGCTGCCTTCAATGACATGAAAGAGTATCTTTCCGAGCAGCAGATAGGCTTCCGTGAGATTTACGACGGAGAACGGATGACATTACAGTTTTAATGTGACAAATGAAAGAATAATCGCCTTACAGTACTGGCTTCCTACTACCAAGAAAGAAGTGGAACTACGTGGTTGGGACGAATTGGATGTAATACTTTTCAGCGGTGACGCCTACGTGGATCACCCTTCTTTTGGAGCCGCCGTCATAGGCCGCATCCTCGAAGCAGAAGGATTGCGCGTAGCCATCATCCCCAACCCAACTGGCGCGACGACTTGCGCGACTTCAAAAAACTGGGACGTCCCCGTCTGTTCTTCGGCATCAGTCCCGGCTGTATGGATTCGATGGTCAACAAATATACTGCCAACAAACGCTTGCGCAGTGATGACGCCTATACCCCGGATGCACGTCCGGATATGCGTCCGGAGTACCCTTCCATTGTATATACCCAGATATTAAAGAAGCTATTCCCCGATGTCCCCGTCGTACTGGGCGGCATCGAGGCAAGCATGCGCCGCCTGACGCACTATGACTATTGGCAGGACCGTGTACGCCCCAGCATCCTCCTCGACAGCGGAGCCGACTCACTCATCTACGGTATGGGAGAGAAACCGGTGGTGGAACTTGCGGAAAGGCTGAAACGCAACAGACACAGATGGACGCCCCAAGCTTCAAAAAGCTCATCGCCGATATTCCCCAAATGGTTTACCTTGACAAGGAAGTAGTGGTACAAGAAGGGGATATCACCCTCTTTTCCCATGAAGAATGTCTGAAAGATAAAAAGAAAGAAGCTGCCAACTTCCGTCATATCGAGGAGGAAAGCAACAAATATACAGCATCCCGCATCTTGCAGAAGAGCGGCAAGCTGACGGTAGTAGTCAATCCTCCCTATCCCCCTTTGACGGAAGCTGAACTCGACCGTTCTTTCGACTTGCCATACACGCGCCTGCCCCATCCAATACAAGGGAAACGTATTCCGGCATACGACATGATAAAGTTCTCCGTCAACCTGCATCGCGGATGTTTCGGAGGATGTGCCTTCTGCACCATCTCCGCACACCAGGCAAATTCATCGTAAGCCGCAGCAAGGAGAGCATTCTGAAAGAGGTGAAAGCCATCACGGAGCTGCCAGACTTCAAGGGTTATTTGAGCGATTTGGGAGGCCCGTCGGCCAATATGTACCGCATGAAGGGACGGGATGAGGCCGTCTGCAGGAAATGCAAACGCCCGTCGTGCATCTACCCCAAGGTATGCCCCAACCTGAATACGGACCACCGTCCGCTGCTCGACATCTATCATGCCGTAGATGCCCTGCCCGGCATCAAGAAGTCCTTCATTGGCAGCGGTGTACGCTATGACTGCTGCTGCACCAGAGCAAGGACCCGAACACTAACAAAAGTACGCAGGAATATACCCGCGAGCTCATTGCCCGCCATGTCAGCGGTCGCCTGAAGGTAGCACCGGAGCATACGTCAGACCGCGTGCTCAACATCATGCGCAAGCCTCCGTTCAGCCAGTTCGGTGAGTTCAAGAAGATATTCGACAGGATTAACCATGAAGAAGGACTACGCCAGCAGCTTATTCCTTATTTCATCAGCAGCCATCCCGGATGCAAGGAGGAAGATATGGCAGAACTTGCCGTCATCACCAAGCGACTGGACTTCCATCTGGAACAAGTGCAAGACTTTACCCCTACTCCCATGACCGTTGCCACCGAAGCATGGTACACGGGCTTCCATCCTTATACGCTGGAACCGGTATTCAGTGCCAAAACGCAGCGCGAGAAACTGGCTCAACGCCAATTCTTCTTCTGGTACAAACCCGAAGAGCGCAGGAACATCATAAACGAACTGCGCCGGATAGGACGGACGGATTTGATAGACAAGCTATACGGGAAACGATAAAAATACGATATTTCCAAGAAACTCACAGCAACTGCATGAAACGATTCCTCCTCCTCTGCCTATCCCTACTCCCCATTGGAGCGACAGGTCTGCTGGCACAAAGCGAATGCCTGCCGCAAAATTACAGTATCATCTTCGGTGGCGGTGTATCCTTACCTCATGTAGAGGGAAACCGTAACGACTTCTTCAGCAAGAATGGCAACCGGGTGGGATATGACCTGATGACAGAAGGCCGCTACTACATCACGCCCCTATTTGCCGCAGGACTTCAATATGACTATCTACGCATGGCACGCCTGCCGGATAAGGCACATCTGCACTGCATACGCCCCAACATCACATACCGGCCCTTGTGGAGCAACGGGAATCAAGGACTGTTCCTCTCGTTCGGCATCGGTATATGAACTATCAGGAACGGACATATAAACGCGGTGAACGGAACGGACACCTTTTCCATAAAGGATATTGTGGAATAACTTTCGCAGCAGGCTATGAGTTCCGCATCAGCCGTAAACTCTCGGGCATGATTCGCTGTGATTTCCTGACAGCAGACTGGTTTGCCAACCCCGATGCACGACTTTATAACACAGACGGGTATGATGACGGAGTAGACCATAGCTGGTTCAAAAACAACATCACTTTCTTCAATTTGGGATTCGCCTTGCAGTTCGGACGTTAGTGGCAGGAGTGGCAACAGTTTACTCTTCCACCTGCATTGCCACTACCTCCTGCAACACACAGACAGCTTCTTCTACCGTCTTGACATCCTTCACCAACATACTCCGTTTGTTGTTCTGTTCGCGCAGGTCACAACGCCGGGTGTACTTCATCATGTAGGCAATGACCTTACCGAAAGCCTGGCTCTGATAGTACGGGCTGTCCGGATTGGAGACGAAGAACAGGGACATGCGCCCACCTTTCAGAAAGACTTTCTCCACGCCGAGGCGGGCAGCCAGGCGTCGCAAGGGAACGATGTGCAGCAGTTCTTCCGTTTCGGGAGGAATCGGGCCGAAGCGGTCTTCGAGGCGGGAACGGAAAGCATCCACATCCTTGTCGAGTGTCAATCCGTCCAACTCGCGATAGAGCAACATACGCTCGCTGCTGCCAGTCACGTAATCGGCAGGCAACAGAAGTTCGAGGTCGCTTTCCACTGGCATTCGTCCACAAACTGCTCGCCACTGATGACGCCTCCGTCTGCTTTCAGTTCTTCGGCATAAAGGTCGGCAAACTCGTCGGTCTTCAGTTCGTGCACAGCTTCGGAGAGAATCTTTTGATACGTCTCGTAGCCTAGGTCGGCAATGAAACCACTCTGTTCGGCACCGAGCATATTGCCTGCGCCACGGATGTCAAGGTCCTGCATGGCAATGTGGATGCCACTGCCCAGGTCGGAGAAGTTCTCGATGGCTTGCAGGCGTCGTTTTGCTTCGGGAGTAAGGGAGGACAAAGGCGGTGCCAGCAGGTAACAGAAAGCTTTTTTATTGCTCCGCCCCACACGTCCGCGCATCTGGTGCAAGTCACTGAGGCCGAAGTTCTGCGCCTGGTTGATGATAATGGTATTGGCATTGGGTATGTCGATGCCACTTTCGATGATGGTAGTGGCAAGCAGCACGTCGTAATCGTAATTGACGAAATCAAAGATTATCTTCTCCAGTTCGGCAGGCTCCATCTGTCCGTGTCCGATACAGACACGGCAGTCGGGAATGTGCCGCTCTATCATGGCCTTCAACTCAAACAGATTGGAAATACGGTTATTCACGAAGAATACCTGCCGTTACGGCTCATCTCAAAATTGACGGCGTCGGCAATGATTTCCTCGTTGAAGGTGTGCACTTCCGTCTGGATGGGATAGCGGTTAGGCGGCGGTGTCTGGATGACGCTCAAGTCGCGCGCACCCATCAGCGAAAACTGCAAGGTACGGGGAATGGGTGTAGCCGTCATGGTCAGCGTATCCACATTCACCTTCAATTGGCGGAGTTTCTCCTTGACGGAGACGCCGAACTTCTGCTCCTCATCAATAATCAACAAACCAAGGTCTTTGAACTTAACGTCTTTTCCCAGGATACGGTGGGTACCGATAAGAATATTCACTTCCCCTTCGGCAAGCCCTTTCACTACAGCCTTTGCCTGAGCAGCGGTGCGGGCACGACTCAGATACTCCACCCGGCAAGGCAAGCCTTTCAAGCGCTCCTTGAAGGTCTGGAAATGCTGATAGGCAAGTACGGTAGTGGGCACCAGTACAGCCACCTGCTTATTGTCCGCCACAGCCTTGAAAGCGGCACGAACAGCCACCTC
>ENA-OQDD01000896-OQDD01000896.1-human-gut-metagenome-genome-assembly--contig:-NODE-896-length-10697-cov-2.115894_pt1 | contig 10697 bp, 17 predicted proteins | sample MGYA00242507_ERZ504598 | MGnify/ENA primary metagenome ERZ504598 (study PRJEB26092, sample SAMD00036318) | human gut metagenome | host: Homo sapiens | study: EMG produced TPA metagenomics assembly of... | reverse complement strand
TAAAACCATAAATCAAGTCAATAACTTACCTGAAATGAATTGACTCTGAATACTAAAACCATAAATCAAGTCAATGACTTACCCGAAATGAGTTGACTCTGAATACTAAAACTCTAAATCAAGTCAATAACTTACCCGAAAAACTCAGTCATAAGTAGGATTATAATTTAACAACATCCCCCACGCATGAACATTCCTTCCATGTGTGGGGGATATTGATTTTCCGCAGGTAAGTTGCTAAATGCACCTGCATTCAGTTGATTTAATTAATTATTCTTCATAACCATTCGGGTTATTGGACTGCCATCTCCAGGAGTCTGCACACATTTCTTTAATACCGTTTTCGGCTTTCCATCCCAGTTCTCTCTCTGCTTTGGAAGCATCGGAATAGCAGGTTGCGATATCGCCTGGACGACGTGGCTTGATCACATATGGAATTTTAACACCTGTAGCAGCTTCAAAATTCTTCACAATATCAAGAACACTGTAGCCTTTTCCTGTACCAAGGTTGTAGATACTTAATCCGGAATTATCTTCGATTTTCTTAAGAGCTTTTACATGTCCTTTTGCAAGGTCAACTACGTGAATGTAATCTCTCACACCAGTTCCGTCCGGAGTATCATAATCATTTCCGAATACCCCAAGTTCTTTCAGTTTACCTACTGCAACCTGTGTGATATATGGCATCAGGTTGTTCGGGATTCCGTTTGGATTCTCTCCGATGGTTCCGCTCTTGTGAGCACCGATCGGATTAAAGTAACGGAGAAGAACTACGTTCCATTCCGGATCTGCTTTCTGAATGTCTGTCAGAATCTGCTCAAGCATGGATTTTGTCCATCCATATGGATTTGTGCACTGTCCTTTCGGGCACTCTTCTGTGATCGGGATGATTGCCGGATCTCCGTATACAGTTGCAGATGAAGAGAAGATAATGTTCTTTACATTATGTTTTCTCATAACATCTACCAGTGTTAAGGTTCCTGCAATGTTATTTTCGTAATATTCCCAAGGTTTGGCAACAGATTCCCCTACTGCTTTCAGACCTGCGAAATGAATACAGGAATCAATATCTTCTTTATCAAAAATTTCATTTAAAGCATCGCGGTCCAGGATGTCTGCTTTGTAGAATTTCACTGGTTTGCCTGTGATCTTGGAAACTCTTTCCAGAGATTTCTCACTTGCATTGCTTAAGTTATCCAGAACTACAACATCATATCCTGCGTTCTGCAATTCTACAACTGTATGGCTTCCAATATAGCCTGCTCCACCTGTAACTAAAATTGCCATAATAATTCCTCCTAACCTGTCTTCCTGCTACAATACCTGTTTTTTGCAATTTCTGTTTTTTTCTCTTTCAACAATACCTATATTAGTTCACAGTATCAGAAATATCCTTGATAATTCTGAGTGTAATCTATAAAATTCTGCGGATATCCTGTTTCACATCTGCAAAATTTACCTCTGTATTTTACAGCACCCTATATTCAGAACTGTAAAATACCGTTACCTGGCACATCATGTATTGTAGAAAATCCTGCGAAAATATGATTTCTCTCATATCCCCGCAGGATAATTCTATCCGAATCAGTTCATAAATACAAGTCTTTATGGACATGTACATTTTTTTATACCTGTTTATAGTTACTGTTCACTCCGTTCTCAGTAACGTTTATACTTATTTACAATCTCTTTCATCCGGGAAAGTTTTTCTTCCATGTCTTTCACCAGTTTAAACTGTGTTCTGCAGCGATCCAGATTATGTCCCTCTCTGTGAATCTTGAAATAATGATCTCCCTCCAGATAGTCTGTGAGGAAACGCATTCCACATTCAAAGGTCATAAGGATTGCTCCCATGGGAAGCATATCCAGTTCTGTCTCAGTCAGCGCACCGCCACAGCCTTCAATGAAGCCTTTGACATAAACTTCATACAGATGAAGATCACAGGACACCTTCGTCAGATCTTTCTCATCCTCTGCTCCGGTACTTGCGCCAAAACGGATAGAATCGCCGAAATCATTTACGGAAAGGCCCGGCATTACGGTATCAAGGTCAATCACACAGATGGCTTTTCCCGTTGCATTATCAATCATAATGTTATTCAGCTTGGTATCATTATGTGTAACACGCAACGGCAGCTTTCCCTGATCCTGCATATCGCACAGGACATGTGCCAGTTCTGTGCGGTCCAGCACAAACTGAATCTCTTTTTCCACATCTACTGCTCTGTGACATATATCTTTTTCCACAGCAGTTTTAAACTTATCCAGCCTGTCCACCGTATTATGAAAATTTACGATGGTCTCATGAAGCGTTTCTGCCGGATAGTCTGCAAGCAGCCTCTGGAAATGCCCGAAAGCAACTGCACTCTGGTAAAAATCTTCCTCATCTTTTACCATATCATAGCATGTTGCATTTTCAATGAATAAATATACTCTCCAGTATTCTCCGTCCTCATCTACATAATAAGGAAGTCCATCCTTTGTCATCACAAGATTCAGAGTCTCTCTCTCCACATCTCCACCGTTTTCCTGGATCTTTTTCTTCAGCCAGGCAGTAACACCGCTGACATTCTCCATCAGTTCCACAGGTTTGGTAAAAATACTCCTGTTCATTTTCTGAAGAATATAATGTTTGCCTGTATCATAAGTCAGGCGGTAAGTGTCATTGATATGTCCGCTTCCATAAGGAATACATTCTGTCAGATTATCTTCCAGAACAAATGCACTGGTGATATTCTTTATTTCCCGGTTAATTTCCACTCAATTATTCCTCCCATAATTTCTGTGGATACAGCCCTCCATCTTTTAAATTCTGAATGGCAGCTACTACCACAGGTTTATCTTCTTTGTAGGTTACACCATACCATTTATCCATAGATTTCAGAACTTTTACAGTTGCTCTCTTCTCACCGAGAAGTTCATCTACTACAAATGGCAGGAAATATTCACATTTCAGCGGGTTTATTTTCAGATTCTCATCCAGGAATTTAGGAAATCTGTCTTTCAGCTCTTTCAGAATGCTTGCTGAAATCCCCACATATTCATGGATACTGTACTGCCTTCCGGAAGCATAGTCCATGTTTTTCCATCGTCTTCTGTATAAGCTGTGCCGCCGTCATGCTTTTCGATATGGGTACGCTCGTTGATCTTAAGAAGATGTCCTTCTTCATCTGTAACGCACACACCTCTTGCCACATGGCCATTCTCTGTCAAAGTATTTTCCAGTTTATAGCCGACCATCATATATCTGTAAATATCCGCGTTATCTTCGTTCTCTGTCAGAAAATCATATGCCATCTTAAATGCATGGCTTCCATAATAGTCATCTGCATTGATCACAACGAATGGTCCATCGATTTCATTGATGCAGCTTAATACGGCATGTCCGGTTCCCCATGGTTTCACACGTCCTTCCGGTATTCATAGCCTTCCGGAATATTGTGAAGATCCTGGAAAACATATGATACTTCCAGCTGATTGCTGAGACGGTCACCGATGGCGCTTCTGAAGTCTGCTTCATTTTCTTTTTTGATAATAAATACTACTTTTCGGAATCCGGCCTGTACTGCATCATAAATGGAGAATCCATGATGATGTGTCCCTCTTTGTCCACCGGATCGATCTGTTTCAGACCACCGTAACGGCTTCCCATACCTGCTGCCATAACTACTAATACTGGTTTCTTCATAATTTTTTTCCTCTTTTCTTTAAATGTTTTTCGTTACTCTCAGATTGCCTGGTAACTTTTTACATTCATCTTATCATACTATGATTTCGAGGTCAAAACGTGTTACATAATACCTTTCACAATCGCAAACGTTACTGTTCACTCCGTTCACAGTAACGTAGCCAAAATTCATTCCAGATTGCCTGCGGCAATGGAATTTTGGCTTGTATGTCTCGGGATTTGGGCATATTCATGCCAAAACACCTCGCGGGATAGTGGTGTGTGAACAGTAACATCGCAAACAATTGTTATTGTCCTGCTGTCCTCTAATATTATCCCTTAATGCCACCGGTAACACCACCGATGATCTTCTCAGACAGGAAAATATACAGAATAAATGTCGGCAGGAATACAATGATCACTGCTGCAAACATTCCGGCCCAGTCACCTGTATATTTCATGGAGTTGATCATTCCATAAAGTCCGGGTGCAACAGGTTTCAGCTTATCCGAGCTTGCGAAGATCAGTGACAGGAAATACTCGTTCCAGATATTAATAAAGTTAAAGATTGTTACTGTTACGATTCCTGACTGTGCCATGGGAAACATGATTTTCCAGAAAGTACGCATGGGAGGCATCCGTCGATTGCTGCCGCTTCCTCATAGGTCCTGGAAATATTGCTGAAGAATGTAAGCAGGAAAATGGTCGTATAAGGTACATTAATTCCTACATACAATATGATCAGTACAGTTCTTCCTGCAGCCACATTATTCAGGATTCCCATACCGGAAATAATGCTGAAAAGGGGAAGAACAACCATGATTGCCGGAACACCCATGGCAGATACGAAGCTGGTCTGGATAAATTTGTTTGCAATAAAATCAAATCTGGACAGTACATAAGCTGCAGGTGCACACACCAGAATCAGTATTGTGCAGGAAATTACTGAATAGATCAGAGAGTTTCCGAAGAAGCCTGCAACTCCGGCCCCGTTCCATGCTTTTGCATAATTTTCAAAATGTAATCCGGACTCAAACTTCAGGGCTTTTCCCTGGAAGATTTCTGCTGTTGTTGAAAAACTTGCCCCGAATACCCATCCCAGAAGCGCAATGGTAAAGATTACCCAGAGCAGCAGGATGATGTATCCCGGCAGGAGTTTGACTTCTTTTTTCAGATTAAAGGGTCTGCGTGCCTCTTTTTCTTTTGCCATTTCTCATCCCTCCTTAGAATTCCAGATCATCATCTTTGATCACTCTGTTACAGATTGTAAATACAATGACTACGCAGACACTGAGCAGTACACCGATGGCAGCTCCCAGACCTGCATTTCGTTCTGTAACTGTATTGCCGCCGCCAAAAATCTGCATATACATATAAACATAAGGGGTAATTGTCTGTGTGTCTGCAGTTACTGTGGAGAAAAGCTGTGACCATACAAAAAAGCCTACACTGCTTACAGACCACATGGTAATGTTTGTCTTAAATACTCCCTTTAACAATGGAAGTGTCATGTAACGGAACTGTGCCGGTTTGGTCGCTCCGTCAATGGTTGCCGCCTCATAATATTCAGGCTGATACGCTCAATACCGCTGAGCCAGATTAGCATATGGTATCCAACCATTCCAAAACAATATGCAAACAACAGTGCCCAGAATTTGTGGTCATTATCCAGGAACTGAATCTTTGCCAGATTGTCCAGATGCAGTGCTGTAAAAAGATCTTTCAACAAGCCATATCTTGGACTGTATACATACTGTAGCCACATAGTAGCAAGCGCTACTGCACTGACAATATTTGGCATATAAATGATCGCGCGGAAAAATTTCTTTCCTCTGATTCCACTGGTAAGAATAACTGCAAATAAAAGAGACAGGCTCATTACCACCAGACCGCCGATCAGCCAGATACGAAACAGGTTAAAAAATGAAGTCTTAAATAAGCTGGTACTCATCAGCTTTGTATAGTTGCCAAATCCTACAAATTTCCATAAATCCATGGAATCTGTAACTCCGTCGATCTTGAAAAAGCTCATGATCACTGTTCTGATGATCGGATACAGAAAGATTCCCAGAAACAGCAGAACTGCCGGAGTCAGAAATACAACGATCATCGTTTTATTCTTCTTCAAATAAATACCTCCTCTGTAAGCAATATCATATCTACGGTTTCCAATCTAAAAGTCTTATCGCGCAAGCACGAACGACTTTTTGCCTTTGAAACCCGGATATTCAAAAGACAGATGCGGCAGCGTAGATACGATGCCACCATCTCTATAAATCTTTATTTATTTCGCTGCGTCCTGCATAGTGGAAACAAATTCATCTGCTGTAATGGAACCTGCCATTAATTTGATAAAGTTTTCTTTGATAACCGGAGTCATATCTACGTTGGATTCTACACCGCATGCCCATGTGAAACGGTTTGTGCTCTGCTCAATAACAGGTTTTGCACACTCAACCATTGCCGGCCATTCTGTGTTTGTTGTATCAGCCGGGATACCTACAGTTTCATCTGCAAGTTTCTGATCGTATTCACCTTTTGTAAGGAATGTGATCAGATCAAAAGCTTCTTTTGCAAGTTTTGTATCTTTGTTAATACCAAATACCTGTGCACCGAAGTTGTTTGTTTCGATTCCGTTTGCTCCGTCTGTAAGTGCCGGATATGCGAAGCATCCCCAGTGGAAGTCAGGACCTGCCATCTCTTTTACTTCGTTTGGTAACCAGGAGCCATTCAGATACATTGCAGCTGTTCCAAGTGCAAGCTCTGTGTTCTGACCTGCAGGCCATACGTTGGAACCAACCATCTCTGAATAATATCCGTTAGATGCAAGTTCTTCGATATCCTGTGCCATCTGAAGAACTGCAGGATCATCCCATTCACCTTCAGTTACGATCTCTTTTACTTTATCTTCGCCAACCAGTCTTGCAAGATGATATCCGATCACACATGTTGCATAGGCATCATCCATGGTCATTGGTGTGATTCCTGCATCTTTTAATTTCTGGCATACATCTTTGAATTCATCCCATGTCTTCGGTTCTTCTGTGATTCCTGCCTGCTCAAACAGATCTTTGTTATAGAAGAAGGCAAATACGTTTGGCTGATATGGAATTGTTTTTAATGTGCCGCCGCCGGCATCACGCATGCTGCCATCAGACCTGCGTTTGCAGTTGCTTCATAGTCATTGTCTTTCGCAAGATCTTCCAGATCCAGAGATATTTACCGTACATTCCGTTTACACGGTCGATATCTTCGTCAAAAATATCAATCTGTGTGCCACCGTCCAGTGCAGGCTGAAGTGCTTCACGGTTTCCGGTACGTCCCTTAAACTGAAGGTCTACCTTAACTCCTGTCTGTTCTGTATAAGCGTCAACTGCTTCCTGAATCACCTGTCCCTGTGGCTCTGTAGCTTCCCACATTGACCAGTAAACTAATGTATCATCTGCTGCCTGAACAGTGAAAGCCGGTGCTGCAAGTGAACCAACCATAACCGCACATAATGTTGCACTAAGCATCTTTTTCTTCATACCCATAACCTTTTTTCCTCCTTGGTCAGTTTTGACATTTTGTCTTCTTTTTCTCTCTTTTCGCTCTTTTGTTGAATTTCAACAATTATTTCTTTTGGTAGTTCTTATTTTATCATTTTGCACAAATAGTATTTGCACAAACGTCCATTTCTTTTGTACAAAAATTCATTTTTAACTGGTTTTTCATCTGTTTTTGTTGTATACTTATACACAACAACCATATTGCAGTTTTCGGACAGGCTGAGGGAGGTGGCAGTAATGGCTTTTGAGAGTATGTATCTGGAAGAAGATATTCATATTGACCGGATTTATACAATCCACTATTTTGAATACAAAAGCGATTTTCACTTTGCAGGAGAACGCCATAATTTCTGGGAATTTCAATGTGTAGATAAGGGAAAGGCAGAAATAGAGACAGATAACGGTATCTACCATCTGACAAGCGGACAGCTCATCTTTCACAGACCAAATGAATTTCATAACCTTATTGCCATAGGAAATACCGCACCTAATATTGTGGTAGTTTCTTTTGAATGCGATTCTCCATGTATGAAATTCTTTGAGAAAAAATTGCTGAAACTTTCTGATTCTGAGAGAAATCTCATGGGAATGCTGATTGCCGAGGCACGCCGCTGTATCAAAACCCCTCTGGATGATCCTTATACAGAAAAGATGGAAAAGAAAGAAGATTTTTTGTTTGGTTCTCAGCAGCTTATCCGTATTTACCTTGAGCAGATGCTGATCTACATGATTCGGAGAAATTCTTCTCCTCCCATGACTGTACCTGTCAGCCAATTTGTGAATCTGAAAATAATTCCGCTGTCTATAAGCGTGTCATTGCTTATATGGAAGACCACATCCGGGAAAATATTACACTCTGCGATCTGTGCCATGACAATATGATCGGACGCTCCCAGCTTCAGAAAATATTTCAGGAACAACATCAGTGCGGCGCCATGGATTTCTTTTCCCGGTTAAAGATCGCCTATGCCAGACAACTGATCCGCGAGAACCAGATGAACTTTACGCAGATTTCGGAATTTCTGGGATACTCTTCCATCCATTACTTTTCCAGACAGTTTAAAAAAATTTCCGGAATGACACCCACAGAATATATTACATCAATAAAGGCGCTCTCAGAACGAGAGCGCCAGTAATACCAGAGCAATATTTTCATAATGTCGAACAGCCTTTTTCTTATTTCATACTGCTGAGATTCTCTATAAATTCATCCGATGTTTCTTCTAATCTTGTAGCTTCAGAAGTTCGCTTTGTATCTGTTCTTTATAATCCGGATCTGCCTCCAGACCTGCAGCCCACATGTACGGCTTTGACATCTCTTTCATATACGGTACTGCATCTGCCAGCACTTCCGGCCATTGTGTATTGTCCGTATCTGCCGGGATGGAATTAACCGCATCTGTCATTTTCATATCTGTTTCCCCGGTACAGATGGAATATGCAAAGTCAAAAGCTTCCTGCTTCATCTGCGAATCCTTTGTGACTCCAAATCCCTGTGCTCCCACCATAACACCTTCTGTGCCGTCTGTTCCGGCCTTTACTGCAGGCCATGGAAAAAAGCCCCAGGAATCATCAGATTCTGTAGCTTCTGTCACTTCATTCGGAACCAGGAGCCTTGCAGCACCATGACTGCCTCGCCATCTCCCACTTCATCCTGACCTTCCGGATGCTGTGCCGGTGCACTCTGACTCATATATCCCGCAAAAAACAAAATTCTGATATCATCTGCCGCCTCTTTTGCCTGTGGAATCTGTGACCAGGTACAGTTACGGATCAGCTGCTGCACTTTCTCCTGTCCAAGGTATCTGGCAAGCTGATATCCATACAGAAGATTCACATACTCTTCATCGCAGGTCATGGCACTAAGGCCACTGTCACTGTTTTTAATCTTACGGCATACTCTGATCAGTTTCTCCCAGGTATCCGGGATATCCTGTTCTGTAAGTCCAGCCTCTTCCCATAAATCCTTATTATACCAGACGCCTGTGATATAAGGCTGATACGGCATTGCAAGCAGTTCTCCATTTCCCCAGTTCTTCACCTGCTCCAACAGTACCGGCATAATATGCTTCTCATAATCCACAGTATCTGCCATTCCTTTTAATTCTGCCAGATAATCCCTGTGTTCCTGAGCCATCCTCTGATAATCATCATCAAAAAGGTCAATCTGTTCTCCGGCATCCAGGCAGGTTCTATCAGAGACCGGATTCCTCTGCCCTTCCACTGAATCTCTACAGAAATACCTGTTGCTTCTTCATAAGCTTCTGCTGCTTCTCTGATCACATCTGCCTGTGGTTCATCTTCTTCCCACATGGACCAGTATACAATACTCTGTTCCGGAATTTCTGTGATTTCATCTGATGCTGATACAGTAACCGCTCCTGTTGCGAACAGCATTGACAAACAGCTCATACCCGCTGCAATGCTTCTCCATTTTTCCATACTGAAAATACCCTCCATTGTACCTGCTTTTACATGGATAACTGTCTGATTTTATTTTCTCCAATAATCACTTGTCTGTCAATCCCCAAAATTTATACATTTCTAACAACCATGTCGGATACTGTCCACTCTCTTTTCAACACCAGACAAAATCATCCGCTTCACTACACCGAATAACTGCTTCACAGGAGCTTTACTTAGTCTGATCAAACAGGATTTCCATCTTCGTTCCCTTACCCGGCTCACTGTCCAGAAGAATCTTCGCATGATGCAAAACTGCGCCATGTTTTACAATGGAAAGCCCCAGACCTGTACCTCCGGTTTCACGTGAATGGCTCTTGTCCACTCTGTAAAAACGCTCGAAGATTCTCTGCTGTTCGCTCTCCGGAATACCTATTCCGTTATCTTCCACACGAAAATACGGTTTCCCATTGAGTTTTCCCACAAAAACCTTTACATCTCCACCATCCGGGGTATAGCGGATAGCATTATCTGTAATATTGTAGAACATTTCATATAATACATGGCGTACTCCCTGCATCTGTGCAGGTCCGCTGTATATTCCAGATTAATCTTTTTCTTTGCTGCCCTGTTCTGCAGATTGTTGATCACATCTTCCCCAAGCTCTCCGATGTCAACCTGTTCAAACATAGTTTCTCCGTTCTTCTCATCCAGTCTGGAAAGCTGAATGATATCTGCAACCAGATTTGATAAACGCTCGGACTCATGAAAAATCCTGCCGGAAAAATCCTGCATCTTGTCCGGCGGTACCATTCCATTCATCATAAGCTCCGCATATCCGGAGATTGACATAAGAGGAGTTTTCAATTCATGGGAAACATTTGCCGTAAACTCTTTTCTTGCACTCTCTGCATTCTTAAGATCTTCCAGCTGTTTCTGAATCTGTCTGTTCTGCTGATCCAGACGAAAAAGCAATGGCCTTAATTCTTCGTAGCATACATGCTCCAGAGGATGTTCCAGATCAATCCGGTTGATAGGCTCTATCAGCTTTCTGGTCTGTTTCTGCCACAAAGAAAAAG
>ENA-OQDD01000895-OQDD01000895.1-human-gut-metagenome-genome-assembly--contig:-NODE-895-length-10699-cov-1.940030_pt1 | contig 10699 bp, 14 predicted proteins | sample MGYA00242507_ERZ504598 | MGnify/ENA primary metagenome ERZ504598 (study PRJEB26092, sample SAMD00036318) | human gut metagenome | host: Homo sapiens | study: EMG produced TPA metagenomics assembly of... | reverse complement strand
TTAACGAACATCATAGCATTGATACTTCCGTTAAAGTAAAAAGAACTTTGATACAGCGTCAGAAAGCTGGAAAATATATGGGAGCGAGAGCACCGTATGGATATTTGAAGCCTGATGAAGATGTGACCAGCCTCGTGATTAATCCGGAGACAGCGCCTGTTGTGAAGATGATATTTCAGAAATATCTTAATGGAATGAATATTACTCAGCTGGCACGTTACCTGAATGAGCAGAAAATTATGAGTCCAGGTCAATATAAAAGAGAAGTTCTGAAAACTGGTGTGAAGAAAACAACAGAAAAATATATCTGGTATCCAGTAACTGTAAGACTGATACTGATGACAGAAACGTATACGGGAACTACGATTGGCGGCAAGTGGAAAGTTGCTTCGGTAGGAAGTAATAAGCATTTGAAAACAAAAGAAGAAGACTGGATTGTGGTTGAGGGTACGCATGAAGCGATTGTTTCTAAAGAGGTGTTTGATGCTGTACAGGAAAAGTTGGAATTAAATTCCAGAAAGAGGAGCAAAACCCACAATAATAATTATCCGCTGAAAGGATTGGTAAAATGTGGGGGATGCGGTCAGAATCTACAGCATGTAACCAGATGCAATCCGCACTTTAAGTGCCCAAGGAAATTTAATGCGGCAAATCAAGATTGTGTAACAGACAATTTATATGATGACGAGTTCAATGAGATGATTTTCAGGGCAATAAAGCTGTTTGCAAAGATCAGTGATGATGCTGAACCGGTACTCGAATTACAGAAAGCAGAATTAAAATCAAAAGTGAATGGAGCTGCAAAAAAGATTCGGGATGCCAAAGACAGTATTAGCAGATACAAGCACCAGAAGACTGAACTATATATGCGATATGCAATGGAAGAAATCTCAGAAGAAGAGTTCACCAGAAAAAATGACAAGCTGGATAAACAAATTGAGAAAGAAACCTTAGCGATAGCGCAAATGGAGACAGAACAGAGTGAAGCGGCTGAACGTTTATTTGAACTTCCGCCCGATGGCAGACAGTGCCTGACAGACTGATCGAAGGAATAAGCAATTAACCAGAGAGATAGCAGTAACTTTTATTCGTGGTATCAAGGTATATAATGATAAGCGAATAGAAATTGAATGGAATTTTGCTGATGAGCTGGTGAAGTATGTAGAGCAGGTGCAGAAAATCTGCAGTTGAAGTGATGATGGACAAATTACAAAAATTTTGTGTCATTAGCTTGACACAAGGGGGACGTCACGCTGACAATACGGTGGATTTACAGGAATTCATGATTATGCCGACGGGAGCGGAAAATATGGAGCAGGCGATTCGAATGTGTGCGGAAGTATACCAGTTTCTCAGAATTATCCTGAAACAAAAAGGTCTGTCAACAGCAGTCGGAGATGAGGGAGGTTTCGCACCGGATCTTTCCGATTCAGAAAGCGTCCTGGAAGTGATTCTGGAAGCAGTAAAAAAGGCAGGGTATGAACCCGGAAAGGATATCAGCATTGCAATTGATGCTGCGGCAAGTGAACTGTACGATGAAGAAAGAGGCGTTTATGTTTTCCCCGGAGAAGGAAAAATGAAAGGGGAAGAAGTTCTCAGGGATTCCGGCGAGATGATAGAATATTATGAAAAACTTGCAGAGAAGTTCCCGATTGTTTCCATTGAAGATGGACTTGAGGAAGATGACTGGGAAGGCTGGAAACAGATGACAAAAAGACTGGGAGACAAAATACAGCTCGTAGGTGATGATCTGTTTGTCACGAATATCAAACGTCTTGCATGTGGTATCAAACTGGGAGCGGCAAATGCCATTCTGATAAAATTAAACCAGATAGGAACACTTTCAGAAGCATTGGATGCAGTGGAAATGGCACAGAAAGCGGGATACAGGACAGTAATTTCTCACAGATCAGGAGAATCGGAAGATTCATTTATCGCAGATCTGGCAGTTGCCACAGGTGCCGGCCAGATTAAGACAGGTGCACCCTGCCGTTCGGACCGAAATGCCAAATATAATCAGCTTCTTCGTATCCATGAGGCATTGGGAGACTGGCAGTGTATGAAAATCCTTTTAAAGAAAATGAAAAAAATTGTTAAGAAACCTGACAAAAACTCTGAATTGTGGTTGAAATCCCCATCCGGCTATGTTACAATGAAACTCAGTTGATTAGGAGGTGTAACGAAGTGCAGATTATTAAGATCATTCTGAGTGTCATTTTCATAATAGATTGCATCGCTCTTACAGTAGTAGTTCTTATGCAGGAAGGTAAGCAGCAGGGACTTGGTGCTATCGCCGGAGCAGCAGAAACATACTGGGGTAAGAACAAAGGTCGTTCCATGGAGGGCGGACTTGTTAAGGCAACCACTATTATGGGAATTTTATTTTTTGTAATTTCTGTAGCATTAAATATGCTTGGTTAATCAGAAAAGAAATTTGAAACACTCTTGTTATGTGCAAGAGTGTTTTTTGTGTCATAAAGAGCTGAATCAGATAAAAGTCCTCTGCGGAGGCTGTGAGGAGTAATATGAGTAAAAAAGATATGGACAGAAGAAAAAAGTTTATCCTGGAACTGATGGGAGATCCTATTTATCAGCCAATGAGACTCCGCGAGATTTCTTCTCTTCTGAGACTTTCAAAAGAAGAGAAAAGAGAGCTGTATGATGTTCTGGACGAACTTTGCGAGGAAGGAAGGTATCTGTAGACCGCAAGGCAGATATGAAAAGGTCAAAGGAAAATGGAAAAAGAAAAAAGATGACCGTTATTACGATGACCGAAGAGAAGAATACGGATCAGAGTATGGCAGAAAGAAGAAAGATAAAAATAAAAAAGATAAAAATAAAAAAGAGCAGCCGGAGGGAATCCAGGCTGAGGGAACCTTCATCGGACATCCCAAAGGTTTCGGCTTCGTAGAAATTGAAGGGCAGGATGAGGATATCTTTATTCCTGAAAGTGATACAGGAACAGCTATGCATCAGGATAAAGTAAGGATCATCATCAGAAATGACAAAAAAGAGGGAAAACGCCAGGAAGGCGTAGTTGTGAAGGTTCTGGAGCGTGGTATGCCTGAAATTGTAGGAACTTATCAGTAAATCGGGATTTCGGTTTTGTGATCAGTGATAATCCGAAATTTTCCAAAGATATCTTCATTCCGAGAAAAGAAGCGGCAGGAATAAAAAATGGTGATAAAGTAATCGTGGTGATTACAGATTATGGCTCCGGAAATAAGAATCCTGAAGGAAAAATTAAGGAGAATCTGGGAAATATCCGAACACCGGGTACAGATATCCTGGCAATCGTCAAGAGCTTCGGAATCCCAAGTGAATTTCCTGAGAAAGTAATGAAGCAGGCTCAGCGTGTTCCGGATCATGTGCTGGATGCAGACAGAGATGGAAGACTGGATCTGAGACATCTGCAGACAGTCACTATTGATGGCGAAGATGCCAAAGACCTGGATGATGCGATTTCCCTGACAAAAGAGGGGGACATTTACCATCTGGGAGTCCATATCGCAGATGTAAGCAACTATGTACAGTACAACAGTGCTCTGGACAGGGAAGCACTGAAACGTGGAACCAGTGTTTATCTGGCAGACCGCGTTGTGCCAATGTTGCCGGAACGTCTTTCCAATGGAATCTGTTCTCTGAATCAGGGAGAGGACAGACTGGCGTTGAGCTGCCTGATGGACATTAACGAAAAGGGTAAGGTAGTTTCCCATCAGATCGCGGAAACAGTGATTAACGTAAATGAGAGAATGTGCTATACTGATGTAAAGAATATTCTTGAGGACACAGACAGAAGAGCAAAGAAACGGTATGAGGCACTTATCCCGATGTTCTTTATGATGAAAGAACTGTCCGGAATCTTACGAAACAGCCGTCATCACAGGGGTTCCATTGACTTTGATTTTCCGGAGAGCAAGATTATTCTTAATGCAGCAGGAAAAGCAATCGATGTTAAGCCATATGAAGCAAATGTGGCAACCAAAATCATTGAAGATTTCATGCTGATGGCAAATGAGACTGTGGCACAGGAATACTGCACAGAAGAGATTCCGTTTGTATACAGAACCCATGATAATCCGGATCCGGAGAAGTGGAGAGTCTTCTGACATTACTTCACAATCAGGGTGTGAAGATTCAGAAAGCAAAAGAAGAGATCACTCCAAAAGAAATTCAGCAAATCATCGAAAGTATCGAAGGGCTTCCGAATGAAGCAATGATCAGCCGTCTGGTGCTGCGTTCCATGAAACAGGCGAAATATACAACAGAATGCAGCGGTCACTTTGGACTGGCAGCAAAATATTACTGCCATTTTACATCTCCGATCAGAAGATACCCTGATCTGCAGATCCACAGGATCATTAAGGATAACTTACGAGGCAGACTGATGCGTGAAGGCAGAACCGAACACTATGCTGAAATCCTTGATGAAGTTGCGAGACAGTCCAGTGTATGTGAACGCCGTGCAGATGAGGCAGAACGTGAATCAGACAAGCTGAAGAAAGCAGAATATATGTCCTACCATCTGGGAGAGGAATTCGAGGGAATTATCTCAGGCGTTACCGGATGGGGGCTTTACGTAGAACTTCCAAATACAGTAGAAGGTCTGGTACATGTCAACACTCTGCGGGATGACTACTATATCTTCGACCAGGAAACCTACGAATCCGCGGAGAGATGACAAAGAAAGTCTACAAATTGGGAGATAAAGTCTGTGTCCGTGTGGCAGATGCAGATAAAATGCTCAAAACAGTAGATTTTGAGCTGGTTGCTGATATCTGGAATGATGAAGAAGAGAATTAAATAAAAATGGCTTGGAGGATATTATGGCAAAGAAAAAAGGAATGAAGCTGATTGCCAATAATAAAAAGGCATTTCATGATTATTTTATAGAAGATACTTATGAAGCCGGTATTGCCCTTGCAGGAACAGAAGTAAAATCCCTGCGTATGGGCAAATGCAGCATCAAGGAATCCTTTATCCGTGTAGAGAACGGAGAGGTTTACATCTACGGAATGCATATCAGCCCTTATGAAAAAGGCAATATTTTCAACAAAGACCCGTTGAGAATCCGTAAGCTTCTGCTTCACAGATATGAGATCAATAAGATTGAAGCAAAGCTCAAAGAAAAAGGGTTAACTTTAGTACCTCTGAAAGTTTATTTCAAAGACAGTCTGGTAAAAGTGGAAATTGGAATGGCTCGAGGCAAGAAACTTTATGACAAGAGACAGGATATCGCAAAGAAAGACCAGAGAAGAGAAGCAGAGCGTGAATTTAAGGTTAAGAATCTATATTGATAATATTACTAAATCCTTTGGCTCAAAATTGTGAAATGTTATGAAAAAATTAATGGATATTGCAAAAATATTCGAAAATTCTTATAATCTATCATATAGATAAAAAAATAACAATTCATTTTCAGGCAGATGAGCTGAAAGGAGTGGTGCCCTATGAAAACAATCACGATCAGCAGACAGTATGGAAGCGGTGGAAGATATATTGCAGCTTTGCTTTCAGAAAAAATGGGAGTTCCCTGTTACGACAGTAAATTTTTGCCGAAGGAAGCAGAGAGGCATGGAATCAGTCAGGAAATCATCAATGAATTTAAAGGCAAGACCAGTCTTCTTTATGCAATCGGAGTAATGATGTCAGAAGAATCGCAGGATAAAAAACGCCTGACGATTCCGGAGAAGATGTTTCATGCGCAGAAAGAGACAGTGAAGCGCCTGGCACAGGAAGGTCCATGCATTTTTGTGGGAAGATGTGCAGACCAGATTCTGAAGGATGATAATCAGCTGCTTCGCGTGTATATTTATGCATCTGATATGGAAGACCGTATTAAACGGATTAAGAAAAATAAGCATATTTCTCAGGAGGAAGCACTTGACAGGATTGCATATAAAGACCGTCAGAGAAGAGATTATTATAACTTTTATACAGGACATGAATGGGGAAAAATGGAAAATTATGATATCTGCCTGAATACTTCGGTTTTATCAGAGGAAGAATGCGTGGAACTTCTGATGAAGCTGGCAGAATAGAAATATATTAAATATGACCACAAAGAGATGAGAAAGGACTGCCAGAGCAACATGGTAGTCCTTTCGTTACTGTTCACTGGTAATATTCCGCGAGGTGTTTTTTGCGAGTGAAAGTCACAGTAACATCCTTTCTGGTGAGTATCCGCTGATTACAGTGAGCGTTTCCTTTTGTGCAATAATATGAAGTAGGAAAAATGTGATTTTTTCATAAGAATGCGTCCGCAGGCAGAGATTTTAAAAATCTGAAAGTCTTAAAATTGTATGAAATCGGCAGAGGCTTAGTTGACAAGTTTTCGATACTCTGCAATAATAGGGAATTGAAAAATGACATTGTTAAAAAGAAAAAGATATTCCATATAGCAGGAGGGAATATATTATGAAGAAACGTTATTTAATACTGGCAGGTCTGTTAGTAATGACAGTGGCAGCTGCCGGATGTGGTAAGAAAAAGACAACAGAGACAGCACCTGTAGAGGTAACAGCTACCCCGACTCCTGAAGTAACCAAGGCAGTCGATATGGTGGATATGCAGCAGACAGCAGATGAAGACATAAAGAATGTAATGGGGGAGAAAACTTCCACAGCATCTAAGATTGTGTTTGTAAATAATACAGGGGATGACATCCAGTCACTCTATATCCGGACTCATGTGGATGAAGACAGTGAGGATTATGATGCAGACGAGGATGGAGGATGGGGAGATGATCTCATCAATGGAATGTTTACCCTGACAGATAAGGACAAGGCACTGTATTATATGCAGACTGCAAATACACAGACATCAGGTACACAGACATCAGGTACACAGACATCAGTACACAGACATCAGATGCACAGACATCAGATACACAGACAACATCCAACAAGAGTACAGCTTCCTATGATATCCGTATTGCATATGCTGATGAGGACAAGAATGAATGCTTTTTCCGCGATATTCCGCTTGGAACAATTTCGCAGATTACGTTATGTATGGATGGCACAGATGATGATGCGATCCCATATGCAAAATATCTGACAGGTACATCAACAAAAGAAGTATCCATGCTTGATGCGGTAAAGGAACGTCTTGGCATTACAGATGACAGTGAGTCAGAATCAGATTCCACAGACGACAGTGATAAGAAGTCTGCAGATAATTCTGATTCCACAGATAGTAACAACAGTTCTGATCAGAATAATAACAGTGGCAATGGAACCGGGGATAGTTCAGATGATCCGGGCAATGGGGGAAACTCAGACAATCCGGGTACTAATGATGATCCGGGCAGTAACGATGATCCGGGAAATGGCGGCGATATGATTTCCACAGCAGAACAGTATATCGGTCAGTCTCTGGATGCACTGGAAGGCGCATGCGGTTCTCCACAGGGCAGCAGCTATGAGGATGATCCTGAGACAGGTAAAACAGGATTCCATTATTACAGCAATTTCACAGTTTCTACAACAGTTGATGAAAATGGTAATGAAATTGTTGCCGGAATATGGTAGAATAGAACTACGAATGTAACAGAGGAGGTATTCCGATCCTCTGTTACCTGCGATAAAATTAATTTCAGGAGACAGTTACTATGAAACGTGTATTATTAAAATTAAGCGGTGAAGCCCTTGCCGGTGAGAAGAAGACCGGATTTGACGAGGCGACTGTTATTGAAGTTGCAAAGCAGATCAGGACAATTGCTGAGGAAGGACTGGAAATCGGCATCGTGATCGGCGGAGGTAATTTCTGGAGAGGACGCACCAGTGAGACTATCGACAGGAATAAGGCTGATCAGATTGGTATGCTTGCAACAGTTATGAACTGTATTTATGTATCTGATATCTGCAGATACCTTGGATTAAAGACAGAAATCTTTACACCATTTGTATGCGGTGCATTTACAAGCCTTTACTCTAAGGATGCAGTGGAAGCAAGCTTTGCACAGGGCAAGATCGTATTCTTTGCAGGCGGTACAGGACATCCTTACTTCTCCACAGATACAGCCACTGTACTTCGCGCAGTAGAGATCGAAGCAGAAGCAATCCTTCTTGCAAAAGCTGTTGACGGAATTTATGACAGTGATCCGAAGACAAACCCGAATGCAGTAAAATATGATGAAATTTCCATTGAAGAAGTAGTTGCAAAGAAACTGGCAGCTATGGATCTGACAGCATCGATCATGTGTATGGAACAGAAGATGCCGATGCTGGTATTTGCACTGGATGAAAAAGACAGCATCATCAATGCAGTACATGGCAAATTTGTCGGAACTAAGGTTACTGTATAAGTAAGGCTTATAAGTCAGTTTACAGAGAAAGTGTAATATAAAAACTATAAAAAGAGGGAGACGAACCTAATGGATGAGAGTAATCGAAGAAATATAGAAGAAAGAAGATGAAAAGGACAACTGGCAAGCTTGAGAGCGAACTGGTTACAATTCGTGCAGGACGTGCGAACCCGCATATCCTTGACAAACTCGCCGTAGATTATTACGGAGCTCCGACACCTCTTCAGCAGGTGGCAAATATCACTGTCCCGGAAGCTCGTATGATTCAGATCCAGCCATGGGAAAGCAGCCTGATCAAAGGAATTGAGAAAGCAATCCTTACCTCTGACCTTGGATTAAATCCAAGCAACGATGGTAAAGTAATCCGCCTTGTATTCCCGGAACTTACAGAGGAACGCCGTAAGGAACTGGTTAAAGATGTCAAGAAAAAAGGCGAAGCAGCCAAAGTAGCAGTCCGCAACATTCGTCGTGATGCAAATGATGCATTTAAGAAACTTGCAAAACAGGATGTATCTGAGGATGAGATCAAAGAACTTGAGGAGAAAATCCAGAAGAGCACAGATAAATATATCAAAGAAGTTGATGCGGCAGTGGATGCAAAGAGCAAAGAAATCATGACCGTATAAGGGAAACGAAAAGGAGAGCTCCATGAATGCGGGCTCTCTTTTTATCTGAATGAGATAATGGACCGGAAACTGTGGTTCATTATGATGAGACAGTAAGGTTAAAGGAATAACAGGATAAGAAAAGGAAACAAGAGTATGAATGTACCAAATCATATTGCCATTATTCTGGATGGTAATGGACGCTGGGCGAAGGCAAAGGGAATGCCCAGAAGCTACGGACATGTGAAGGGCTGTGCAAATCTGGAAACAGTCTGTGACTATATGAAGGAGCTGGGAGTCAAATATGTGACTGTATATGCTTTTTCCACAGAGAACTGGAAACGTTCCAAAGATGAGGTGGACGGTCTGATGAAACTGTTCCGAAGTTATTTGAAAAAATGTATTAAACTGGCAGATAAGAACAAAATGCGTGTCCGGGTGATCGGAGAGGTTTCAGCATTTGATCAGGATATTCAGGAAAGTATTGCACGTCTGGAACAATATTCTCAGAAATATGATGAAATCTATTTCCAGATTGCATTAAACTACGGCAGCAGAGATGAGATCATAAGAGGTATCCGCAAACTTGCTCAGGATGCTGCAGATGGAAAAGTAAAGCCGGAAGAAATTGATGAGCATGTTTTTGACAATTATCTGGATACGGCAGGAATCCCTGATCCGGATCTGATGATCCGCACAAGCGGTGAATTGAGACTTTCCAATTTTCTGTTATGGCAGATGGCTTATACAGAATTTTATTTCACAGATGTGGCATGGCCGGATTTTAATAAAGCAGAGCTGATTAAGGCTATTGAGAAATATAATCAGAGAGACAGAAGATACGGCGGAGTTAAGGAGGAGTAAAGAATGTTTAAGACAAGACTCTTAAGCGGAATCCTGCTTGTGATTATTGCGCTTGCCACTATTATCAGCGGTGATTATGTGCTGTTTTTCACACTTCTTGCGGTTTCTCTCATTGGAATGAGAGAATTGTACAGAGCAATGAAGGTGCAGGATGAGAAGATAAATCTGCTGGCGGCAGCAGGCTATTTAGGCGCAGTATTATATTATCTGGCAGTACTGCTTGATTTTGAGAGGTATGGAGTGCTGGCAATCATTTTCGGACTTGTGCTGCTCATGTTTGTATACGTGTTCACTTATCCAACCTATGAGGCAGGGCAGGTAATGCCTGCACTGTTTGGTATTGTGTATGTGGCAGTTATGTTGTCGTTTATTTATCTTACCAGAGAGCTTCCCGGTGGAAAGTTCCACGTATGGCTGATCTTTCTGTGCTCATGGGGATGTGATACCTGCGCATATTGTGTGGGAATGCTGATCGGTAAACATAAAATGGCACCTGTCCTCAGCCCTAAGAAATCTGTGGAGGGAGCTGTGGGTGGTGTGGCAGGAGCTGCACTTCTTGGTGTGATCTATGCAGCAGCCACTCAGGGACCGATGCTGGAATATGCTGTGATCTGTGCAATCGGAGCGCTGATCTCCATGGTAGGCGATCTGGCTGCATCTGCGATCAAGAGAAATCAGGGGATTAAAGATTATGGAAAATTAATTCCGGGACATGGAGGAATCCTTGACAGATTCGACAGTGTGATCTTCACAGCACCGGTTATTTATTTCCTTTCTCTTGTGATGATTGAGATCTAGAGCGTGTCTGAAAAATCATTCCCGCAATCTGCACGCCCCACTTTGCGGGATATTTCACCCGAATTCAGTTGCCGTAGCCCGCTACGCGCCCTCATCCGGGCAAAATATCCCACAAAATTGTGAC
>ENA-OQDD01000894-OQDD01000894.1-human-gut-metagenome-genome-assembly--contig:-NODE-894-length-10704-cov-1.973811_pt1 | contig 10704 bp, 11 predicted proteins | sample MGYA00242507_ERZ504598 | MGnify/ENA primary metagenome ERZ504598 (study PRJEB26092, sample SAMD00036318) | human gut metagenome | host: Homo sapiens | study: EMG produced TPA metagenomics assembly of... | reverse complement strand
GTGTACCATATGCGTAGCTTGATCATTGGTCTGCCGCTCGGCTATGCACTTTTTCCTATGCAAACATAATGGAATATTTGGAATGAATATCTATCATGTTCCAATCGTATCCAATTTTATTATGATTTTTTGGTCGGTCTGTTGCAGATTGTACTTTCCTGCGTTTTAAGCAGTAATCTGAAAAAGGAAACGCTGGTAGAAAGAATAAGGTATCAGGGATAGCAAGTAATATGTAATGAACTAGGTCTTAACGAAGAGGAGAAATAGATAACTTCCATTTTGTATGTATGATAAATCTAAACAGTATTTTAGCAACATTTCCTGAGTGGGGACAGAAAGTGCCCCCACTTTCACGATTGGGGGGCGAAAAGCACCACCATATATCATAAATGATGGGTTCAAGGGAAAAATCCCTTATAAGTTTTTTGAAAACTGTCGTTTGGTAAAATCTATTCCATTTTTAAAAGCCTTGCGATAAAATATGTTCTGTGAGACGGTAGTTCTTTTGTCCCAACAAAAGCCAGATGACACGATAGAGATCGACTTAGATTTAGAAGTTGGATGCAACCAGTGCTGAGTTGAAAGCTCGTGATCAGATGGAATGGGTCAGATTGGTAAATGGTATTCGTAATATGGCAGAAAAACTTGTGTTAAAAGAATTGGTGTAGATCTAAAGCGTGGAAAACTCCTTCGGGAGCTTTTGGCTGTTTATAAGATAAATTCTGTCGGAGATTTATTATAAAACATTACTTTACAAGAAGAATAAAAAAGCATATAATTCTTTTATAATATATTTAATAAAAGAGGGTAAGAAAACGGAAAATAAAGATAAAAAAAATATAACAAGAAAAAAAATAATTAATTATGTTCTAAACAATCATGTTACATCCAAGGCGGAAATCGCAAAAGAGTTAAACTTGAGTATGCCGACTGTATTAGCAAATGTGAATGACTTATTAGAAAAAATGGTGTTGGAAGAAACTGGGGAATATGCTTCGACCGGTGGACGAAAGGCAAAAAGTATAGGGATTAATAAGTCATACTGTCATGCAATGGGAATTTTGATTACAGCGAATCATATAGAAATGGTATTAGTAAATCTTGGAGATGAGATTATAAAAAAAGATCGCATCCGTTTAAAATTTACGGCAGAATTATTCTATTGTACAGAGGTGGCACAAAAGGTCAAAACTTTTCTTGAAGGCGAATTAGCGAAGGACACGCTACTTGGGATTGGAGTGGCGATTCCAGGAATTATTGATCAGAAAGAACGGATCGTTTTAAAATCCCATGCTTTAGGTATAGAGAATTATAGTCTGCGCTTTTTAGAGCAGGCTTTGGAAATTCCAGTATATTTTGAAAACGATGCTAATGCTGCAATGCTTGCAGAAAAAAAGCAAAAGTATCCAAATGCGATATATCTGTCTTTGAACCACACCTTAGGAGGTGCATTCTGCATAGATGGAAAGCTGTTTCGAGGGCAGAACCAGAAAGCAGGGGAGTTTGGTCACATGATACTCGTTCCCGGTGGAAGAAAGTGTTATTGTGGTAAATCAGGATGTGCAGATGCATATTGTGCAGCAAGTGTACTGACACAAGATAACAGGCAGTCACTGGATGCATTTATGGAAAAAATTGAAAGTGGCGATGAAAAAAATTTGCAGACATGGGATGAGTATTTGGATCATCTTGCTGTTTTGATATCAAATCTGCGGATGGCATATGATATGGACATCATACTAGGAGGTGATGTGGGAGGCGTATTGTCAGATTATATGATACCACTGGGCGAAAAAGTGATGGCATATAATGGCTTTGAGCATGATGTTTCATACTTGAAAAATTGTTCGTATAAGAAAGAAGCGTCAGCTGTTGGAGCAGCGAAATACTTTTTTACAAAACATATGGGTGAATTGTAAATTTTTTGATCCTCATATCATATTATAGTAAAAACGAAAGAAAACAGTAACTACGGTTTCCTTTCCGTTTTTTTTGCATGTTAATTGTGAAAAATACACAAAAAATAGATTTTGAAATTATGAAATATATAGAAATATGAAAAACATATTGACAAATTGTGTTTACAAGGTAATAATGTAATTACTTTAATAAAACAATTTATAAAACATAAAATAAAACAACATAAAAAAGGAGGAAACAATTATGTTACAGCAGGTAATGACAAATCCAGGAGAAATTATTTTCAGAGAGGTTCCGGTTCCGGAGGTAAAGGAAAATCAGGTGTTGGTAAAGATTATGAATATTGGTGTTTGTGGATCAGATATTCATGTTTATCATGGAAAACATCCGTTTACAAAATATCCGGTAACACAAGGACATGAGGTTTCAGGTGAGATTACAGAACTTGGAAAAAATGTCACAGAGTTTCATGTGGGACAGAAGGTGACGATAGAGCCTCAGGTATATTGTGGACATTGCTATCCATGTCGTCATGGAAAGTATAATCTCTGTGAGGAATTAAAAGTAATGGGATTTCAGACGACAGGAACAGCATCTGAGTATTTTGCAGTGGATGCATCTAAAGTAACACCTATTCCAGAAGATATGTCCTATGAAGAAGGAGCTATGATCGAACCTCTTGCTGTGGCAGTTCATGGTGTAAAACAGATGGGCGATGTGGCTGGCATGAATATTGCAGTCCTTGGAGCAGGACCGATCGGAAATCTCGTGGCACAGACAGCAAAAGGAATGGGAGCAGCGAAAGTGATGATCACAGATATCAGTGATCTTAGACTGGCGAAGGCAAAAGAATGTGGAATTGATGTGTGTGTGAATACCAAAAATAAAGACTTCGGTGAGGCGATGATCGAAGCATTTGGACCGGATAAGGCAGATGTGATCTACGACTGTGCCGGAAACAATATCACAATGGGACAGGCAATTAAATATGCAAGAAAAGGAAGCACGATCGTACTGGTGGCTGTTTTTGCAGGAATGGCAGAAGTAGATCTTGCAGTGGCAAATGATCACGAACTTGACATTAAAAGCACGATGATGTACCGCCATGATGATTACATAGATGGAATCAGACTGGTAAATGAGGGAAAAGTTCATTTGAAACCGCTTATCTCAAAGACATTTGCTTTTAAAGATTATCTGAAGGCATACCAGTATATTGATGATAACCGCGAGACAACGATGAAAGTAATTATCAACGTCAATGAAAAGTAAGGAGTTCGTATGGAAAATAAATATGGAATTGTCGGAGTAGCCCATGTCGGCTCCCGACAAACGATTTACAGAAAACAGTTGAGTTTTATAAGAGTCTTGGATTCGAAGTAATTATGCAGACATATAATGAAAAAGCAGGGGAAAAAGTGGCATTTTTACAGATAAAAAATTACTGTATAGAAACTTTTGAAAATGGGCAGGCGGCAATGTCAGACGGTGCATACCAACATGTAGCACTTGATGTGGAAGACATTGAAAGTATGTATCAGAAAATCTGCAATGAAAAATACACAGTTATTACAGACGGAATCGAAGAACTGCCATTTTGGGAAAAGGGTGTGAAGTTTTTTATGATTAAGGGACCAAATGAGGAAAGAATAGAGTTTTGTCAGAAACTCTGATAAAAATAGGAGGGACATATGAGTAGCGAAAACAAAAATGGAAAAGTACCGCTGATCAGTAAGATTGCATATGGGTTTGGTGATGTTGGATGTAATTTCAGCTGGATGTTCGTCAGTAATTTTCTGATGATATTTTATACAGACGTGTTCGGAATCAGTATGGCGGCTGTGTCAGCGCTTATGCTTTTTTCAAGATTCTGGGATGCAATCAATGATCCAATTGTCGGGGGCTTACGGATAAAACAAATCGAATGGGACGGTACCGTCCATGGCTGTTAGTAGCGGCACCAATTACAGCGATCCTTCTTGTTATGACATTCTGGGCAAGACCAGACTGGCCACAGAATGGAAAAATCATTTATATGGTAATTACATATTGTCTGCTGGTTTTGGGGTATACCTGTGTGAATATTCCATATGGAACCTTGTGTGGTGCTATGACACAGGATATTGATGAACGTGCAAAAATAAATACATCCCGTTCGGTTGCAGCTATGATTGCAATTGGTGTGTTAAATATTATCACAGTTCCACTGCTCAGCAAATTCGGCAGTCACAGTGCAAAGACAGGATATCTGACGGTTGCGGTCATATATGGATGTATTTTTACAGCCTGTCATTTCTTCTGCTTTGCGAAGACGAAAGAGGCAGTGATCACTCCGGAAAAAGAAAAAATTTCTGTAAAGGTTCAGTTGAAAGCAGTCATGCAGAACAGACCATATCTTCTTGCATTGGTAGGACAGATATTATTTGGATTTACATTATATGGTAGAAACGCAGATATTCTGTATTATTTTACATATGTGGAAGGAAATGCCTCCTACTACACAACTTATTCGATGTGCATCATTATTCCTTCTATCATCGGGGCAGCCTGTTTTCAACCATTATTCCGCAAGCTGAATAATAAAGGAAGAACAGCATCTCTCTTTGCTTTGTTTACAGGAATTTCCATGTTGTCTATGTTTTTCTTCAATGCCAAAGAATCATCAGCTATTTTTTATGCATTATCTGGTCTCACACAGTTTTTTTTCTCTGGATTTAATACCGCAATCTATGCAATTATTCCAGACTGTGTGGAATATGGGGAGTGGAAAACCGGACTTAGAAATGACGGTTTTCAGTATGCATTTATTTCACTTGGAAATAAAATCGGAATGGCAGTTGGAACAGCACTTTTAGCAGGATTACTTGGAAAATATGGTTATATTGCAAATCAGACACAAAATGCAATTGTACTTTCAATTATGAAACATGCATTTACGACGATTCCAGGTGTACTGTGGATTGTGACTGCGGTTGTATTATTTTTCTACCGGTTAAATAAAAAACGTTATAACGAGATTGTGGAAGAACTGAAAAATGGAAGAAAAAGTTGATATCGTGGCATTGGAAGAATTGCTGATTGATTTTACGGAAGCAGGACACAGTCAGGGTGGGAGAAAACTGTTTGAACAGAATCCCGGCGGTGCTCCGGCAAATCTTCTGACAGTTGCAAGTCATTTTGGGTATCGCACCTCTTTTATTGGAAAAGTTGGAAACGATATGCATGGTAAATTTTTAAAGAAGACACTGCAAACGGAAGGAATCAATACAGATGCTATCGTCGAAGATCCGGATTATTTTACAACACTGGCATTTGTGGAAATCGGTGAAAATGGAGAAAGAAATTTTTCTTTTGCAAGAAAACCGGGTGCAGATACACAGTTAAAAAAAGAAGAACTGGATCAGACATTAATTTCCGGATGTAGAATTTTTCATTTTGGATCATTATCGCTGACAGACGAGCCGGCAGAAAGCGCAACGATCGAAGCAGTAAAAATGGCAAAAGCAGCGGGTGTACTTATTTCATATGATCCAAATTACCGCCCGTCTCTTTGGAAGAGCAAAGAGTATGCAGTGAAAAAAATGAAGTCTGTTGTAGACTGGTAGATGTCATGAAAGTATCGGATGAAGAGAGTATTCTCCTGACAGGGGCTAAAAGTTATGAGCAGGCTGCAGAAGAAATTCTTGCTATGGGACCAAGGCTGGTTGCCATTACATTGGGAGAACATGGCGTTCTTATGGCAACAAAAAGCAGAAAAGAAATCATCAAAGCATTTCAGACACATGCGGTCGATACGACCGGAGCAGGGGATTCTTTCTGGGGAGGCGTATTATGCAGTATTCTGTCTATAAATAAGCCCGTAGAAAAGATGGAATGGGAAGAAATCAGAAAGTGTGCTGTTTTGGGAAATGCAGTTGCAGGATTGTGTGTGCAAAAGCGAGGTGGAATACCTGCGATTCCGACGAAAGAGGCAGTGTTTGAATTTATGCAGAAATAATGAGTGTATGTTGCAATACTGGTTTTTACAGCAGTTTGTGATGTGCTGTCATACCTTGTGAAGTAGTATCTGGAAAATTGATGATTCCGGCTTGACTTAATTTAACATCTCAAATATAATAATTGCATACATCAGAAAACGTTCACTCTTCACCGGATGAGTGGTTAAAGCGTCTGGGAGCAAATCGTAGGTGCAGTAATTTACACTGTAAGATTTGTTTCCGGGCGCTTATTTATTTTGGAGGATAGATGCAATATGAATAAGAAAAAAGAATTATTGGTACAGATTATGTGGGAGCTTGCGGGAAGCATCTTTTATGCAATAGGTATATATAATTTCGCCCTGCAGGCAGAGTTTCCTATGACAGGTTTTTCGGGTATTTCGATTATTTTATACCGGCTGTTTAATATTTCCATTGGTTTATCAACGGTCCTGCTTAATATTCCGGTTGCGATACTATGCTGCAAATTATTGGGCAGGAAATTTTTTGTCAGCTCAATACGATGCATGCTTTTGTCTTCGTTTATTGTTGACTATGTTGCGCCGTTATTTCCGGTGTATCAGGGCGACAGACTGCTTGCGGCATTGTGCACAGGTGTATTTTGCGGAATAGGCTATGCAATGATTTATACAAGAAATTCTTCAACAGGAGGAGCTGATTTTATCATCATGGCTGTAAAAGCATTGCGGCCTCATTTATCGATGGGCAACATCTCTTTTCTTACTGATGTCGGAATTATTCTGGTTGGAGGACTTTTGTTTCGGGATATTGACGGAATGATTGCGATGATAGTGAATATACTGTCTGCGGTTGTTATTGATAAAATGATATATGGCATGAATTCAGGCAAAGTAGCCTTTATCGTCACAAAAAATGGAAAGAGGATATGCGATGTAATTGATGAATGCAGTCAGCGCGGAAGCACTATTCTTAAGGCACAGGGAGGATATAAGCAGGACGATATTCAGGTGGTAATGTGTGCATGCAACAGTAAGGAAATGTACCAGGTGCGTAAATCCGTAAAAGATGCAGACCCGGATTCTTTTATTGTGGTTGTTGAGTCTCATGAGGTGCACGGAGAGGGCTTTAAAATGACAAATATTGGAGAAGCAGAGAACTGAAACATACCTGAAACAAATATAGTGTGAAGATTGTATTTTAGCCTGAAAAAAGCTATACTAATATAGTGATGTAGCGGTTTTATGGCTGAAATTATATATTTGGGAGGTAATTACATGTTAGAAAACTGGATTAAACCACAAATTCCGGAGGAGGAAGAGCTGGAAGAGCGCCTGCATGCAGCACGCTCTAAGCTGTCTGTGCTTCAGATGCAGATTAAGGAGCATGGACTGCCTGTACTTGTGCTGTTTGAGGGCTGGGGTACTGCAGGAAAGGGCAGTGTGCTCGGTAAGGTAATCAAGAATGTTGATCCGAGATTTTTCAAGGTCGCAACCATGGACGAGCCGACAGAGGAGGAAAGACGCAAGCCTTTTTTATATAGGTATTTTGTAAAGATTCCGGCAAAGGGGAAGCTTGAGTTTCTTGATTCGGGCTGGATGGATGAGGTAGTAAAGGACGTACTGCACGACAAGATAGGAGAGAAGGAGTACAAGAAGAAAATTGAAAGCGTGAAGCGCTTCGAGCGACAGCTGACTGACAATGGTTATCTTGTTATGAAATTTTTCTTCCAAATCAGCCGGAAGGAACAAAAAAAGCGAATTGAGGTATTAAAGGAGAATAAGGATACCAGATGGCGTGTCAGTGGAGATGAAGACTGGCAGAATAAGCATTATGACAAGTGTATGCATGTGTTTGACAGATATCTGAATGATACAAATTCGCCTGCAGATCCTTGGTATATAGTTGATGCAAAGAATAGAAAATGGGCTGAGCTTCAGGTGCTGGAGACGCTGGTTAGTGGAATAGAGACAGCACTTAAAAACAGTAATCTTGCTGTGCCGCTGTTACAGAATGTGTTCCCGCTTGAGAAGATTCCAAAGCTTTCTGAGATATCACTTGATAAGGAACTGTCTGAGGAAGAATACAAAAAGGAGCTCAAAAATCTGCAGTCTAAGCTTAGCGAGCTGCATAACAAGCTATACAGGCGAAAGATTCCTGTTGTCATAGCATATGAGGGCTGGGATGCAGCAGGAAAGGGTGGAAATATAAAGAGAATCACAGGGGCGCTGGATCCGAGAGGCTTTGAGGTGCATCCGATTGCAAGTCCGCTGCCAAACGAGAAAGCCAGACACTATCTGTGGAGATTTTGGAATCGTCTTCCTAAGACCGGGCATATAGCTATTTTTGACAGGACATGGTATGGCAGGGTTATGGTAGAAAGACTGGAGGGTTTTTGCAGCGAGAATGAATGGCAGCGTGCTTACAATGAGATTAATGAATTTGAAAAGGAGCTGTCAGACTGGGGAGCTGTCATCATAAAGTTCTGGGTGCAGATTGATAAGGATACACAGCTGCTCGATTTGAGGAACGCCAGAATACTCCGGAAAAGCAATGGAAGATTACCGATGAGGACTGGAGAAACAGAGAAAAATGGGATCTGTATGAGACTGCTGTAAATGAGATGCTAAAGAAAACCAATACCACTTACGCACCATGGCATGTGCTTGAGTCAAACGACAAGAAATATGCGAGAATCAAGGCTCTTAAGATTGTGATTGATGCGATTGAGGCTGCTTTGGATAATAAAACAGATAAAAAGTAAAAACAGATGTATATAAACAGAGATATGTAAAAAAGAAGCCGGAATAAATCTGGCTTCTTTTAAAGTGTTAGTAAATTAATTTGGGTACAAAAAATGCGCCTCCAGGGGCTCGAACCCTGCACACCCTGATTAAGAGTCAGGTGCTCTACCAAATGAGCTAGAAGCGCAAACATCTGTGTGAATATCTGTGTCACACGGACAAATGATATTATACACAGGGTTTTACAAAAATGCAAGTACTTTTTTGAAAATTTAAAAATTATAAAAAGACTTTAAAACAACTTAAGATACTCCGTTTTCCCAGTAAGGCGCACAGGTGTGTTTTGCGGCTGCGATAACTTCCTGGCGGGCATTTGACACGGCGTAGCTTATACCGGCATTTTGAAGCATCTCAATATCATTCAGATTGTCACCGAAACAGCATACCTCGTCCGGAAGCAGGTCGAATCTGTCTATGAGATATGAGAGAGCAGTCCATTTGCTGACACCCTTTGCGTTGCAGTCTACCCATTCCTTGCCGGCGGCTGCCAGGTGAGCTTTTTATTCCATGCCGGAATGAAACCGGTGTACACAGCTCTTCGCATTTGTCAGGATGAAAGATAGTGAATTTGATGATGTCATTTCTGTCAAGCCTTGTGATGTCATCAACCTCACGCATCTCAAAGCCGTATGAATCACGAAGCAGATGAAAGACTGGGCTGCCACCATCCTCTGCAAAGCAGAAATCAGGAGTAGCAGCAAAGTAATCGCATGCAGGCAGCTCATCGCGGACCATCCGGCACATGCCCTTCCATATATCCTCGTCCATAGGATAGGTTTTTAGGATTTCCTTTGGAGTGCGCACGACTGTTCCTCCGTCTGTTATATACAAAAGCTTGTGCTTTATCGGAGCAAACAGCTTAAATTCGCTTGAAAACTGTCTGCCGGAACAGACTACAAATATTATTCCTTTGTCTATGAGCCTGTCGATGACAGACATGTACTCAGGATCTATGAGCAGTGAGCCGTCCTTTAAAAGTGTTCCGTCTATATCTGTTGCTATTAGTTTTATCATTATTTATCTCCCCGGGCGTATATCTTTTGAATATTCAACTATATCATTATAAGAAATTATAATCTCATATGCAAGGGACTTATAGTGTATTTATTACTGTTTGTGAAAGAAAAAACAGAACAAAAAAACAGAATATATTGAAAGTTTCCTGCTCATATTGTATAGTAGTAATACTGGCTTCATCTTCAATGCGTTGAAGCAATGAAAACTAAGGGGACGATATTTACTATGATAGTAGCACTTATTGAAAAAGTTTATTCTTTCTTGTGGGGAGATCTGATACACATTCCACTGCCCGGCGGTGGGAGCGTGGGAATCTCACTACTCATAATTCTTTTGATTCCGACAGGAATTTATTTCACTGTAAGGACAAGACTTTACCAATCAGAATGTTTCCGGACATGATAAAGGCGCTGACAGGTAAAAAGGAAAATAAGGACAGCCTGTCCACATTCCAGACACTCATTGTCTCTACGCGACGAGAGTGGGCATGGGTAATCTGGTTGGTGTTGTGGCTGCCATATCAGTGGGAGGCGCAGGTGCGGTTTTCTGGATGTGGATAACAGCCATTATAGGTTCATCCACGGCTTTTGTGGAGGCTACACTGGCACAGCTTCACAAGGAGCCGGATCCATTGTACTCAGGCTATCGTGGAGGTCCGGCGTATTACATACACCATTACTTTGAGGATAAATCAGGCAAAAAGAAAAAACATGTTATTATAGCTGTTTTGTTTGCTATATCCGGACTAATCTGCTGGTGTGGCATAAGTCAGGTTATAAGCAATTCAGTTACATCGTCATTTGAAAATGCATTTGGTGTGCCACCTATTTATACTACAATAATCCTGGTGGCAGTGGCTGCTGTAATAGTGCTTAGGAAAAATGCTACGGTAAAGGTGCTTGACATAGTTGTTCCTATCATGGCGGTGTGCTATTTTGCCATAACCATTTTTATCATAATTAAAAATATAGGCATGATGCCATCGGTTTTTCTAAGGATATTTGAGG
>ENA-OQDD01000893-OQDD01000893.1-human-gut-metagenome-genome-assembly--contig:-NODE-893-length-10708-cov-4.990644_pt1 | contig 10708 bp, 12 predicted proteins | sample MGYA00242507_ERZ504598 | MGnify/ENA primary metagenome ERZ504598 (study PRJEB26092, sample SAMD00036318) | human gut metagenome | host: Homo sapiens | study: EMG produced TPA metagenomics assembly of... | reverse complement strand
CGCAACCTACGAGCGGTTGCGTCACTCCACGGATGCCGCCGAATTGAGCGAATTCGCGCGCCGTCCGCTGCCTGACCGTTCCGAACAGGCCGCTTTCTCGCGTGCCACGCATTGCTGGAAGCCGTCGCCGGCAATGCGCATACACCGTTGGAAGATCGCGTTTTTCTTGCGGAAACCATGCCGTTTCCGAATATTCTCGTCAAACTGTCCACCGACGAATCCGTTGAGGTGCGTAAAGCTGTTGCGGGCAATGCCAATGATAAGAATTGGCTGGTGGGGCGTCTCACCAAGGATGAGTCCCTCGAAGTGCGCGATGTCGCGTTGCGCAACAAGCAGACGTCTTGGAAGATGCGGCTCGAAGGCGCGCAGGATCCGGGTATGGATTCCACGGCCCTTGATTTTCTGGGATCTTTGGGGGTCGACGTCGAGCCGAATGCTCCTGCCGTGCTTGCTTCCATGGTACGTAGGGCCGTTGCTTTGAACCCGAACACGTCTGATCAGATGTTGGAAAAACTTGCGCAGGATGCGTCAGGAGAGGTGAAAAGGGCCGCTGAACGGCATCTTTCGGAAAAATAATTGCATACGTTGTCATTTTTATGAGATTTTTGCGCGTGGTGCATGTGATTGGGGCATAGACTGTTGTTTATGACAGAACAGACCGAAAATGCAACGCGTCTAGCCCGTCCGATCATTCGCCTGGCAAAGTTGGTGGGTATCGCCACCAGTTACGTCGGCATGAGCCGCGACTACCACGAAATCGAAGACGATGTTCTCGTGGCGGTGCTCAAGGCGCTCGGAATCGACGCTTCCAACGATGGGGCGATCGAGCAGTCCATCACCACCATTCAGCGCGAACGCGACACACGTATCGTTCCTCCGACCGTGCTGCACGTTGTCGGCAAGGAAAGCAAGGTTGAGGTTCACGGCGGAGCGCTTGACGTTCCTGAAGCTTCCATCATGCTGGAAGACGGTGGGGCGTATGCCGGCAAAATCGAGCTCGAGGGTGGCAGCGATACCGTGGTCGAGGTCGACGGCGGCTTCGTGTGCACCTCATATCTGGTGCTTCCGGCAGATCTTCCCGAGGGTATCACACCCTTGAAGTCACCGTTGGTGGCAAGACGGAGATTGCAACCGTTATCAGCGCTCCGGAAAAGATCGAGCTGCTTGACGACATGAAGGAAGGCTCCCTGTGGGGCTGGATGAGCCAGCTCTACTCCATTCGTTCCAGCGGTTCCTGGGGTATCGGCGACTATGAGGATCTGAAGACCCTGCTCGTCGAGTCCAAGAAGAAGACCGGCGCCGACTTCATGCTGATCAATCCGCTGCATGCCGCCGAACCGGTGCCGCCGATCGAGCCATCGCCGTATCTGCCGATTTCGCGCCGTTTCATTAATTTCAGCTATATTCGACCGGAATCCATGCCGGAATATGCCGTGCTTTCGCCGGAAGACAAGGCGAAAGTGGATGAACTGCATGAGCAGGTCAAGCCGCTCAACGGCAATGCGCGGATCTTGGATCGCGAAACCATGTGGCGTACCAAGATGCAGGCGTTGTGGATCATCTACAAGTCCGGCCTTTCCGCACAGCGTCAAGCCGAGTTCGACCAGTATCTCGCCGAAGTGGGCGATGAGATCGAATCCTATGCCACATGGTGCCTGTGCTACGACAAGTGGGGCGCCTCGAATGGCAGCGACGACGATTGGGTGCGCAAGTACAATCGTGATTCCGAGGAAGTCGCGCAGCTTCGCGCACAGTACCCGGACACGCTTGAATTCTATCGTTGGCTCGAATGGGTCGCCACCGAGCAGCTGCATGCGGCCCAGCAGGCGGCGCGCGAGGCCGGCATGAAGATCGGCATCGTCGCCGACATGGCTGTGGGCGTGCATCCGGCCGGTTCCGACGTGTGGTGGAACCCGGAGCGTTTCGCCAAGGGCGCCACGGTCGGCGCTCCGCCGGACATGTTCAACCAGCAGGGTCAGGATTGGAGTCAGCCGCCGCTGAATCCAATCGCTCTCGAACAGACCGGCTACAAGGTGTACCGAGATATGGTGCATGGCATGTTCTCCAATGCGGGCGCGGTACGTATTGACCATATTCTCGGCTTGTTCCGCTTGTGGTGGATTCCGGAAGGCAAGAAGGCCATGGACGGCACCTACGTGCATTACGATTCTGACATCATGCTCGGCATTCTCGCATTGGAAGCATCCCGCGCCGGTGGTGTGGTCGTGGGCGAGGATCTCGGCGTGGTTCCGGCATACGTGTCCAAGTCGCTGTCCGGGCACGGCATTCTCGGTTGCGCTGTGGAATGGTTCGAGCAGTTCGACGGCGAATTCCGTGCGCCGAAGGATTGGCGTCCGTATGCGTTGGCATCCGTCAACACGCACGATTTGCCTCCGGCAGCCGGCTACTTGGAGTACGGGCATGTCAAATTGCGTGAACAGCTTGGACTGCTGTCCGGTCCGGTCGAAGAATTCCAGAAGTCCGCGGAAGCCGAACATAACGCCATGCTGAGCATGCTTGTCGACGAAGCTATCTCGACGCTTCCGCGCTGGAAGACGAGCTTGCCAACGAAAACGAGATCATCGACGCGCTGTACCGCGGTTTGAAGGGATCGCCATGCAAGCTCATGGCGGCGTCCATCGTCGACGCGGTCGGCGAAAAGCGCACGCAGAACCAGCCGGGCACCAGCAACGAATATCCGAACTGGCGTATTCCGCTGGCTGACGGCGATGGCAATGTCGTGCCGCTGGAGCAGTTGTTCGACAATACTCGACTGCAGGAGATCGCAGCGATTATGCGCGGCTGAGCTTGCAGCGGATTGAGGCTGATTGCAGCTGATTTCGATTGGCGGAAGGCCGGCGATGCAAGGTAGGGAGACCTGCCAAGCGTCGCCGGCTTTTGCGTGTCGATTGCTGTGTTTCCGTATTCGCAAGTACTAGGGGTTGATGTGTCGCGAATGTCAAGGCTGGCGATATACTAGTAGATTGTTGTGTTTCCCTACGGGGTCCTTCAAAGCGCTTTTCCCACTCGCCATCGAGGACTTTCAGGGAGCCCACGGATAATGAGACCTGAAAAAGGCATCATTCCGCGCCTAACCAACGCAGAGATGTTGATGGAAGGTCCGGAACACAATATATAGAAAAGGTACATCGTGAAAACTTTCACTCCGAAGCCAGCTGATCTGACTCACGACTGGTACGTCATCGACGCCACCGACGTGGTGCTCGGCCGTCTCGCTTCCCAGGCAGCCATCCTGCTGCGTGGCAAGAACAAGCCGACCTACGCTCCGCACGCCGATTCCGGCAACCACGTGATCATTCTCAACGCCGATAAGATCGCTCTGACCGGCAATAAGTTGGGCAAGGAACTGTACATGCACTCCGGTCGTCCGGGTGGCCTGCGTCGCGATAGCTACGGCAAGCTGCTCAAGACCAACCCTGAGCGCATCATCAAGTCCGCTATCAAGGGCATGCTGCCGAAGAATCGTCTGGCCAAGGTCCAGCTGGATCGCCTCCACATCATCTGTGGCACCGAGCATCCGTACGCTGGCCAGAAGCCGCAGGTTTTCGAGATCGCTCAGGTCTCGCAGCAGGCTAAGTGAACCGAAGGGAGATAAGAAACATGGCTGAAAACACCAACAACTCCGCGGTTCTCGAGACCGAAGAGGAGCTCACCTCGTACACCACCGAGACCAACGCTGGCGCTGGCACCGGTACTTCCGCTATCGCTCCGGGCTATGGCACCGGTCGTCGTAAGGAAGCCGTCGCTCGTGTCCGCCTGGTTCCGGGCACCGGCAAGTGGACCATCAATGGTCGCACCCTGGAAGAGTACTTCCCGGCCAAGCTGCTGCAGCGTGAGGTCAACTCCCCGATCGTGCTTCTCAAGCTCGAAGGCAAGTTCGACGCTATCGTCCTCGTTGACGGTGGCGGCACCACCGGCCAGGCTGGCGCAATCCGCCTGGGCGTTGCCCGCGCTCTGAACGCTATCGATCGTGATGCGAACCGCGCAGCCCTGAAGAAGGCTGGCTTCCTGACCCCGCGACGCTCGCGTCGTGGAACGCAAGAAGGCCGGTCTGCACAAGGCTCGTCGCGCTCCGCAGTTCTCGAAGCGCTAAAGCTTTACGGCTTATACGAAACCCCTCGGAAATTCGACTTCCGAGGGGTTTCTTGGTATTCCAGACGGTATTTTGACTGGCGTTTAGATGGTTGGCATCTGCTTCATCGCGCTGATGCTCAATGCCGGAAGCGTCCACAATGTCGGATCATCTTCCGACAGCCCATCATCGGCGGATTGCAGATTGTCCGCATCGTCTTTCATTTGCCAGTACATCATGTTGATGCGGTGCAGATGGTTGCGGAGCCTGCCCGCGGGCTTGCTTTCCGATTCTTCGTCGAATTCCGACACCCGTTCGATGGACGTTCCCAATCCCGGATATTCGCCGACAATCTCCGATGAGGACCAGACCATCTCCCATTCGATGTCTTTCGGCAGATGAAACGCGTGACCTCATCGGAACCGTTGATCAGAATCAGCAGACTTGGCTCGTCGGGGGATAGCAGCTGCATGGCGAACGAACGGACGGAAGGATTCGTCCAATCCGCATCATTTGGCATCTGTCCATTCGGCAAATACCAATGCACGCGATCGGATTTCTTCAGCAAACCGATTTCGCTCAGGCGAGTGAAGAAATCCTCATGATTGTACAAATCGCGGGATTTACGCAATGTGATTAAACGGGAAGTGAGATTGAACTGCTTCAATTCCGGCGTTTGTTCGGTACTGTACAGCCAATCCCAATCAAGCCAGGTGGTGTCGTTATCCTGCGTGTAGGCGTTGTTGTTGCCGTTCTGCGAATTGCCGAATTCGTCGCCGGCAAGCAGCATTGGCGTGCCTAGCGAAAGCAGCAGCGTACCCAGCAGGTTCATGGTGGCGCGTTGCCGTTGCTGCACGATGATTTGATCGCCGCTGGGGCCCTCGTGACCGAAGTTGACGGAATGATTGTCGTTTGTTCCGTCGCGGTTGTTTTCGCCGTTGGCCTCGTTATGCTTGGTTTTGTACATGGTCAGATCGGCTGTGGTGAAGCCGTCATGGCATGCCACGTAATTCACGGACGCGGTCGAACCGCGGCCTGGATCGGTGGCGAACAGGTCGGATGATCCGCACAAACGTGTGGCCATCTCCTGCATGGTCATTTCGCCGTATTCTCCACCGCGCATGCGATCCACGTCGGTCAGCCAGAATTTGCGTGTGCAATCGCGGAACCTGTCGTTCCATTCGGCGAAGGGGATGCCGAATTCGCCGGTGCGCCAGCCGTTCGGGCCGCAATCCCATGGTTCCATGATCATTTTGAGATTGCCAAGCAGCATGTCGGAGCGCAATGCATACAGGAATGGATGGTAGCGGGTGAATTCACCGTCGAGACGTGCCAGCGTCGCCGCGAGATCGAATCGGAATCCGTCGATGCCAATGCGTTTGGCCCAATAGCGCAACGAATCCACAGCGAACGTGGTGACGTGCGTGTTGGTGAAATCAAGCGTGTTGCCGCAGCCGGTGGTGTCGTACAGGCGGCTGATCTTATCTTTGGTGCGTCGATAATATGCCAGATTGTCGAGTCCGCGCAGCATACGGTCGGTCCTTCGGGACCGGATTCGCAGGTGTGGTTGTAGACCACGTCCATAATCACTTCGAATCCGGCCTCATGCAAGGCTCGTACCATGTCGATGACTTCCTGGCGTACTGCGGCCGCGCCTGCTTCTTGTGAGTGTTTGGTGGCATATGAGGCTTCGGGGGCGAAATATCCGAGTGTGGAGTATCCCCAGTAGTTGGTGCGTCCTCTTTCCTGCAGGAAGAGTTCCGATTGTTTGGCTTGGATCGGTAGCAGTTCGATGGAGGTGACGCCCAGATCCTGCAGGTATGAGAGCGTGGCCGGGTGTGCGAGGCCTGCGTAGGTGCCGCGAAGTTCTTTGGGCAGCCATGGCGCGTTGGCGGTGAAGCCTTTGACATGCAGCTCGTAGATAACCGTTTTGCTCCACGGAACGTGTGGGTGCGAGGGTTCCCCTGCGTGTTTGTCGATGGCGCGGTCGTCTATGGCTACGGAAACTGGCATGCGCCCCACGGAGTCGATGGTGCTCATCGGGCCGAATGGCGAACCTTTGACTTTGCCGTTCACGATCTCGCATTCATAGGAGAACGCTCCGGGATCAAGCTCCATTGATCCTTCGATGCCTTTGGCGTATGGGTCAAGCAGCAGCTTGTACGGGTTGAAGCTCACGCCATGATCGGGATCCCATGGGCCGTTGACGCGGTATCCGTATTGCATGCCGTCCCAGGCTTGGGGGATATGCACGTACCACAGTCCGTAGTTGGGGCCGTCCATGCGGAACAGTGTTTCGCGAAGGTTGAGCGAGGGGATGCGTCTGGTGCAGATGCGCTGTTTTTGGCCTGGTCGATGAACGTGAGTCCGGGTTCGTTGAACAGACGTACGGCGTCGGCATAGAAGGCGCTCGGTTGGTCAAGTGGTTCAAGTACGCAAAACCACACTTGGTCTGCTGTTTCTGAGCGGACAACGGCGTCCGCGCCACCATCGTCGGTGAAATAGAGGCCTGGGCGGGTTGCGTAGCGGTGCAAAGGTGGGTTCTTCATAACCTCATTCTAAACACTTTGAAATTATCTGTTGACTTACTATGTCGGGACCATTTCCGCCCATGTCAGATCGATGGTTGCTGCTCTGCCGGTGAGATGCCGTTCTGGCTGTTTTTTGATGATGATGTGCATATTGTGATGGTGATTGTTGTTGAAAAACGTTGATTTTCTGCGGCAACACGCTTTGCAAATAACTTTATGAAAAGAGATTTGCAAAAGAATTTAAGAAAGTGTATAGTTTTCAATCATCGGGCAGAACGATCTGCCGGAACCTCTTTCATAGTGGAAAGGACATATCATGAAAGCTCTTGTACTGACCGGTGTCAAGAAATTCGAAATCCAGAACATGCCAACACCGCAGATCGAACCCGATGAAGTGCTGATCAACACCGCATATGCAGGTGTGTGCGGTACGGATCATGACCTGTATGACGGTCGCCCGGATCGGCCGCTGCGGTGCCGCCGATCGTACTTGGCCACGAAAATTCTGGCATCGTTGCTGCGGTCGGCGCTGATGTCACCAATGTCAAGCCGGGAGACCGCGTCGCCGTCGACCCGAACATCTACTGCGGCCAGTGCGAATTCTGCCTGACGCAACGTCCTGAACTCTGCGACCATCTTAGTGCGGTCGGAGTGACCCGCAACGGCGGCCTTGCGGAACAATTCACCGCCCCCGCAAGTGTGGTCTACAAGCTACCAGATAACGTTTCCCTGCGTGATGCCGCCGCCGTTGAGCCGGTCTCATGCGCGGTGCATGGTCTCGATCTGCTGGAACTTCGCCCGTATCAGAAGGCGTTGGTTATCGGCGACGGTTTCATGGGGCAGATCTTCGCCCAGCTTCTGCAGGCGTACGGCGTGCATCAGGTGGATCTTGCCGGCATTTTCGATGAAAAGTTGCAGCGTAACAAGGAGCAGTTCGGCGTCACCGAAACGTACAACACCACCCGCGAACAGATTCCGAAGATTCCTACGATGTAATCATCGAAGCCGTCGGCCTTCCTGCGACCCAAGCTCAGGCCGTAGCTGCCGCCAAGAAAGGTGCGCAGGTGCTGATGTTCGGCGTCGGCCCGCAGGAGGCGCATTTCGAAATGAACACGTACGACATTTACAAGAAGCAGCTGACCATCCAAGGCTCCTTCATCAACCCGCTCACCTTCCGCGATGCCATCTCGCTGGTCTCCTCCGGCAAAATGAACATCGGAGGCCTGATCAGCCATGAGCTTGAACTCGAGCAGGTGCAAGACTTCCTCGACGGCAAGATCACTGGCGTTTCCAAGGCTGTCGTCAAGATTGGTGCCTGACATGATCCGCGTGCTTGAGCGTTTGGGTGTTCCGCGAACGCTGATGCTGGGGTTCCTTGCCGTCGCCATTTTCATGACTGGCGACGGCTTCGAGCTCACCTTCCTCTCCAAATTCATGGTGGATCAAGGATTCAGCTCCTCCCAAGCGTCGCTGCTAATCACGGTGTATGGCCTGTTCGCGGCGTTTGGCGGCTGGTCCGCAGGCGTGCTTGCCGAAATGTTCGGTGCTCGCAAGGTCATGATGTTCGGCGCATGCTGGTGGATCGGCGTTCACCTGCTGTTCCTGGGTGTGGCGATTCCCAGCCATATATACCCGCTGATTCTCGGGCTGTATGCGATGCGCGGCATCGGCTACCCACTGTTCATTTACAGCTTCGTAGTGTTGATGGCGCAATACATTTCGCCGTCGCGCCTCGCATCGGCCACAGGATTCTTCTGGACTTGCTTTTCTCTAGGAATCGGTGTGTTCGGAGCATATCTGCCAAGCTTCATCATGCCGTTGGTCGGTGAATACAAGACATTCTGGTTCGCGCTGCCGTTCTCCATCGTTGGCACCATTATGTGCTTCCTGTTCGTGCCGAAAAACAAAGTCCTGAAAGGCGAAGGATTAAGTCGTAAGGAACAGTTGAAGGAGCTTGCCGAAGGCGCGACCATTCTCGTCACCAATCGTAAGATTCTAATCTGCGCCATCATTCGCATCATCAACAATCTGCTGCTATATGGATTCCCCGTAATCATGCCGTTGTACTTGTGCACTACGCACAATGGTGGAATCAATATCTTCAAACCGAGGAATGGATGCGCATCTGGGGATTCGTATTTGTGGTCACCCTGATCTTCAACACGTTCTGGGGCTGGTTCATGGACCGCTTCGGATGGGTATGGCCAATGCGATGGTTCGGCTGTGCGATACTGACCGTCGGTTCCGTCGCCTTCTACTACATTCCGCAATGGTTTGGTGCGAATGCGGTGATGATGATCATTGCATCGATTATTGTGGGCATCGGTACCTGCGCATTCTCGTCATTGCCGACGATTATGACGCTGTATGCCGGTGAGGGCAAGCAGGGTGCGGCATTGTCCGCATACAATCTTGCGGCAGGATTAACCACGTTCGCAGGTCCTGGCATTGCTGCGATTCTGCTGCCGGCCATCGGATACGAGGGTGTGTGCTGGGCGTATGCGGCACTGTACGTGCTTGCTTTTGTGCTGACGCTGTTTATTCGTCCTGAACAGCCTGGAATTAGCAAAAAAGCGTCACAATATGACGGCAAATGCGCCGCCGGCATCGCCGCATAGCGCATATCCTAATCACAAAAGGGAAAAATCAATCGTATTCATCATTATCAGGAGGTAATTTTATGACGAAAGCGATGTCTGAATTCACTACCGATCTGCAGCATTCCGGCATGCCGGCGAAGGATCTCGACGAAACCATTGAATTCTATACGAAGAAGCTTGGTTTTGAATTGGCCGGACTGTTCCATAACGGCGAAAACCGTTGCGCATTCCTGCGTTACGGCCATCTGACCATCGAAACGTGGGAGGGGGATCCGGCTCCGTTGACCACCGGTGCCATCAACCACTGGGCATTCGACACTCCCGACATCGAAGCCGCATTCGACAACGCGAAGAAACTCGGACTGAATTTCAAAGATAACGAAATCCAGCATATCGACAGCTTCTGGGAGCACGGCATTCGTTACTTCAATGTGTACGGACCGAACGGCGAAACCATCGAATTCTGCCAGATTGTCAAATAACTGTCATGAGATGAGTACCGTCAAATAATCGCTGAAAACAAATACAGCAAGCGAAACAGACGGAAGAAAACAAAGAAGCGTGCGCTGAACCTTATATACGGGTTCGGCAACACGCTTCTTTTGTTATGCAAGCGATGCGATTAATGCGATTAATATATGTGTAAAAGCGGTCACATATCGCATAGTTCGCGTACGTACGGTTCCACAAAACGCAGGGCCGCGCCGATAATGTCTTGATGGTCGAGTGCCATTCCCTTGCGCAGGGTGAAATCCGTGGTGCCGAATGGCGTATGTTCCACCACGCGTTCGCGTAGTCCGGCCATATCGTCATCATCGAGATATTGTGCTGCCTCACCGCTGATGATCACGTCACCGGCCAGCACCGAGCGAATGTTCGTTACCGCCAGCGCCACATAATCCAGCCATTGCGAGAATCGTTTGCGGTGCTCCTGCTCGCCTTGTTCCAATACCGAGAAGAAGCCGGGCAGGCTTTCGCCGTCCTCCATCAGCGTTTCCGGCGAGCAATACGTGTCCATGCAGCCCTGTTGCCCGCAGTAGCAGGTGTTGCCTCCTGGAATCAGCGTCATATGTTCGATTGAGCCATTGCATTGGTTCGGCCCTTGGTAGAGCGATCCGTCCACGATGACCGCGCCTCCTGGGCGACGTTCGAGGTAGATGCAGACGGCATCCTTCAGATTGTGGTCGAACCAGAGTTCCGCCATGGCAGAAGCGTCGGAATCGTGAATCATCAGCGACGGATAGTTGAGGCCGTGGCTGAGTTCGCTGAGTTTCAGGCCGGTGTTGCCCATGATTTTGCCGAAAGTGATCGACTGTCCGTCTGCCGACACGATGCCTTGCATGCAGAAGGCCACGCCGAGTACCGTGCTGCCTTGTTTCGCCAGTTCCTGCGCGAAATCGTTGATGATGCCATTCATGCGCTGGTAGTAGGCGTCGTTGTTGCGATAGGGGAGTGTGCGCTGTCTGGTGGCTACGGATTTGCCG
>ENA-OQDD01000892-OQDD01000892.1-human-gut-metagenome-genome-assembly--contig:-NODE-892-length-10711-cov-1.323696_pt1 | contig 10711 bp, 11 predicted proteins | sample MGYA00242507_ERZ504598 | MGnify/ENA primary metagenome ERZ504598 (study PRJEB26092, sample SAMD00036318) | human gut metagenome | host: Homo sapiens | study: EMG produced TPA metagenomics assembly of... | reverse complement strand
CTGTTTCTTTGCTCCCGCTACCTTCACCAGCGGACTGGAATATCAGAACAACTCCCTGCACGACATCATGACCGGCTATCATCGTGACATGGAGCAGGATGTCCGCATTGCCAGCGCCTTCGTGCAGAATGAGTGGAAGATGAACGTACTGACCATGCTGGTCGGCGCCCGCCTGGACAAACACAACCTGATAGACAAGCTTATTTTCAGCCCCCGCGTCAACCTGCTCTACAAGCCGGCAGATGATTTTCAGGCACGCTTGACTTACTCTACCGGTTTCCGCGCTCCGCAGGCATACGATGAGGACTTGCACGTGACGGCAGTAGGCGGCAAGGGAGTCCAAATCAAACTCGCCGATAACCTGAGTGAAGAACGCTCCAACAGTTACAGCGGTTCGGTGGACTGGACTGCCCATCTGGGACACTGGCAGGCAAACATCCTGGTGGAGGGTTTCTATACAGACCTGCGCCACGTCTTTGTGCTCGAAGATATCGGCAAGAACGAAGTAGGGGATGTCATCAAGGAGCGCCGCAACGGAAACGGTGCACGCGTATATGGTGCCAATCTGGATGTAAAGATTGCCCATGGCAAGGAGGCGCAGTTCCAGCTCGGATTTACGGCACAGCGCAGCCGCTATACCCATGAGGAAGCCTGGACGAAGGTGGACGGAGAAGACCTTACCACCAAGCGCATGCCCCGTACACCTGATTATTACGGGTACTTCACTTTCTCCTCCGCACCGGTAAAGAATTTTGATTTCTCTCTTTCCGGTACCTATACGGGAAAGATGATTGTTCCGCACTACGCACCGGAAGATGCTCCCGAGGTGCCTTCTGTAATATCACTTCAGACCGCATGGAGCATACTCCCCAATTCCTGGACCTGAATGTGAAGCTGAACTACACCTTTGTGCTTCACGACCATATCAAACTCCAGTTGAACACGGGTGTACAGAACATCTTCAACAGTTTCCAGAAAGACCTGGATAAAGGGGAATTCCGCGATGCGGGTTATTTCTACGGACCGACGCAGCCGAGAACCTTTTTTATCGGTTTCAAGATAATGAACTAAAAGTTTCCATTTAAGAATTTTTAGAGCTAAATTCCGCAAAATAGTCCTACATTTGTCGCCAAAGCACAAAAACCATGGATACTAAGAGAATACGGAATGTAGACATTTCCCAGATACATCATTTGCCGATGATTGATTTCATCGGCAATGATTTTGCTATTTTTAATGACATCAAGGATATGCCTTTGAGCTCTTATCCCACCCGTTTGAATGCTGCTTGCCTGACTGTCTGTTTGAAAGGGTGGTGCAAACTGGAACTCAACCTGCAGCAATGTGAAATGCGGGAAGGTATGTTGGGCATTATTCTTCCCGACCAGATTGTTCTGCAACGGGAACGCTCCGAAGATTTTTCCGGACTTTTCATTGCTGTTTCAAGGGATTTTATGGATATGGTGATACCTACCATGCAACAGCTTTTCCCTATGTTTTTCATGATTAAGGAGCGGCCCCTCGTTCACATCACTCCGGAGGAATCCCAATCGTTTCAGGAGTATCACTCTTTTCTTTGGAGCAAGGTGAAGCTGAAAGACAATCCTTTCCGTAAGGAAATCACTCAGGGGTTGCTGTTGGCCCTTTTTTATGAGATATATAATATCTATCAAGGACATGTCATCCAGGAACGCATTCCCAAAAGCAGGAAGGAAGACTTGTTCGAGCGCTTTATCCGTGCTATTTCCGAGTCCTATAAGGAAGAGCGCAGTGTGTCCTACTATGCTGATAAGATGTTCCTCACTGCCAAGCACCTTTCCACCGTAGTGAAGGAAATCAGCGGAAAGACGGCGGGCGAATGGATTGACAGTCTCGTCGTTTTGGAAGCCAAAGCCTTGTTGAAGTCTTCCGAGCTGAGCATTCAGGAAATTGCAGACGAGCTGCACTTTGCCAACCAGTCGTTCTTTGGCAAGTATTTCAAGCATCACACCGGTATGTCACCTAAAGAATATCGCCGGCAATAGGTTCAATGTGACGGAATAATGTTTATTTTTGCGGTAAAGATTTACCCCCAAAATAAACTATCATGGAAAAAAGAGAAATTGACCTTACTGTTTCCTGCTATGGAAAGGTGAAAGGAGTGAAGTATGACGTTGTCATCCTACCTTGGGGAGCTACGGAGCCCCATAATCTGCATCTGCCTTATCTCACTGATTGTATTCTGCCGCATGATATTGCCGTAGATGCGGCTGCACTGGCTTTGCAGAATTCCGGTGTACGCTGTATGGTGATGCCTCCCGTACCTTTCGGTGCACACAATCCGGGGCAGCGCGAACTTCCGTTCTGCATCCATACCCGCTATTCCACCCAGCAGGCCATTCTGGAAGACATAGTTGCCTCCCTCTATGCACAAGGCATGCGTAAGCTGATTATTCTCAGCGGTCATGGCGGCAACAACTTCAAGGGAATGATTCGTGACCTGGCGTTTGTGTATCCCGATTTTCTGATTATCGCTGCCGACTGGTTCAGCATCGTCCCTCCCAAAGACTACTTTGAGGCTGTTGTCGACGACCATGCCGGCGAGTCTGAGACTTCCGTTATGATGCATTACCATCCCGAGCTGGTGAATTTGGCTGAGGCCGGTGACGGGGAATCCAAACCGTTTGCCATTCCTTCCTTGAATGAAAAGGTTGGCTGGGCTCCTCGCCATTGGGATAAGGCTACAGTCGACAGCGGGGTAGGGAACCCCAAAAAAGCTTCTGCCGAGAAAGGAGAACGTTATATGAAACCGGTGGTGGAGAAGTTGTCGAAGCTCTTTACGGAAGTCGGTCAAGGAAGTCTGTATTGATGTACTTGGCTTCCGGCTATATATAAAATAGGCAATAACCATTGTGGATATTGCCTATTTTAGTGCACCCTAAAAACTAATCTCTTTACTCTTATAAAAACTAATCTTTCTCTATTTCGAGTACAAAATTAGAAGGTTTTTGCGGGTTATGAATTGACATAAGTCAAAAATCTCATTCGGATATTATTTTTTCAAACGTGCCCAAAAGCCCTTCTTTTTCTGCCGGACCGGTTCACTGTTTTCGCGAAACAGTTCTTCGTAGGTCAGCCCGTCATGCACCATGCGTAGATGCTTCCCCAGTCGGCAGTCCGCCCAGGTTGCGGTCATCGATAAAGAGATCGGCTTTTACTTTGCGTGAAAAACCGGTGTGTGCGATGTCTTCTTCCGGATAGTCCCGGTTGACGGCATAGAATTCCACACCCCGTTTCCTACACCATTCCACAGCTTCCTCCAGGAGCTTCCCTTCACGTACCGACCATAAAATCAGCCGGTGACGCTCGTTTATCAGCATCTTCAGCGTAGCGGTGGCAAGGGAATTTCTTCTCCTATCTGGGATAGCGGTGTTCTACAATGGTACCGTCAAAATCAATGGCTATGGTCATAGGCAGATAAATTGCTTAAAGGGGATTATAGGTTATGCCGTTCGCTTTATTTTCCGGTTGTACCGCCTGAATGCTTGTTGATAGGGGTATTGCTGTATTCTTCGGTATAGCCCGTGTAGCAATTCAGTTGGACAACAACCTGTTTTTTCGCACCGTTTACGAATACGGGGAATGTATATGTCTTCGTCTGGGTTTTGCTGCGGCTGCCGAAAACCAGTTGGTTGTTTCCGCTGATGGCGGTCTTCAATTCTTTTTCTACGGTGTAATAGCCATTCTTGCTGCCTTCGGCGTTGGTGATACACTTTTCGATGACAGAAGCCAGTCCTTTAGAGGCTCCCACGGCTTGCAATGCAGCTTCCGGGGTAGTGGTGTAGTCCCAGCCGCACTTGGTGATTACCTTCAGAGTGGCGGTCAGTGCCGAGTAATCTCTGTTTTCAATCTTGATTACACCGTTTTCTCCGTTCACGGTGTTATATCCGCCTTGCTGTATTTTGCTTACAGTTTTGCTTGGCAGGATATTGGTTCAGATACTTGCCTTGTATTTTTTCGCCTTCGGGAATTGTAATGACGTAGTTGCCGTCTTTGTAGGTTACGTCTCCAAAGTGTACGGCAGCTCTTGTGACAACAGCATCTTTCAACGCTTCCATGGAGGCAGGGTCAAAGTAAGAGCCGGTGCTTGCACTACCTGTTACCGCTGTCTTTATTTCAATAGGAGCTTTGGCCACCGCATCTTCCGGTGTCACTTTGATGGCTACTGCCGTCACGGGCACCGCTTCTTCTTTCGGAGTTTCTGCCACCTCTTCGCTTGTGCTGGCTTTCGGCTCTTCGTAAGTTACGGCGGCAATAGTCGTGCCTTCTTCAGCAGCTTGTGCCGGTACGGATACGGTTGTGGTAGTGGCTGCTTCTTCCGCAGAGGTTTCGTTCTGGGCAGCTTCCACGTTGGTTTCCTTGTCAGCTTCTACTGTCACTTCTTCTACATTTTCAAAGCTGATGGCTTTCGCCATTTTCACATTCAGAGTGGTTTGTGTACGATTGGCGGTGCTTGCGGCAATGGTCACTTTGCTTTCCATGCTTTCCATGTCGGTAGCTGTGAATTTCAGGTTATATTCACCGGTTTCTTTCACGGTCAGCATGTACACGCCTTGTGCATCGGTAGTAGCTGTCAGGTTGTTTCCGGCATCTACCTGGGCACCGGTCAATGCACCGCCGGTAGCTGTCACTGTGCCCACAATGTAATATTCCTTTTCCGTTTCCAGCGGATCTACTACTTCTTCATTCTCTTTGTCATCGTCACCACAGGCGATGAGTGCTACAGTACTAAAGGCCATGGCCAAACATCAGCAGACCTCCAAAAACAAATTTTTCTTTTTCATTAACTTTGTCAATTAATAAAATTCAAGTGTTTAATTAATATTTATTTTGATAACTCCCGTTGTATTTCTTTTGATAGTTCCCGTTGTATTTCTTTTATAAGGAAGTAGCGTATATAGTCCGGCTGGTAGAAGTTGCTGCTCCGGTTCTCGTCAGGGCGTGTGCTGTAACTTCTTCCCAGTCGTTTTTCTATGTATTCTCCATCTGCCACCATGCCGTATGTCCATGTAAAGTAGTCGGCAGGCTTTACCCTGAAGAATCCTTTCCGGCTCCATTTCTTTCCCGGCAGGGGGATGGCAAAATGAAATCCTCCGTTTATCTCTCCGTCCGTACAGAGGGCATACAAGCCGATGGCATACTCTCCGAAGTGCCGCGTACAGTCTCCTCTCACTCCATAATCACCGTAAATATACCTCCCTGCTTTCAGGTCGAACTGCAAGTTGAGGTGCGGTTCGTAGTACGAAGCGTTCAGCGAGGCATTGATACGTTGTTTTCTGCCCATATACCATCCGTCTTCCCGGGTGACGGCGGAGAAACCGGTGGAGCCTGCCGTTCCGCCCAGTTCCCAGCGTCCGTTGTCGGTGCGGTATTTTATTTCCAGTTGCGCACCGTAGCGGTTGTTGGTAAAGTTGCCCACCGTCATTTTCCCGAAGATATTATGCCTGAAACGTACTTCCTGAGATAAAGCGATGATTCCCGGTCTTATCCGGTTCATCTCTCCGCTCAGGTTGGTGGCTACGGGCAGTATCACTTGTGCGGTCATTTTCCCGCCTTTCCACAGAGCCATTTCCACAGCCGGATTCAGGTTGATGGCATACGTATACAGTTCGTCAAACGTATTGTTCTCTAAAAACAAATCGGGATATACCACCAAATCCACCTTCCAGCAGACGGCGCTTCTTCCCGACCGGCGTTTTTCAATACCTTCATGGCAGGGTCTGTATCCGCTGTAATCCCCATCTGCCGATATACCTGTATCAGGCTGATTTCCCCGTTTCTGTATGCTTCCGTCAGCGTGTCCGGCAGATTGATGCAAAGCTTCGGTATCAGGTTTTCCAGTACCACTAACTGCAAATCTCCCTTCGTCTTGCTTCCCAAGCAGGCATCTATGGCTTTGCCCACCCCGGTGCAGGAACTTCTATACACATTGTTCTCAAAGCTTACGGTAGTCATCCCCGGTGTCTGTACACATCGGATGTTTCCATCCCGATGCTTTCAAGCTCTCTGTCACTTGAGCATCTGCCGTTGCAAAAAAGCAACCGAACACTGCCGCAAGCATCCACTTCAAACCGCCTTTTCTCTTAATATCCATTCTATTCTCCAATCCCTAATCCTTCTCCTTAATTTAATCCCTAATCCTTCTCCTAATGCAACAGCCTGCATTCATACCGTATTCCTCCCGATATGCTGTTGAATTCTCTGGTAAACACATGGATGGAGAGATGCTTCCATAATCTGGCGGCAGCTCCCATATTGAAACCTTCCGAATCATATTCCGCCATGACAGTCATCTCCCGGCAGAAAGCGGGGGAGTAGCTGATGCCTCCGAAGGGGCCGTCTTTTATGCTGTGGTCATTTAGTGGGATATAGTAGCCTGCTGTCAGTGCCAGGCGGTCACCTTTTACGATGGAGAAACCTTTGGTCAGAGTACCGTAAACTGAGGCAAAGTAGTTGGTTCCGGTATTTTTAAAAGGGTCATCTACACCTACCACCAAGCTGGGCCGGTATTTTCCTTCTTTCAGGGGTCGTATGCGTGCAGTCATTGAGCGGTCTTGCTGGAAGTAGCCTTTCTTGCCGTCATACCGTTTGGTTTTCAATAGTGTACACCGATAACTCAACTCCAGAAAGGATAGAAATGTGATGTTGACGAAATAATTTCCGGTGTTGAAGTTAAACGGTGTCATGCCGTTCGGGAGATAGTTTCCTCCCCCCATAAAAGTACCTGCCTCTTGCATCTCGGCAGTGGGTATGTTTAGCTGCCCGGTGTTACCCATGGAATATTGAGCTTGTACCTTGAGGCACAGCACAACAGGCAACAGACCATAAGTCCTTGTCTGAATTTCATGTAATTCTTGATTTTAAAGCGTTGTTGTCCGATGAGTCTAAAGTACGCTACGCTATTGCCGGTCACATGGAAAAGAGGTTTGTGCCGGCATCTGGATATATCTTATATGTGACAAAATTACGTCAAATGTATTTGATATGCAAGAGAAAAAGGGGAAATAACACTAAACTGTTGCTCCAATAGTGCTGTTTTTCATATTACCGGGGTGACACACAGCCTCTGTATACTTCTGCTACTTTGCATTTTACCTCTTTTTATGAGTATACATTGGGTATTAATTCCCACTGAAAATATTTTTGAAATAGGTTCGACGAGGTTGGTACCTGTAATTTTGTTTCTTAACTGTTTGGGTCAATCTCAAAGTAAAAGTTTTCAGTTAGGTTAAAACGTGTTTCCGCATTCCAAAAGTCATATTTTATCTTTAGGGAGGTGATTGGAGTGTTTAACACAGTATTAGGCTTGTACTTCATTAGTTGTGGATGATGTGAAGCATGCAGGTTTTGATAGTTTCCTTTCCGATATATTCCCGTGAAGAATACAAGGATGACACTTCTTCGAGCAATACTTCCGGGTATCTTTTTTCTTGTTGCCATTTGTTTATTTTCTGTTTAAAATGTCTGCTTGTATCAAAGATACCTCTTAAACCGTCGTGTTTTGCCAAGATGTATAGGTCATTTTCATTTTTTACGAATGTAAGGATATGAGGTAATATATCAAGGAAGTGCTCATCAAGAAATTTATCGAGAAATAGTTCGTTTAAGCTTGGATCTACACAATCCGCTATCATCCATAACATGTTTGCGTAATCTGGAGAAGAACTGGTCATTTCTTTTTTCAGTAATAGGTAAAAGAAATGGTTGGCATCTAAATATTCAGTAGGACTATATTGATGCATTACAGAACAGAAAAGTGCCGTAAGTGCTGTTATGTCTTTTGTGTTTTTCAAGTAATGTTCAAAAAAGGGAACTCCTTTTTTGTCTTCTTCTTTATATTCATTAAATCCAGTGTTGCCCAATGATTCCCATGTCATTTGACATAGCCATGGTTCATCTTTTATAATATTTGCAGTTTCTCTGTAATAGGTACTGGTATAGAAGGATGTTATTGTATTGAAGTGTGAAATTTTCTGTTTTGCGGATACATACGCTTCTAAAATAGGGAGCACATAATAATAGCCTTGAGATTGACTGGTTTCCATAATAAGATGCGGTAGATTCTGTTTACCACTTTTTATTAGGCTTTCAAAAGTGTCGCGAAGATTTTTATCTGTATCTATTTCGGCGAACTCTTTATAAGAGAGAAAATACGATGGCATAGATGGAGTGAAATAACGCTGATAGTATAGGGTATTGGTAATGTCGAATGGTCTGAATGATGAAGTCGTGTCGCAGAACAGGGATTGGAGAATCCTTTTATATCTTTATCTTGTGCTTCTATCCATTCTTGCCGGGGTACTACAAATTCCCAATTCTTGCATACTTTTTGGATGTGTCAAGCCATTCGGGCAGGCGTGCTTTTAGTTGGGTATAGAGATATGAATCACAGTGTTTTAGTAACTCTACCAAATACCATTTACTCCATACCAGATTCTTGAAATCTTCTTTGCCAAGATAGCTCTTTATATCTTGGCTGAGAAGATTGAGATAATGCTTGGCATCTCGTATGGTGGGTAAGAATTCCTTGATTGAGAGTGTTTCAAACGGATTCTCTTGCTCTGGTAGAGGCATATTCATCTTTTCATCTCTTCGTAGAGATATAGACTCAGTTCTCCATTGCTTAGAGTAAAAAGTTTGTGGCTTACATTGAACATCTTTTTAAGTACATTTTTCCACCATTATTTCCAAGAACCCGGTCGGCTTGGTTAGGGTCAAAAGTTACAATGATAGTGAAGCGAGGTAGGTCAGCCACGGTTCGAATAAGTGAAATTACTTCCACGAATATGTTGTTTTCCAGTCGGTCACAGTCATCAATGAAAACTACGGTTGTATATTTTTCCATTGACATTTGTTGATTTAGTTCCTTCTTAATGTCAGCAAAGTCCTTCTCTTCTTTTCCCAATAAGTGCTTCACGGAAAGTATTATTAAAGAGAACCAATTGGTGATGTTGGTCACTTTGATTTTCGATTCATACTTACGCAGTAGAGAAGTTGTTACATCGTTGTTTTCAAATTTACTGTACAATAGATTTAGGAAAGACGATTTGATGTCTTTGATATTGTCTTTCCATGGATTAAACCAAATAGGATGTATTTCTCTTTTGATATATTCTTCCTCCATATAGTGTAGAAAAGTGGTTTTTCCACATCCCCATTCACCCTCTACAGACACTCCTATCGCACCGGAGTATACAGGATTCTTTTCCAAATATTCGACCAGTTGATTGGCTTCTTCTTTTCTATGTAGAATATCATCGGATGGACAAGTGTCATCGTGCAGGGTTATTGCGGGTACTGCCAGAGGTGAAGAGGGTTTCTCTCTTTTTTTGTGTGAAAGGCACGATAAGATGGCTATTTGCATTAGTAAACAGAACATGCTCGCGTCGACATAATAAAAACCATTGAGGTATTCACTATAAAAAGGCGTACATAATTCCCTATATGTAGGTGTTATTCGAACATATATATAAAATGTTAGTATGCCAAGCATTAAGTAGATTGTTTTACAGATGAAGCGTTTGGTGATGTTCTTACAAATACATATAAAACTTATTAAAGGAATAAGTACGAGAAGTATAAAAAGAATGTCATTAAATGGCGTGTCTTTAATTTTTCCAAATAGCGGATTGCCTATTACCGTCATCCAACTGTAAATAATAGTATGTCTCATGCAGAACAATAACAACAGTATTATAATCGGAAAATAATGATGTTGAATGTTGTATATTCTTTTTAAGCCTTTATCGTTACACATGGATTCTTATTTTATTTTACGGCAAAGGTATATTGAAAATCTTCCATAATGGCATAGTTTAGGATGTTTTTTTCACAAGTAGAGAGTAATCAAGTCCCTTTTCGTATTCTTACTTCTTTATATACTTCCATTACTTGTTGTGCTATTTTCTCCCAATCGAAAGCCGACAAGTTATATGTACGTTTTTGGGGGGCGCTAATTTTTGTTGCAAGTGGCAAGCCAAATCATGCACATCACCTGGTTTGAAATAATCAGACTCTTTCAAATCTATTAAGTGAGTGGCTGGAATATCACTCACCAGTACATCTATTGATAACTCATAGCTTCCAATAATACCAACGGGAATCCTTCGTTATACGAAGAAAGCACATACACTCCGGCATGACTATACACTTCGTTGAGTTTCTCGCCAAAGATATATCCTGTAAAGACCACCCGGTTGGACTTTATCAACTTCTTAAGTTTTTCTTCGTAATCCGATTCTGCCTCCACACCACCAACTATCACCAACTTATAGTCGGTATTCAGTTTCTCGAATGCTTGAATCAATACATCGAAACCCTTTTCAGGAGTAATACGTCCCACGCCGATTACATACTTTCCGGGTGTTAATCCTAAACTACTAATGTAATCATGTTTCGAGGTCGGTTGTACATTGGGTATTCCGTTAGGAATATAAACAGATTTCTCTTGTACTTTTGCCGGATATTTTTGCATTTGGAATTTATTTACAAAAATAATTGCCTGCGAACAATTCAATGCAATACTTTCGCTGAATTTCAATATATGTTTTGCCACTTTTCCCCATTTGGCATGTTCATAATTGGGACTGTGTAGGTAAGTACCACTTTCTTACCAAGCAATCTGAGTAATGGAGCAAAAAGTGCGGGACCAATGTTATGAATATGCACCACA
>ENA-OQDD01000890-OQDD01000890.1-human-gut-metagenome-genome-assembly--contig:-NODE-890-length-10714-cov-2.115141_pt1 | contig 10714 bp, 15 predicted proteins | sample MGYA00242507_ERZ504598 | MGnify/ENA primary metagenome ERZ504598 (study PRJEB26092, sample SAMD00036318) | human gut metagenome | host: Homo sapiens | study: EMG produced TPA metagenomics assembly of... | reverse complement strand
ATCACGCAGCCGCTCTGGGTTATAGATGGCCACCCGCAGCAGACGCTTTTCGGGGTCGGGCTCGGCCAGCACGCTCTCGATGGCGTTGTCCAGCGGCGCACCCCACGAGGGTACACAGCTCCCGCGTGCTCAGAAAGCCCAGCTGGCTGCCGTCGGCCACGCTGGTCATGTTGATGCCGCGCTGCTGGCAGTCCATGCTTTTGGCGGTCAATAGGGTATCCAATACCGGGTTGCCGGTCTTGTTCTCGGCCTCATACTGCCGGAGGCCGCTCTCCATCCGGGCCAGAGCCGCGTCCTGCTTGGCCCGGTCGCGCTCGGCGCGGATGTCCGCGATCTGGATCTTCAGCTCGTGATAGCGGCTGTTGATGAGTCGGATGCCCTCTTTGCTCCGCTTGTACTGCTCGTACTGGCGGTGGAGCACCTCGTCCATGGCGGCAAGCTCACTGTGGAGCGCCGCTCCCGCAGCTGCTCGTGCTGGACCGTCAGGATGAGCACGCCGCAGAAATCCACCAGCGTACGGATGTAGTAGACGCTCATGTCCACCTCGCGGTCGCCCAAGAACAGCAGGTTGCTCACCGCGAAGACCATCGCCGCCATGACGACGGCCACGAGGGCCGCTTTTCCGCTGATGACGATATGGCCCTTGGGACTTTTGTGCTTATGCTCCAGCACCCAGATGCAGCCGAAAACGCCGCCATAGACCACCACCAGAAGCAGCAGTGACAGGCCGTCGGCCCCGCTGCGCTGAGGCCAGAGGAAGCAGTGCAGCTGCCACTCGGCGCTGGCCGCCAGCTCTGCCAGAACGAAGGCCCGGGCGCAGACATAGCCCGCTTCCAGCAGGGAGATGGTGCGGGTGACCCAGAGGTATAAATACTGTATCCCCACAGCTGCCGCCATGCAGGGGATCCACCACGCCAGCGGAACGCTGCCCGTGGCCTGCAAAAAGCACTCAGGGCCAGCGCCCATGCCGCACTGGCAGCGATGGTGGCCGTTTTGCCGAAGCGGAGGCCCAGCGGCAGGGCGTAGATGCCACGGCCAGACACTCGGCCAGCGCCGTATACAGGCGCGGGATGCTGGGCAGTGCCGTCATGCACCCTCACCCCCGATGTGGTCGGCCAGCGCCGCGAGGAAGGCTTTCCGCCGGGGGCGGCTGACCTGCAATTCGTAGGGTCCCACCTGCACCATCCCCTGCTGCACACTCTTCACCTGTGCCAGATTGACAAGGTAGCCGCTGTTGCAGCGGGCAAAGGGCCGCTCGGCCAGCTTTTCCTCAAAGGCTTTCAGGGTGCCTGCCGCCACGAAGTCGCCCTCTTCGGTATAAAAATGGACGCGGTGTCCCTCGCTTTCCAGATAATAGATGAGGGACGAATCCACCGCCGCATCCCGCCCTCCACCGGCAGGGCCAGATAATGCCGTGCGCGGCGGCGCAGCTGTTCTTCGGCCTTGCGCAGCTGCTGCGAAAACGCAAAATAAGGCACCGGCTTGAGCACATAGTCCAGTGCGCCCACCGCGTACCCGCCGATGGCGTACTGCGCCATATTCGTGATAAAAACGATGATGACGTCCTTGTCCAGCTCCCGCACCCGCCGGGCCGTCTCCATGCCGTCCAGATGCTTCATCTCCACGTCCAGAAACAGGATGTCGTACACCGGGCGGTAATCATCCAGCAGCTCCATGCCGTCGGCGAACTCCGTCACCGCGAACTCGGTGCCGTACTGCCGGGTGTGCCGCTGCACATAGCCCTGAAGCTGCGCCCGCACCTCTGCCTCGTCCTCGACCAGAGCAATGCGTATCATTGCCGCACCTCCTTTTTTTCGCTATTTCTCTGGTTTTTATTGTAACACGAAATAGGGCGTGTGGCAAATAGGAGAATAAAACAGCAGCCCCGCTTCATCTGCCACGAGGCTGCTGTTCTGTGATTGGAAAATTTCAGGCTCAGTTCGTCTTGACGGCCACGAGGATGCGGATTTTCTTTCCGCCGGAGCAGCCGAAGTTGTCGTACCAGCCGATGAGCTTATAATCCTCGGTGTTGATCTTGGGCAGCGAGGTGGCGAAATACTGGCCGTTCGACCACAGATACACCTGCATATCGTCGGCGGTCTCATAGCGCTTGTCGCCGCTCATGACCGAAGCTGCGCCCAGCTTATCGATGACTACCGGCGAGAGCTGGAGCATCCGGTTGATGGCCTTGCCGTCGGCAGAACGGCCGATGGCGATGCCGCCTGCGATAACGGGGTACTTGGTGGCGGTGCTGTAGGCCACCTGCTTGCCGCCGGAGTAGCAGACATAGGTCGCGCCCTCGCCCAGATAGTTGAGGAAGTCGCCCAGCGTACCGCCCACGCTGTCGCCGGTGCGGCGGAGCACATAGCTGAACAGCTGGTCCGTCTTGCCGGTAAGGGTGTTCCAGGTAGAGCTGACGACACTGCCATCGATGAGGCCGTAGAGCACATCGCTGGTGCTGGGAACAAGGATGTTCTTCACATCCTGGAAGGTCTCCTCATCGGTCTTGGCTACCTTGGTGGTGGTCGTGGTGGTCCCAGCGGGGAGGCCTGCGGCCTCTCTTGCGGCGTCCTGTGCCTTGTCGCTGATCTTTTTGTCGATCTTCTTGGCGGCTTCGTCCGTCAGGCGGCGGACAGAATCCAGCGCAGCGTACTCCCACAGGTCACCGGTCACATCGTCGAGGATGACCCGGTCGATTTGGCCCGCAGAATTGGTGGTGTAGTAGCGAATGTCGCTTTCACTCAGAGTTACCCCCGATAGGCGCTGGGGCGAACTGCCCCAGCCACACCCTCCGACGTCGTATCAATGATCTGCACGTTGTCTGCAAACGGGGTGTCGCCCAGCGCGGTGCCGTCGGCGCTGACGGTGCCGCTGGTCGAGCGGGGCGAGATGGACTGGACGCTTTCGCCGTCACCGCCCACGCTGATCTCCACCAGCTTGCCGGCCGGGAAATTGAGCTTATTGTCCACATTGACGGTGCGGGCGGTGCCGTCGGTACACATGACCGAGACAGCTGCTGCACCTCAGCGCTGTTCGTCTCCACAAGGGTGCGGGATGAGGACTGGACCACGCCGTAGAACACAGCGTCTGCCGCGTCGCCGGTGAGGACGGAGACAGCTGCATCGTTCATGCCCAGCAGCAGAGTGACCACCTGACCCACGCCGCCGCCGGACAGAGAAGACAGCTGATAGGCACAGAGGGGCGAAGCGATGGTGTAGGTGACGCCGGGCCACGGTCACAGAGGTCGGGGCGCTGGCCGAGGGCGAGACAGCCGTCACGCGGCCTGCGGCGCGCTTGTTGTAGATCCAGACGGTGCGGGCGCTCTCGTTATAATAGTAGACATCATAGGGAGAGAGGGCCGCAGAGGTGGTGACTTCGTCGTTGCGGTAGATTGCCGCCGGGGCGAAGGGCAGGACGGTGGAAGCATCTGCCACGAAGGGACCCTTGACGTTGTCCAGCAGGACCGAAGAGATGTCCACCTGGCCGTTGCTCACGGCAAAACCCAGGTGGAAGCGTAGACCTGACCGCTGCCGTTCATGGCGGTGAGGGCGTTGTAGAAGAGCATGGTACCCTGCTCGAGGGTCAGAGTCTCGCCCTGACGGGCATTGATCTCATTGCGCAGGCCCAGTGCGCTGGCCTTGCTGAGCTGAGCTGTGGGGAAGGTACCGCCCAGCTTTGCCACATCATAGCCCAGCAGGCGCAGCGCCATGGTGCAGGCTTCTTCCAGCGTGACGGTGTTGTCCGGGCGGAAGCTGCCGTCGGAGTAGCCGGTCATCCAGCCGTTCTGGACGGCAGTGCGGATGTAGACCGCATAGGGAGAGTCGCTGTCCACATCGCTGTAGAGGCGGCCGGTGCGGCCCTGTGCCGTAGTGGTATCGCGGTAGAGCAGAATGACGTGGTGAGGAGGCGGGCCGCCTGCCCACGAGTGAGGGGCGCACCCAGAGAACCGGCCTGCTCGGCGGTCAGACCGCCCAGTGCCGTCGCCGTCTGGACTGCCGCGTTGGAGCCGACCGCAGAGGCGGGCAGCACCAGCATGGAAACAGCCACGCAGACAGCCAGCAGGAATGCGAGGAATTGTTTTTTCATGGTAAACTCCTTAATCATATCTGAGCGCTTCGATGGGGTTCAGGCTGGCGGCACGGCGGGCCGGCAGGAAGCCGAACAGGACACCGATGCCGCAGGAGATGCCCACGGCGATGGCTGCTGCGTCCGCCGAGGGGGTGACGTTCAGGGTAATATCCGTCAGGATATACGGAAGGATCTGGTTGATAATGGCCGACACGACATAGCCCAGCACGATGCCGAGGCAGCCGCCCAGCGCCGATGTGACGCCGGCCTCCACGACGAACTGGGTCAGGATGGTGCTCTCCTGTGCGCCCAGTGCCTTGCGGATACCGATCTCACGGGTGCGCTCGGTGACGGACACCAGCATGATGTTCATGATGCCGATGCCGCCGACCAGCAGCGAGATGCCTGCAATGGCCGTCAGGACGCCCACCATGACGTTGATCATGGAGGACATCTGCTTCATGGCTGCGCTCAGGCTCATGACGTAGACATAGTCGTCCTTGCTGACCAGCTTCTTGAGCCGCGACTGCAAAAACTCCTGTGCCTCATCCGAGTGGTCCGCGTCCTGCAGGACCACATAATACTCGCTGACACTGCTGGTGTTGTTGACGCTCATCAGGGTGGTATAGGGAACGAGAACAATGTCGTCGTTGCCGCCCTCGTACTGAGAGGCGGGTTTGGAGCGGCCTTCCAGCACGCCCACGATGCGGTACTCGCTGGCGCCTACCTTGAGGGTGCTGCCGAGACCGTTGCCGCCGAAGATCCTGCGGTCCACATAGTCGCCGATGACACAGATGTTCTTGTTGTCTATCAAATCGGTGTACTGGATGCCGCGGCCCTTGGCCACCTTGTAGTTGTTGATGGTCATGTAATCTTCGTTGACGCCGCTGATGCCGGTGCGGCGGTACTTCTCGCCCGCCACCCGCAGCGTGTCGCCGCCGGCACTGGCAATCGGCGAAAGGCCCTTATAATACTCCGGCTTCTGGTTGATGATGTTATACACATCGCTGACCTCCACCGTGCGGGTGCTGGCGGTCATGACGTTGACGGCCAGAATATCGCTGCCCATGTCGGAGTAGAAGTCCTGCATCATGTTGGTCATGCCGTTCCCGAGACCGACGATGACGATGACGGCCATGACGCCGATGATGATGCCCAGCATGGTGAGGAAGGTGCGGACTTTGTTGCTCAAGACGTTTTGGACGGCCTGTTTGAAGGTCTCCTTTATCATGCCTGCGTCCCCTCCTCTCCGGCTTTCGGCTCTGCCATCATGAAGTTCGGCTGAACGACTGCCTCGGGTGCGTGGGCGTCGCCGTCGTAGACGACGCGGCCATCTTCGAGGCGGATGATGCGCTCGGCCTGCACAGCAATGGAGTTGTCGTGGGTGATGAGGACGACGGTATTGCCTGCTTGTGCAGATCCTGGAGCATTCCCAGAACTTCGCGGCTGGTGTGGGAGTCCAATGCACCGGTCGGCTCGTCGGCCAGGATGACCGCCGGGCCGCGGGCCAGCGCACGGGCAATGGACACACGCTGCTGCTGACCGCCGGAAAGCTGGTTGGGCAGGTTTTTGAGCTTATTGCCCAGACCCACCCGCTCAAGGGCAGCTTTTGCCGTCGCGTGGCGCTGTGCGGCGGGGATGCCCGCATACACAAGGGGAACTTCCACGTTCTCCAAAAGGGTCAGCTTCGGCAGCAGGTTGTACTGCTGGAAGATGAAGCCCAGCTTCTCGTTCCGGATGCTTGCCAGCTCGCGGCGGCTCATCTTGCCGACATCCCTGCCGTCCAGCAGATAAGTGCCTTCGGTAGCACGTCCAGACAGCCGATGATGTTCATACAAGTGGATTTACCAGAACCGGACTGGCCCACGATGGCCACGAACTCGCCTTTGTTGATTTTGAAAGAGACGTGGTCGGCGGCCTTTACGAGGGTGTCGCCCATCTGGTAATACTTGCAGACCCCATCAAATTCTATCAGCGTGCTCATTCGTCATCTCCTTCGGCGGAGGCCATCGTGTTGCTGTAGAAGTCGGTCGCGCTGACGCTGGAGTTGTCGTAAGCGATGGTATCGCCTCCTGCAGGCCGCTCTTCACTTCGATGTAATCGTCATCGCTGATGCCGGTGGTCACCTTGACGTAGACGTAGCCGTCGGGAGCGGTCATGGAAGTCTCAGCATTGGCAGCGCTGGGCGAATCCTTGGTCACCAGCACATAGCTGCCCCGGACGAGGGCGGCGTTGGGCAGGGCCAGAACATTCTTGACGCTGGCGGTGGTGATCTTCGCAGTGGCGTTCATTCCGGGCAGCAGCTCGCCCATGTCGTCGATGCGGACGGTGACGGGGTAGCTGGTGGAGCCGTTGGCGGTAGTGCCTGCCACGAGGATGCTGCTGATGACGCCTTGTAAGTCTCACCCGGGACGGCGTCGGCGGTGATGTCCACCTCCTGGCCGACCTCGAGGGAGCGGATCTTCAGCTCGTCCACGTTGAGCTTCATTTCCAGATAGCTCATATCGTAGATGGTGCAGAGGTTCTGCATGGCGGTGTCGTTGGCGCTGAGCTTGTCGCCGGCCTTGACCTTCTTATCCACGATGGTGCCGCTGATCGGGCGTCGATGGTATAGTGGCTGATGGTCTTCTCGGCAGAAGACATCTGCAGCTCGGCAGCGCGCAGGCTGTCAGCGGCGTTTTTGGTCTGCTTGTCCAGATCCTTGCCGGTGATGCGGAGGATGACGTCATCCTGACGGACGGTGCTGCCCTCCTTGACGCAGAGTTCGGACACGGTACCAGAGGCAGCTGCCACGACAGTTTCCTCGCGCTGGTAAGTAAAGTGTGCGGAGTTGAGGGAGCTGACGCCGTTCACCTGTGCCACAGCGGCCTGTGCGGTGGTCAGGCTGCCTGCGTTGGGAACAGCGATGGTGACGGTGCAGGTCATCAGGCTGGCGTCGCCGGAGGGGTCTGCACCGGAAACGGAGCGGATGGTGCCGTTCAGCGTCTCAAAGTGGTGTCCGGCATGACCTGTGCGGCCTGACCGGCGACAAAGCTCTGGGCCTCTGCGGCAGGGAAATCCACGGCCAGCAGCATCACGGAGGTGTCGCGGATGGTGGCCACAGTCTGACCAGTCTGCACGGCGTCGCCTGCGGCGACTGCAAAGGAGCTGACCTCGCCGCTGATCCTGGTGCGGACATTCTGCATATCCGCAATGTCATCGTAATTGCGCTGTGCCTGCTCCACCGAGAGCTGTGCGCTCGCGAGGTTGTTTTCCACATCCGAAATGTCGATGGTGTAAAGAACATCGCCCTTCTCGATGCTGTCGCCCAGCTCAAAATCGGCGGTGAGCACCGTGCCGGTGACGAGGGACTTGACGGTGTAGGAATCGGCGGCGTTGATGGTGCCGCTGCCGTCGTAGACGTTCACGATGTCGCGGCGTCCCAGCTTCTCCTGCGTGTAGGCAAGGTCTGCCGACGCACTGCGGCTCTTGCGCGGCACGATGACCGCCACCAGCACCGCTGCGGCTGCGACCACCGCGATGCAGCGCTTTTTGTGGGTCTTGATAAAGTGGAACACCTTATTTTCTCCGCCGGTATTCTCCTGCGGAGAGGCGTCCTGTGTCTTCTTGTTGAAACCTAGCATGAAAAGCCTGACCTCCTGTGTTTCATGAAAAAGAAAAGTTCTTTCTGCCTGTTTTCATCCGTTCTGCGCTTTCCCCCACAGCGTCCGCCAAAAACGTCCTGTCTGCGAGATGCTGCCCCGGGTTAGCGGCGCAAATCGTTATAATGATACCACCTAATAAAACGGACTACAAGAAATTTTTCCTGCACAATCTGCAACTTTTTTGAAAATTTTTCCATCATCTCTGTGTCTGGAAACTGGAACATCAGACAGAGCTTTCGGATGAAGCATTCATCACTCGCTCCGGCCTTCGTGCAGCGGCTTTTGGGATACAGTTAGAAATAACCTGACGATCCGTGAGATGACGGCTCTGATGGGCGGTGACGGCACGATGGAGTAACAAACAGAAAAAGACTTCCGCTTTGAGAATGTGATATGAACCCCAAAAGTTAGACAAAAAAACGAATTAAGCGGCCCCAACGGTCTGAATTCTGTATTGCACAGGACTCAGGCCGTTTAGTTTTAATTTAATTCGGCGGTTGTTGTAATAGTCGATGTAATCGACAATAGCCTTTTCAAGCTGGTCAATGGAATCAAATTTTTCCAGATAGAACAGTTCCGTCTTGAGCAGTCCGAAGAAGTTCTCGGCAACAGCATTGTCCAGACAAGTGGCTTTCCGAGACATACTTTGCGTAATTCCTTTTGCTTTCAGTAGATTCTGGTAGGACTTCATCTGGTATTGCCAGCCCTGATCCGAATGCAGAATCAGATTGTCAACCTTGTCCGGCAGCTTTTGAAAAGCACCTTCCAGCATATCCGTGATCTGCTTAAGTTCGGATGGCGGCTCAGATTGTAGCTGACAACTTCGCCATTGAACAAATCAAGAATTGGAGACAGGTAGAGTTTCTGGTCGTTCACTTTGAACTCGGTAACATCTGTGACCCATTTCCGATTCGGCTGGTTTGTCTTGAAATGCCGTTCCAGCAGGTTTGGAGCTACTTCTCCAACTTCGCCTTTGTAAGAACTGTACTTCCTTTTTGCACGAACCTGACAGACTAAACCAAGCTGCTTCATGAGTTTCCGAACCGTCTTGTGGTTCACACAAATATCGTTGTTATGCAGTTCTTTTGTGATTCTGCGGTATCCGTATCGTTTTTTGTTCTCGTTGAAGATTATAACAATCTGTTCCTTTACCATCTGGTATTTGGCAGGATTCTGAGACTGGTGCAGATAGTAGTAGAACGTGCTGCGAGGAAGTCCGGCAAGTTGCAGCAGTGCCTTCAGGGGATATTTCTGCCTCAGTTCCTGAACTACTTGTGCTTTCTGTTTTGGCGTTCCTCTTCCAGCACCAAGGCATTCAATTTTTTTAAGTAGTCGATCTCCATCCGAAGTCGCTGATTTTCTGCAATAAGATCTTCTTCTACTTGCTTATCCAGCTTTGGCTTCCGACCTTTCTGCGTCCCACTGGCGGCACAGGCTCGTCCTCGACGCTCTAACAGAAGTGCTTCTTCTCCTTCCTCCCAATAAATGCGCTCCCAGTCCCTGAGTGTACGGTCCGAAATGCCATATTCTCTGGACGCTCCCTTAAAGCTCAGGTTTTCTCTGTGGATTCGTTTAATGATTTCTACCTTCTGCGTTCCGTTGTACTTTCGTTGTCCCTTTGGCATACAAAAACACCCCATTTCCTAAACAGTATACCATACTGTCTAACAAATGGGGTGCAGTTCATCGATACAGAGAGGTCTTTTGTTGTTATCTTCTTACCACAGCCGGATGACCTTGATGACGCCCTCGGCTTTGTCGCGGGCGATCTCCAGATGCTTCTGCAGGGCATCGGCGGCGGTGTTCCAGTCGCCCTTCAGGGCAGGCTCGAGAATTTCCAGATGCTCTTCGCAGGTCTGCTCCCGGTTGATCATGCTCACCTTGCCGGTCATGATGCGGAAACGGGTGTTCAGGCCGGTGATGCGGTCATAGGCCGAGCGGAGATACTTGTTGGGCAGAGTGCTCATCAGCAGCTCGTGGAAGTCGTCGTCCGACTTGCAGAAGTCGTCGATGACGTCCGGCTCGTGCATCATCTGCACAAAGTGTTCCAGCTCCTCCCGGGGAATGTCCGCGCCGTAGGTGCGCAGCGCATAAGGCTCCACCAGCAGGCGCATCTCGAACATGCTGTGTACGTCCTCCTCGGTGATGCCCGACACCATCAGGCCCTTCTTGGGCAGGATGGTGATGAGCCCTTCCTGTTCCAGACGGCCCAGCGCATCCCGCATGGGGGTGCGGCTGATGTTGCCCATCTCGGCGCAGAGCTTCTGCTCGTTCAGGAACTCGTTGGGGCGGTACTCACAGTTCAGGATCTTGGTTTTCAGGTACTGATACGCCTGTAATTTCAGGCTCAGCTTTGCCTGTGCTTCCGTCTCTTTCATCTTCTTCTTCCTCTTCTCCAGTCTATCTCCGGTCGGATGTTTCGTCTTCTGCTTGTATCCCTGAAACCATCCAACTATCATCTCGATTTTATTATCACACAATAGGATATTTTTTACAAGAGTTTCTGCTGAAGTTTGGCTTGATTTCCGTTTTGTCCAAATATCTTGGCTCATTTTTGCACATTTTCCACAACCGATTTTGTGCTTGTTGCCAGCATTTAGCTGTTGTTTTGCATCGAAGGATAAAATGTGGTACACTACAGACAGAAAGAAGGTATCAGCATCATGGCACGAAGCGACGGCTACAACACCAAGACCCGCCAGCTCATCCTGGATTATCTCATCCGCAACCGCCAGCACGCGGTCAGCGCGTCCAATATCCTCGAGCACCTCGAGGCCGAGGGCGCCAGCCCCAACCCCACCACCGTCTACCGCTATCTGGACAAGCTGGCCGGAGAGCAGCGGGTGATGAAATACGTCGCCGACAAGGGCGAAAGGCCGTGTTCCAGTACGTGGACGAGGGCCGCCACTGCCGGGAGCATCTGCACCTCAAGTGCGTGCAGTGCGGGCGCATCTATCACCTGGACTGCCACTTCATGGACGAGGTGCGCGCCCACCTGATGG
>ENA-OQDD01000889-OQDD01000889.1-human-gut-metagenome-genome-assembly--contig:-NODE-889-length-10730-cov-1.085070_pt1 | contig 10730 bp, 15 predicted proteins | sample MGYA00242507_ERZ504598 | MGnify/ENA primary metagenome ERZ504598 (study PRJEB26092, sample SAMD00036318) | human gut metagenome | host: Homo sapiens | study: EMG produced TPA metagenomics assembly of... | reverse complement strand
TTGCGCACTTCTCCGCAATCCACCCGTAATGGTTTCAATAAATCGGCACATATATTTTCTGTATTCTTCGTTGTATTCGCTTTCCCACGGCTTTGGGCGGTGATGCCGCCACCGGCTTTGAAATAGAGCTGTCCGTCTTCCTGCTCGATGAAGCGTATCATGACGGCGCTGTCCAGCCGTCCGTCGGCGTAGCAGCCCATGACTCCGGTATAGAATCCCCGTTCGTAGCCTTCCGCTTCGGCAATAATTTGCATGGTACGCGGTTTGGGAGCGCCGGTAATGGAGCCGGCGGGCAGCAGGCTGAACAGAATATCGCCGAGGCGCTTTGTGTAATCGCCGGGCAGCATGCCGCATATTTCGGAGCTTGTCTGCAGGATAGGCCCTTTGTTGGTCTGCAGGCGGTCTATGTAGCGGTAGGACGCTACGGTGACATGTTCGGAAACCATGCTGAGGTCATTGCGTATCAAGTCTACAATCGTGGCATGTTCGGCAGCTTCTTTGGCATCGTCCAGCAGGATTGATTCGGCATGGGGCAGGGTGGCGTCAATCGTGCCTTTCATCGGGAAGGATTTTATCCTGCCCTCTTCCATGCGGACGAAGATTTCGGGCGAGAAGCAGACGAACCGGTCTTTCAGCCAGAGTTTGTACAGGGCGTGTGAATGCAGGAACACATCTTTCAGCGTCAGGTTGGTGCGGAGCGGCACTTTGCATGTCAGATTGGTCAGGTAGCTGTTGCCGCCCAGCAGGTTGCGCCTTACGGTATCGAAAGAACGGCGATAGTCGGCGGGAGCGGGCGGTGTGAATTCCCAGTCTATCGTTCCGGCATACCGGGCACCGGCATCAGGTGCATTGCCTGTTCCTCTGACTGGTAGAGGCATACGGACGCATCTATCCCGTCGAGAGGTTCTACGTACGAATGTTCCTGCATGTAGTCGATAACAAACAGGAAGGGCGTACCGTTGCGCCCGAACGTATTCATCCGGGCAATAGCTGTTTCTTTATCCAGTTGCTTTTCATTGTCTTAAATCATTGTAGCTATGATTTGAATGGACAGTATGAGGAATACCATTGCAATGGGGTAGACCGTTGCGTATGCCACGCTCGGAATATTACTGTCGGTCATGGAATCGGCGGCCGCCAGACCGGGGGTACTTGTCATGCCGCCGGTAATGGTTCCCAAGAGGTCGAGAATACTGATTTTAAACACCATCCTGCCCACAATCACGGCTATCAGCATGGGAACCAGGGTAATGGCTGCGCCTACTCCGAACAGCAGCCAGCCGCTTTCCTGGAAGGTGGCAACCAGGTTCTTTCCTGCCGACGTACCTACTTCGGCGAGGAACAGCAGCAGTCCCAACTGTCGCAGCAGTTGGTTGGCAGGGCCCGACATCGACCAGATGACAGGACTGTCTTGCCTATTGCGCTGAGGAACAGGGCCACTATCAGGATACCGCCCGTCAGTCCCGGTGAGAACGACAAACCGCCGGGAAAGGATATATTCAGTTTGCCGAACAGCACTCCGAGCACAATACCCATTGCAATCGGGAAGAAATCGGTATCGGACAGTTTTTGGCGTTATTTGCCCAAGAGGCGCGCCAGTCCTTTCAGTCCTTCCTTTTCGCCTACCACCGTCAGCTTGTCGCCGAATTTCAGCGCGAGGTCGGGCGAGGGGGCAAGGTCTATTCCGCTTCGGCGGACACGCGTTACGGTACAGCCGAAGTTCTTCATCAGGTTCAGGTCGCCCAGTTGCTTGTTTATCATATCCTTTTGGTCAGCAGCAGAGATTCTATCTCTTGGGTGTGGCTGAGCGGGAGTTCCCCTTCTTCGCGTTCGCCCACCAGGGTGGCAAGCTGGTTCAGGGCTTCGTCACTGCCCACTGCTGTATGTAGTCGTTTTCACGGAGTACGGTGTGTGCGGTGGGGATGGAGATTTGCTCGCCGTGCTTGTGGCGGGAGATTACAGCACCGGTTATGGCACGGGCATTGATTTGCATCAGGCTGCGTCCGAAAACTACGGGGTTCGTGACACGGTAGATGCAGGTGAGCAATTCGGGAAACTGTCCGCGGCGCTCTGTCTCCAGGCGGCGGGCTTCCCGGTCGAGGTCGATGTGCATGATGCGGGCAGCAGTTTCACGAACAGGATAACGCCGATTACTCCGAACGGATAGGCGATACCGTAGGCAATGGATGCCAGCGGCGAGTGGGTGCTGTCAATGGCAACGGCAAGTCCCGGCGTACTGGTAAGCGCTCCGGCTATGAGTCCCACCACGCTCGGCGTGTCAATGTCGAAGGCATATTTCAGTCCCGTTGCCGTAAGGGCGGCGGAGCAGATAATGAGCAGGGTGATGATGATGAGGGTCTTCCCTTTACTCCGGAAGGAGTCGAAGAAGCCGGGTCCCGCCTGTATGCCGATGGTGAAGATGAACAGTACGAGTCCGAAGTTACCCAGCTCCTTGGGGATGATGACGCCGAAATGCCCGAATAGCAGGGCGATGAAAATAACGGCGGATACGTCGAGTGACAATCCTTTGATTTTAATCCTTCCCAACATGAAGCCGAGGGCTACGATGAGGAACAGGGCGAAATAAGAGGAATTGAGCAAGTCTGTGAACATAGGCTTTGATGAATTAGGTCTTTTCTTGGGAACAAAGGTAATGGAAAAAAGTTAGATAGGGAAGGCTATTTTCCTTTTCGGTTTTATTGCTTACCTTTGCAGGTTTTAAAAGAATGAAGAAAAACGTTTTATGGAAATTGATTTAACTACCCCGCTTTGCTGTTTTCGGCAATATCTTTGATAATGTTGGCATATACCAACCGTTTTCTGTCCTATGCCGGTCTTGTACGTGCTTTGAAAGAGCAACATCAGAAGAGTCATTCATCGGTGACGGCCGCACAGATTGCCAATCTGCGGCAACGGCTTTACCTGACGCGGGCTATGCAGGTAACCGGCATAGCAAGCCTGCTGCTGTGTGTGGTCAGCATGTTCTTTATCTATATCCGGCTTCATCTGGTATCGGTCTATATCTTCGGCCTGGCATTGGTGCTGCTGATTATCTCGCTGGCAATTTCGGTGTATGAGATTTATATCTCGGTGAAGGCATTGGAGATACATCTGAATGATATGGGCGATTGAAAAGGAGCTGCCGGAAGCCCCGACATATTGTCCTTCAAAAAAGAGGGTGTGTCAAAACTAACATTCGCTTGCTATTTGTTTCTTTTTAGGCACGGATTACACGGAAAATACAGATTTTCTTTGTTCTTTTTCCGTGAAATCCGCGAAATCCGTGCCTAAAAGAAATCATCATTTGTCCAGCTCTTTCAGCAGTTCTTCTACGGCAACTTTCAGTTGGGTATCTTCACCCTTTACGATGGTTTCGGGCGAGTTGGCCACTTTGATGTCCGGTTCCAGTTGGCTGTTCTCCAGGTAGCTGCCGTCGGGCAGGCGGTAACCCACCACGGGGATGCCGAATACGAGCGACGGGTCTTGCAGACGCTCCCAGGATACGCTTGTCATGGTTCCCGGAACGGGCATACCCACCAGTTTGCCGATATTCCGGTGGCGGTACACCACGGTGTGCCGTGTGCATTGGAATAGTTGGCTTCGCAGGTCACCATAATGGAAGGCTTGTTCCAGCGGCGGCTAGGCATGTCGCAGGCTTCGCGGCCGCGAACCACTTGCGTGAAGTATTTCTGGCCGCTGAACAGAATTTCGATCGTCCTCGTGCAGGCGTCCGCCGCCATTGAAGCGGGTGTCGATGACGATGCCCTCGCGGTTGTTGTATTTGCCCAAATGTCCGAGTAGACGGAACGGAAACTGTCATCGCCCATTGATTCGATATGAACATATCCCAGCCGTCCGCCGGACCATCTGTCCACATCTGCCGCACGTTGTTTCACCCAGCGGTATAGAGCAGGGTATTCAGCGCGCTGCCGCTTATCGGAATTACCACCTCTTCCCAGCGTTCTTTTGGTTTGCGGTGGTAGAGTGAGAGAGGGGTTTTCTTTTTGGCTTTATCATTCAATAGTGTGTAGTAATCCATTTCAGGGGTAATCTCTGTGCCGTCAATCTTTTCAATGATGATGCCTGCCTTTGCTTTGGTTGAGGCGTTATCGAACGGACCTTTCTCTATGACTTCGGCAATGCGCATCCCTTTGTCCCGGTAATTCCAGTCGAAAAGCAGTCCCAGACTGGCAGTCGGTTCGCTTTGTCCGGAAGCGTAGTAACGGCCGCCGGTGTGCGAAACGTTCAGCTCGCCCAGCCATTCGCTCAACAGTTCGGCAAAGTCGTAGTTATTGTCTATATGAGGCAGGAACTTGCGGTAGGCGGCGCTCATGGCATCCCAGTCTACACCGTGCATGTCGGTGTTGTAGAAACGCTTCTTCTGCTGTTTGTACACGTGGTTGAACATATATTCGCGTTCCGCCGCCAAATCCATTTTGGCTTGTGCCGGTAAGTGACAGGCTTCAGCTCATCGGATGCCATATTCATCTTCTGCATGGTTTTGCCGCCCAGCAGGAAAAGGTTCTTTGCCGTCTTTGTCCATTTCCATGGAAGCCCAGCCGGCATCCATTTGTGAAGCAGCCGGGTATCTTTCTTGCGGAGATCCATTTTCCAAAGGTCGTAACCGCCTTCAAAGGCGGCAAAGTAATAAAGGGTCTCACCGTCTTTGGAGATGATGACGCTGCCCATGTCCGAGGAATTCGGGGTGAGGCGTACCATGCGGTCTTCCATGTTTTTCAGTTCTACGGTGATGTCCTTTACCTGAGCCTTGTCATCGTCCGCGGCTTTTTCTTGTCCTGCATCTTTCTTGCTGCCTTTCTTACCTTTGGCAGTGTCCTTGCTTTGCGCTTTTTTCTGTTCGGCTTCCAGCTCCTTGCGCAGTTCGTAGTCTTCCTTGTTCAGGCAGTATTTGTCGTAGGCGTCCTGATTGAGGAAAACGAGCATGGCATCGTCCTGCGAACCCCATGAGGCATGAGCACGCATGCCGTAACGCTCCGTCTTGAAGAGAATGGCATTGCCGTCGAGGGCAAAACGGGGCGAACCGCTCATGTAGCCGCTGTTGGTCAGGTTGATGATGGGGCTGTTGCCCTGTGCGCTGACAAGACCTATATCGGAATACGGGTCGTGCCTGTTGCCGATGAATTCGAGGGTGAACCATTTTCCGTCCGGCGACCAGGCATAGTCGAACCCGCCGTCTGTGCTGTACCAGGTGGAGCCATCGGTAATCTGGCGCACTTTCTTCGTATCAAGGTTCACCACCATGAGGCGGGTACGGTCTTCTATGAATGCCAGCTCTTTACCGTCGGGCGAGAATTGCGGGAAAGCACGCTCAACGGTGGCTGACGGCAACAATGCCTCTTCTTCTACAATGGTGGCGTTCGGGAAGTTGGGGTCTTCCTTGCGGACTATTTTGGCAAGATACAACTGCCAGTTGCCGTTGCGCTCACTGGCATAAGCAGCGTGCGGTTGTCGGGTGCGAAAGACAGGCGCTTTCACCGGCAGGGGTGTGGGTTATCTGTTTGGTTGTGGCATAGTCTGCCGAAGTGACGAACACTTCGCCACGGGCGATGAATGCCACTTGCTTGCCGTCCGGCGAAACGGTTGCCGAGGTGGCTCCGTTGGTAAAGGTCAGGCGGGCTGTATCGGGCCGGTCGTCGCGGACAATCTCTATTTGTACTTTTTGCGGGGCGGCGCCATCCTGCTGGGTATATATTTCACCGTCGTAACCATAGCACAATGTTCCGTTGCCGCTTATGGAGAGGAAGCGCACGGGATGGGTCTTGAAACTGCTAACCGCTTTTACCGCTTCGGGGTGTGCCGGCTGTAGGGAGTACACATTGAACGAACCGCCGTTGCGCTCGCTCAGGAAGTACAAGGTCTGTCCGTCCGGCGAGAGGACGGGGTTGCGGTCTTCGCCCGCGTGGCGGGTGAGGTTGGTGTGCTTCTCTGTACGGCAGTCGTACATCCATATGTCGCGTGTAATGGAAGAGGTGTGGTGCTTCCGCCACTGGTCTTCAAATCCTTTTTGGTCTTGGTAGAAAAACATGTCGCCCGTTTTGTCGAAGCAGAGGCTTCGGCGGGAGTGCCCAATACCTGTTCGGTGCGTCCGCCGGTTGCGGGGACTTTATAAAGCTCGGTCATGGCAGGACTGGGGAAGAGCGCACTTCCGGCCGGGTCCTGTATGGCGGCGGAGAAAAGGATGTACTTGCCGTCGGGCGTGAATGCGGAAGGGATTTCTCCTGCCGAGTTGGTGGTCAGGCGTTGTGCCGCACCGCCATCGGACGGCATTACGAATACGTCGAAATTTCCTTGCCTGTCGCTGGCAAACGCTATCTGTTTGCGTCCGGCGACCATACGGGAGACGATTCGTAAGACTCCTGCGTGGTGAGCTGTGTGGCCGTACCGCCTTTTGCGGAAACTTTGTAGATGTCTCCCTTGTAACAGAAAACGATTTCCGTGCCGTCGGGTGAAATCTGTATGTCGCGCATCCAGAGAGGAGTTGCGGCATAGGTGGTGAGGGTAGTGAAACCCAGTGTGAGATAAGCAAAAATTTTCTTCATATCGGATAGGATTCTATTAATATTCTTGGGGGGGATTGAAGCCCTTTTTCGGTGAGACAGTCTTTCGCGGCTATTTGATACCTCTTGCTTTGTAGATTATCTCTTTGGCATTGTTGATGTCCTGGAGTTTCTCTTCGGCGGCGCGTTTGATGTCTTCTCCCAATGTGGCTACCCGGTCGGGGTGGTGCTTCAGTACCAGTTTGCGATAGGCGGCACGCACCTCCTCATCGGTGGCTGTAGGAAGAATTTCCAGAACTTTGTAGGCAGCTTCCAGGGAGTTGCGCCCAGGTTGAGCATGGATTCCACTTCTTTTTCGGACAGTCCCATATAGGTTGCCACTTCTTTCAGCGCTTCTATCTCTTCGCGGCAGACGTTGTTGTCGCTCCGGGCTATGTTGGCAAGGAATCCCAGCAGTTGCAGGCGTTCCTCGTATGTGAGGTTGGCGGCTATCTGCCTGCCGCAATCACGGATGGTCTGTCTGAATGCGAGAGGATTCTGCATGTCCATTCGCTTGCGTTGCTCGAAGAGGTTGAGCAATATCCGTTCGCCTTCGCCTACTGCCGCAACGCCGAAGTTGGTCCGTAGGAAATTGCGGACATATTCCATTTCACTGTGCATGATGCGTCCGTCTGCCCGTATGATGTACGAGCCATTACCAGCATCGAAAAAAGAAAACTGTTCCGTTGCCCGGCAAAGACATCTTCCTCAGTCTGCCCGTTGCCATAGTCTGTCGTATAACTTGCAGTATTGCCACCGAGCTCTATCAGCGACCCGAGTGCATATCCTGCCAATGCGCCGAGCGGTCCGCCTGCCATGGAAAGCCGATGATACCGCCAATCCATTTTCCTGCTCCCATAATTTTGTTCTTTTATCTGCAAAAATAGCAATTCTTATCCGAATAAGAGAAAGGGGTTAAAAAGAAAAACGGTCGTCACTCGTCACTTTTAGTCTCTATCCCTTTGTGGGAGAGCGATACAGAGTGGTGACACGGACGGCGACAGGTGACGACCAAATTCGGTCGTCACGGGAAAAGGCTCTTTTTATCCGTCTTTCAGTTCTTAATCGTCCTATAATCAGTGTGTTATTGTTTAAAACAAGATTTCCTGCATTTGGGGAGATTTTGTTCATATCAGGGGCTAAAAAAGGTTAAACCGTGACTTTGCCTCCCGAATGCGTAAGATAAATGTGATGTTGCCTTGTTGTTTTTCCGCTATTGCATCTTGTATAATGTTGCAACAGCATGTAGTATTCCTCGTTTTGCAGTTGCGGGCTGTAGAGCCCGCAGTTGCAAACCCTGCGGTTCGCAGTTGGCAACCGCAGGGCCCGCAACTGGAAAACGGGGTTTTTATTGTGGTACGGCTACATTTATCATGCTGCTTTTCAACAAAAAGAATAAGGAAAGTGCTGTTTTTGTGTGGGAAAAACGGGTTAGGCTTAGGCAAAAGAGAATGGAAGAAGCGGGGATTTTTTACGTTGAGCTGTTGTTGTAGATTTATTTTATTAAACTTGTAGCAAAGCATTGATTTTTCAGAAACTACAGACATTACTGCATCAATCCACCTTCAACAAAGAAAACGACTTCATTCAGCCGTTGTTTATTTTTTTTCTCGTCTTTAAAAACAGCAGGAATATGTAACACATTATCTTGAATCAGATTATCCATTAAATACCACATAACCTCATGGTACAAAATCACCATTGCTGTTTTTCATCACTTATATTATATTGGGTTGCTATATTGCTGCAATTACTTTTAAGTTCAGAAGAAATGGAAGTCAACCAGCTTTTGATAATGTGATGAAAACGGTCTTGCTGTTTTTTTATAATAGGAAATTGTATATCCCCGTTACTGTTTGTCAAGCCATAAGGTATGAGTTTAGAAATAAGTTGTGGATTGTTTATTTTCCCAAATTTGGATATTTCTTCAACACTTTCATCCATCGTTTTACTGCTTGGTGAGACTTCGCTGTTGAGATAGGTTAGTATAAAATTCATATCACCAAAGCCATTTGTTCCGAATTTAAGGTCTTTGCGTGGCTCATATAAAACCCAGTAGCAACCACTCCAACCAGCATGATTGTTTATCTCATCGAATAAGACCAGTTTAGTCCACATCCTACCATCCAAAAGATATGAAAACACCAATGAGAGTGCGTTATTTTCAAATCCCATCTCCTTGATTGTATGTACGAGAGAGACAAAATCACTCTTAGTGTTTGAATACATAGATTTCGCAATCTCCTTACTGATATTTCTTAAAGAGGTTGTCTGTTCTTCGTCAAGAATAGGAATTGTGCATTTCCATTTTCCTTTGGTTCTGTCAATTAGTCCTCCTACTTCCAATAATAATAATTGGCTGTCAGAACACTTAACTCCCATTTTAAGAAGTTCATTTAGGGTGTGAGGCGTTCGTAGATTATATATTATTTCCCAATTATTATCTGCAAGAACATAGTCTTCCGGTTGATGTCCACTTACAGCAACGAATTGCGTAGCTCCCACTTCTCATAAGCTCGGACATTAGTCTGAGCTTGTATTCTTGGTAATGAGATTGATAAGCAAAAGAATTGTTAAACAGAAAGTTTGAATTTGTTCATCATAATAAATTTAATTTATAATTCAGTGTTTACGTATATTTTTCCGAAAGTTTTTGCTCGTCACGTATCCGGCATAGCTCCCGATGTACTTTGGACCCGTAAAAATCTACTGACCCACGATTTGTGTTATAAATGTGTCATATATAAAAGAAAAAGGAGCTAAGTTTATCACTTAACTCCTTCATTTTTACCAGTCGGGGTGACTGGATTCGAACCAGCGACCACACGCCCCCCAGACGCGTACTCTAACCGGGCTGAGCTACACCCCGAATCGTTGTTTTGCGTGTGCAAAGGTACGTATTTATGGGGATTGTGCAAATTTTCTGCCCTCTTTTTTTGTGTTAATCGTGATATTTCTTGTTTTAATTCTGTTAATATATTGTATATTAGTGTTTTATGTCGTGGGATAATGACGAAACTATTTGTATTTGTTAGTGTAGACTATCTTGAATGTTTTAGGAAAGTTTTAGGGAAAAAACGTGCCGAAAAAGACTGATATATTTCTTCCTAACGAATGTTAAATTGTGATTTTTTTATATATCACTCGTTCATTGTTTGGAAAATAATCGTATATTTTTGCTGCACGATAAATGTTGAACTTAAAATAAATAATAATATGGCAACTTTTAAAGTGCTTCTTCATGCTTCTAATAAAAGAAAGAATGGGACTTATCCCGTATCTTTGAGAATAATAAAAAACCTGAAAGTAAAGTATATCTCACTTGGGCTTTATGCAAGAAGAGAGGAGTGGGATGATGATTGTGAACGTTTCAAATGTGACAAACGTGTCTGTCCTAATTATAAGGAATATAATGCGAGAATATTACAATTGTTGGCTCGTGCACAAACTGTCGAACGTGATTTTGAGTATGACAAAATAGATTGGACTTTGAATCAGTTTGAAGATGCCTTTCTTTATAAAAGTAAACAAGGTAAATTTCTTGATTTTGTACATCTGCGTATTACTGAAATGAAAGATACTGGGCATATTGGAAATGCAAGGTATGGAACGTGTTGTTTATAATCTGCGCTTGTTTGATAAACGTCTGTCTGCACGTTATTTTCAAGAAATAGATTTGAAGTATGTAAACGGCTACAATCAGTTTATGGAAAAAAGAGGTTGGTGTGGTAATACTCGCAAACATGATTGAAGACGTTGCGTGCTATGTTGAACAAGGCTATCTCTTTAAAGGAATGTTCTCCTACTACTTATCCTTTTGGTAAGGGTGGCTTCTGTATTTCTGCCTTGGAAGAAGAAACCCGTAAAAGTATTTGCCTCAGGAATATCTGTCAAGCCTGATGAACTGTAAGTTTGATAACAAGCCTCGTGAAGTGGCAAGACGTCTGTTCCTATTCTCTTATTTTTGTTATGGGATGAGCTTCATTGATATGGCAAACTTGAAAAAGGAAAATATCAAGATGGAGGGTGGAGTGGAACATATTGTGTATAAAAGACACAAGACGGAACACAGCAAGAATGCCAAATTTATTAGAATACCCGTAACTGATGAATTAAGAAATCTTCTATCATGGTTTAAAGAAAATACTGTCCTTATTGGACGACTGTCTTCTA
>ENA-OQDD01000888-OQDD01000888.1-human-gut-metagenome-genome-assembly--contig:-NODE-888-length-10734-cov-2.440275_pt1 | contig 10734 bp, 12 predicted proteins | sample MGYA00242507_ERZ504598 | MGnify/ENA primary metagenome ERZ504598 (study PRJEB26092, sample SAMD00036318) | human gut metagenome | host: Homo sapiens | study: EMG produced TPA metagenomics assembly of... | reverse complement strand
CGCCAAAGCAACAATTGTCAAGTATACGCCAACTCCGGACTTTGGCGCGGTGATGCTTCGATGACACTGCATCCCGGCGTCCCAGCCACGTCAACGTACGGTTTCCGCGAAATAATCCCTAACTTTGTGAAGAACGTACGCTTACCCGTTCTCAACGTACGGTTTTCACGAAATCGTCCGCCATTTCGTGAAAATCGTACGCTCAGCGACACTCAGTGTACGGTCTTTCACGAAGTTGGGGATGATTTCGAAAATAACGTACGATGGTGAGTACCGTATCGGGAGGTTGATATGACTCGTTCGGACGACGTCATCAATGAGGATGGCCATGACGTCATCGCCGCACACACTCGCGTTGTCAGGGGTATGGCTGCGGCACTTGCCGCGATAGCCGCCACAGGAGCCGGCGTCACAGCCGCGGCCGCCAACGTCATGTTCACGTTCGCGCTGGACACCAAGGCCAAACGTTCGATGTTCAACATGCCGCACGAGGAGACACCGAAAGGCATCGAATTCGACATGTCCGAGCAGCTTGAGGCCGCCCGGTGGTTCGAGGAGGCCAAGCAATCGGTCACGCTGCGCAGCCATGATGGATTGAAACTCCACGGCTGGCTGTTGGACCCGGATTGTTCCGACCCACAGCCGCATCTATACGCGATCTGCTGCCATGCTATGCCGGAGAGCCCGCGGAAATGGCCAAATGGGCGCATCGCTATGCGCAACTCGGTTTTACGGTCCTGCTACCCGCGCAGCGCGCCCATGAGTTGAGCGAAGGGCGTTACGTGGGTATGGGATTGCTGGAAAGCGACGATCTGTTGGGCTGGGTTTCGCTGATCACCGCAGCTGATCCGGATGCACGCATTCTGTTGCATGGCAATTCGATGGGCGCCGCCACGGTGATGATGGCGGCCGGCGATGCGCGACTCCCCCGCAACGTCGTCGCCGCGATTTCCGATTGCGGATACAGTTCCGTGGTCTCGCAGTTTACGGATAATGCCGAGGCGATGTTCCGTTTGCCGCACTCGTTGGCCGTGCTGCTGGTCAAAGTGGCCAGTCATGTGTCTGAACGCAAGGCTGGATACCGGTTTGAGGACGCCTCCTGTGTGAAGGCATTACGGCACGCGACTATTCCGATGATGTTCATTCATGGCGGAGCGGATACTTTTGTCAATCCGAAGTATCTGGACATCAATTACAACGCCTGCGCCAGCATCGACCGCGAGAAGCTGCTGATTCCCGGCGCCGACCACACGATGAGCGCCAGCACCGATCCGGACCGCTATTGGCGTCGCGTTAACAGCTTTGTTAAGCGGGTGTTTGGGCTGTAGTAGATATAGAGCTCGGCTCCCCTCTGTGAGGGAGCCGCCAGCGAAGCTGACTGAGGGGAGCACCCGCGTATGGGCTACTCCCCTCAGTCTCACTCCGTTCGACAGCTCCCCTCACAGAGGGGAGCCAAGAATGGTTACGCGAGCAATTCCTTGACGGCGGCGATGACGGACTGCAGACTCTTCTTCGCGTCACCGAACAGCATCTGGGTGTTGTCTTCGAAGTAGAGCTCGTTCTGGATGCCGGCGTAGCCCATACCGCGGCCGCGCTTCATGACCACGACGTTCTGGGACTTGTCGACGTCGAGAATCGGCATGCCGGAGACCGGGGTGCCGGGACGGCGAGCAGCCGGGTTGGTCACATCGTTGGCGCCGACGACCAGAGCCACGTTGGCCTGCGGGAACTGCGGGTTGATCTCATCAAGATCCACGAGCTCCTCGTAGGGCACGTTGCCTCGGCCAGCAGCACGTTCATGTGGCCAGGCATACGGCCTGCGACCGGGTGAATGGCGTAGGAGACTTCCACGCCGTGGCCCTTGAGCAGTTCGCCGAGGTCGGCGAGCTCGCGCTGGGCCTGAGCCTGAGCCAGACCGAAGCCGGGCACGAAGATGACCTTCTGCGCGTAGACGAGCTGAACGGCCAGATCGTCCGGCGTGGTCTCCTTCATGGTGCCTTCCGGACCGTCGCCAGCAGCGGCGGCGTCAGCACCACCACCGAAGCCACCGGCCAAGACGGAGAGCAGCGGGCGGTTCATGCCTGAGCCATGAGGATGGACAGGGTCACACCTGCGGAACCGACGAGTGCGCCGGCCACGATCAGGGCGACATTGTCAATCGCCAGACCGGACATAGCCACAGCCGTACCGGTGCATGCGTTGAGCACAGAGATGACGACGGGCATATCGCGCCGCCGATCGGAATCACGAACACCAAGCCGTAGCACAGGGCGAACACGGTGGTCAGAATCGACCACAGCAGACGCTGTTCGGGCTGGACGCACAGCATGACCAGCGAGACGACAGACAGCACGGCGAACAGAATGTTCCATACGCCCTTGCCCGGCAGGTTCAGCTTCTTGACCCACTTGATACCCTGCAGCTTGCCGGCTGCGATGAGCGAGCCGGTGAAGGTCACAGAACCGATGAGAATACCGAGACCAGCGGTGATGAGCACCACGATGTCCGGGGTGCCTTCCTTGGTCAGGATGTCGTTCAGGGCCACGAGTGCGGCGGCGCCACCACCCACGGTATTGAACACGGAGACCAGCTGCGGCATATCGGTCATCTTCACCTTCTTGGCGGAGACGACACCGGCCACGGCACCAATCAGGATGCCGACGACCAGCACCACCACGGCGACAATGTTCACGAAGCCCTTGGCGAAGAGCACGATGAACGCCATGAGCACGGCCACGACCATGCCGAACGCGGAGATCTGGTTACCCTTGCGGGCGGTCTTCGGCGAATTCATGAAATGCAGACCGACCACAAACAGGACGGCAGAGAACAGGTAGACGAACCAAGCGACGATGTCGATGGCGCCAACGGTTGCGGAGGTCATTACTTCGACTCCCCCTTCTTCTCGTTCTTGCTGGACTTGAACATCTCAAGCATGCGGTCGGTGACCACGTAGCCACCAACGACGTTCATGGTGCCCAGCACAGCGGCCAGGAAGATGAACACGTAGGCCAGCGGGCTATTGGCTTCGGCTGCCACGATCACAACGCCGACGATGACGATGCCGTGGATGGAGTTCGCGCCGGACATAAGCGGCGTGTGCAGGGTGGCGGGCACCTTGCCGATGACCTCGATGCCGATGAGCAGCGCGAGGACGAACAGGGTAATGGAAACGACGAGAGTAGGCATGGTATTCCTTCTTCCTTACTTCTCGGACTTCTCGGCATCGGCAGCAGCTGCCGGGGCGGCGGCGCGGCCGGCAACCACCAGCGCGTCGTCGAGTTCTTCGGTGAGATCCTGGCCGAGCTTGCCGTCACGCACGAAGTGCACGAGGATGTCGGCCACATTGCGCGAAAGCAGGTTGGATGCGGTGGTGGCGACGCCGGAGGCCAGGTAGGGAGCGCCGATCAGCTTGACACCGCCCTCGGTGACCTGCTCACCAACGGCGGAGCTTCGACGTTGCCGCCGAGGTCGGATGCTGCGCAGTCCACGATCACGGCACCACGCTTGAGACCCTTGACGCCGGCTGCGGTGAGCAGCACCGGGGGCTTACGGCCCGGGACCTTGGCGGTGGTGATGATGATGTCAAAGCCGGCGGCCTTTTCGTCGACGGCAGCCTGCTGCTGAGCCTGCTCTTCGGCGCTCAGCGCGCGGGCATAACCGCCCTCGCCCTGGCCCTTGGAGAGTCAAGTCCCAGATCAAGGAACTTCGCGCCGAGGGACTCGACCTCGCCCTGGGAGGCGGGACGCACGTCGTACGCGGTGACGACCGCGCCAAGACGCTTCAGCGTACCGATGGCCTGCAGGCCGGCGATGCCCGGCACCGAGCACCAGCGCCTTAGCCGGGCGAATCGTGCCGGCGGCGGTGGTCATCATCGGCAGGAAGGAACCGTAAGCATCGGCGGCGGTGATGGCTGCCTTGTAGCCCATCACGGAGTTCTGAGAGGTCATCTCATCCATGGACTGGGCGCTGGAAAGCTTACGGGGCAGCTTTTCGATGGCGATGCCACCAGACCGGCCTTCTCGAGCGCGGCCACGTAATCGGCATCGGTGAAGGAACCGAGCATGCCAATGACCACTGGCCGGCCTTGAGCTTGGCCACGGTCTCGGCGGACGGTCGGTCCACAAAACCGAGCGCGTCGCTTCGGCGAGCACCTCGTCACGGCTGGTCACCTTCGCACCGGCCTTTTCGTAATCCTCATCGGTGTAGTCGGCAGCAATGCCGGCACCTGCTTCAATCAGTGAGGAGACACCGCTCCTCTTCAGCCGGGTGACGATATCCGGCGTCAGCGCGACGCGGGATTCCGTTTCGGACGTTTCGTTCAAAACGCCGAACACCACGGTGGCTTCTGGGTTTTGCGCCATGAGAGCCCTTTCTTGTTCTACTTCAAAATGGACATGGTTATCCGCATAGTAAGTGTAGCCGGAAGGTAAAGACCATGACTTGAGATTCCGCCAATCGAAACAGAAACGAACCCGAAATTAGTGAGAAATACGAATGTGTCCATGTGCATTGCGGATGAATTGCTCGGAAGCCGTCCAACAATCACCTGGCATCGATTAGCAACCAACCGCTCAATAATTATCGACAATCACCGTTTCGTAGCTCACGGTTACTCAACAATATCGGGACCTGTGCAATATTTTGCCACGCACTCCCCTAACCCGCCAGAATCCTACGGTTGCGTAAGGTGACGAGTTCGGTTTGGGCGATTACAATTTGAACTTTGAGAAGCGTTCGCCTCATGGCTGGACGACACTGAAAGGTTTACAGGAGCAAGACTTGTCGGTTATCAATTCCTTCACGCAGCACACGATCAATCTCACCCGTAAGGCGCTCAGGTTGGGATCCGACTTCGTCCACCCGGTCCACGACGACACCCCGGACGAGCCCGATTACCTGTCCAACGCCGACGTGCCGGTCGAGACCAATATCGCTTTGCCTCACAGCGACGATTGGGACGACGGCCACCTGACCGTCACCGACATCGACCCCGCCACCGGCCTGCTCACCACCTCCACCGAAGGCAATCCGCCGCTGGACGAAGGTACGTCCATCTACGACCTGTATGCGGACCGCGCCGAACGTATGGGCGATGAGCCGCTGTACACCTACAAGTCCGGCAACGATTGGGTGACCGTCACCGCCAACGAGTTCCTGGCTGACGTGCGTGCCGTGGCCAAGGGCCTGATTCATTACGGCCTGAAGAAGGGCGATGCCGTGGCATTCATGTGCCGAACTTCCTACGACTGGGACCTGACCGACGCGGCGATCATGGCGTGCGGCGGCGTGCTCGCCACCATCTACGACACCGATTCCGCCGAGCAGATTCGCAATATCGTCAACAACTCCGATGCCCGACTGCTGATCGTGCAGGACACGGACATGCGTAAGAAGGCGGATGGGGCCGTCGAAGAGTGCCCGTCCCTGGAGCACATCATCACCATCGAGACCGGTGGCTTGGACGAGATCAAGGCCTACGGCACCACGGTCTCGGACGAGGAGCTGGACGAGCGCATCGATTCGGTCAAGAAGACCGACCTGTGTTCCATCGTGTACACCTCCGGTTCCACGGCCGCGCCGAAAGGCGTGGAGATGACCCACGAGCACTACTGCCAGACCGCGCTGAATCTGCCGGCCTACATGCCCGATCTGCTGCACGACAAGAGGAACACCATCCTGCTGTTCCTGCCGCAGGCCCATTCCTTCGCCCGCGCCATCAACTACATCGTCGTCTCCTCGAACGTCCGCATCTACATCGCCACCGGCATCAAGACGCTGATCAGCGATCTGCAGGTGGCCAAGCCCACTCTCATGATCGTGGTGCCGCGCGTGCTGGAGAAGGTGTACAACGCCGCGTCCCAGAAGGCCGGCCACGGCCCCAAGGGCGTGGTGTTCGCCTCCGCCGTGGTGGCCGCGCAGAACTATATGAAGGAAGTCTCCGCCAATGGCAAGGCGGGTGCACTGACCCGCACTCGCCGCGCTGCCTTCGATCCGATTGTCTACTCTTGCTGCGCGAAGTGCTCGGCGGTCGCGCCAAGTGGATTGTGGCCGGCGGTGCCCCGCTTGACCCGGAACTGCTGGCTTTCTTCCGTGGCGCGGGTGTGCCTGTATACGAGGGCTATGGTCTGACCGAGACCACCGCACCGTGCGCGTTCAGCCGCTGGGTACGCCGTTCCACGCTGGTTCCGTGGGCATCGCATTCCCCGGATTCTCCCTGCGCATCGCCGAGGACGGCGAAATTCAGGTCAAGGGTCGTGCCGTGTTCCCGCGCTATCACAAGAACGACGAGGCCACTGAGCTGTCGTTCACCGAAGATGGCTGGTATGTCACCGGCGACTTGGGCCGTATCGACAACGATGGCTTCCTGTACATCACCGGTCGTAAGAAGGATCTGATTATCACTGCAGGTGGCAAGAACGTCTCCCCCGGCCCGATCGAGGAAGTCATTCAGCGTTGCGAGTTCGTCTCCCAGGCGCTGGTGCTGGGTGATAAGCGTCCGTTCATCTCCGCATTGGTGACGCTGGACGAGGAGTCGCTGCGCCCGTGGCTGGCCGCCAAGGGCCTGGACGAGAACATGTCCCTCGAGGACGCGGCAAGGAACGCCGCCGTGCGCGCCGAAGTGCAGCAGTGGGTCAATCAGCCAACGAGGCGTCTCCCGCGCCGAGTCCGTGCGCAAGTTCATCATCCTGCCCGAGGAGTTCACCCAGGAGAACGGCCTCATGACCGCCTCCATGAAGGTGATTCGCCCCAAGGTCATCAAGCGCTACTCCACCCTCCTCAACACCCAGATGTACACCAAGCGGAAGTAAACCGTATAGCAAAAGCTCCCTCTGACGAGGGAGCTTTTTTCGTCTATACGCCTTAGAAGCCGAGGCGTTCTAGTTGCTTGGGGTCGGACTGCCAGCCTTTGGCTACCTTGACGTGGAGGTCGAGCTTGGCTTTTTGGCCGACGATGCGGTTGACCGGGGTGCGCAGCTTCTTCTTGACGTAGGTGAGGTTCGAGGCGCCCTTGCCGATGATGATCGGCTTCTGGGAGTCACGCTCCACGTAAATGGACACGTTGACCTGCGCCTTGCCGTCATAGCCCTGACCGGTCTCGTTGTCTTCCGGATAGTCGATGGAATCAACCACCACGGCCAGCGAATGCGGCAGCTCGTCGTCCAGGGTCTCAAGGAACGCACCGCGCACGAGTTCGGCGATGGTGTCTTCCGGACGCTCCTCGCTGATCTGATCGTCCGGGTACATCTGCGGACCCTCGGGCGTGTGCTCAATGAGCACGTTCTTCACTTCAGCCAGATTGTCGTGCTTCAGAGCGCTCACCGGCACGATGTCCGAGAAATCGGCGAAATCGTTGATTTCGATGAGCTTGTTGATGAGTTGCTGACGGCCAAGCTCGTCGATCTTGGTGACGATGGCAATCAGCGGGATGCGCCACTTGAACGTACCGTCCTCACGCTTGGTGGCGAAGTCGGTACGCAGTCGGGAGAGAATACGCTTGTCGCCGGGGCCGATTTCCTGATCGGCGGGCAGCAGGAAGGCCACCACGTCCACATCGGCCAGAGATTCGTCGACCACGTCGTTCAGACGCTGGCCGAGCAACGTACGCGGACGGTGAATACCGGGCGTGTCCACGAGCACGAGCTGCGCGTGGTCGGCGGTCAGGATGCCGCGGATCGCCTTACGGGTGGTTTCCGGGCGAGAGGATGCGATGGCGATCTGCTTGCCGATCAACGCGTTGATCAACGTGGATTTGCCGACGTTCGGGCGGCCGACCACGGCCACGAATCCGGAGCGATACGGCACGTCCTGCTTGGTCACGTTCGCCGTTTCACCGGTCGCGTCGACTTCGGCAACGCCGGCAACATCGGAAGCATCGGTAACGTCAATGTCATCGACGTCGTTCGTGCTGTTGTTCTGATCGGTCATATCACTCCTTGCTGGCGGTATCATCGCCTTCGACGGGCTCGCCGTCAGTTTCCTCATGGGTCTTGTTATTTTCCTCGCCGCCCTCGACGTGCGCCGGTTCTACGACGATGGTGGACACCTTCTTGCGGCGTCCGGCGGAGTCCACGGCGGTCAGTCGCAGACCGCGCGTCACAGCCGAGGCACCGACAATCGGCACTCGGCCCAGAATCTTGGTCAGCAGGCCGTACACGGTATCGACATCGTCCTCATCAATGTCGATCTCGAAGATCTCCTCCAGATCGGCAATCGGCGTACGGGCGGGCATCTTCCACTTGTTGTCTCCGATTTTCTCCGGCTCAGTACGCTGGGTGCGGTCGTGCTCGTCTTCCAGCTCGCCGACGATCTGTTCGATGGCATCCTCGATAGTCACCATGCCGGCGATGCCGCCGTACTCATCGACCACCACGGCCACATGCTGGCGGGAACGCTGCATCTCATGGAACAGGTCGTCCACCGGCTTGGATTCGGGAACAAGCAGCGGCTGCCGGACGATGGATTCGACCGCGCGCTCCATGGCCGCCGGGTTGAAGGCGGTGGCACGCACGGCATCCTTCAAATAGGCCACGCCGATCAGTCATCCACATCCTCACCGATCACCGGCACGCGGGAGAAACCGGAGCGGGAGAACAGTTTCAGCGCGGAAGACAGTGTGGAGTCGCGCTCCATGCAGATCATATCGGTGCGCGGCACCATGATCTCGCGAGTCAACGTATCAGACAGGGTGAGCACGTTGCGCAACATTTCGGAGACTTCCGGATCGAAGTCGTTGGACTCCACCAGTCGGTCGATGGCGGCCTTGCCCTGCTCGAGCTGAATCTTCTCAAGCTCCTCGTCGTCGGACAGATCGGAGTCCTTGGAGCGGCGGCCCGGCCCCTTGGAACCGGACTTGTCGCCACCGATGCGTGCGAACGGCGTGAGCTTGGTGGCCAACGACACGATGCGCGAGTTGGAAATCATGATGCCGACCGGCTTGGCCATGCCGGCGGTGCGCGGGCGGACCAGTACGGAGACCACGGCTACGATAATCGCGAACAGGAATCCGGAGAGCAGTTCAATCCACAGTTCCGCACCCCACAGGGATGCGATGGAAGACACCAGTACGCCGTCGAGCACATTGCAGGCGATGCGGAAGAACGCACAGCTGCCGGCGGTGGCGTAACGGTCGGCGATGAGCCGTTGCACGCGATGAATCTTGTCGATCTTCTTCATCTTGAGGAACTGGCTTGCTTCGGAGTCGGTCTGCACCTCGAGGATGAGATTGTTGAGGCTGGCTCGCGTTACGCGGGCCACGGCGCCTTCAGCGGCGGCCATGGTCAGCGAGAGCCAGACGAACAGGGCCGCCACGAGTACGAGAATGACGGTGATGGCGATCGGCGTGGTACTGGAATACTCCATAATGATTTTTCGGTGTCCTTGAATGTCCTTGAACGGTATCGAATAATCCGGATTTGGTGTGATTGATTTGGGAGCTTATTTGGAATCGAGGTCGCGGCCAGCACCGTGCGCGGCGTCGTACAGGGCCAGCGCGTCGGGTGTGCCGGCGGGCAGCGTGGCCTGCACGTTGGCATCGTGGCGTAGGGCGAAGAAGGTGAGCAGCAGCTGTCGTTGCAGGCCGAACATCTGGCGCTCCTGCTCGGGGGTCACGTGGTCGTAGCCGAGCAGGTGCAGGATGCCGTGGATGGTGAGCAACAGCATCTCCTGCATGGTGCTGTGCCCGGCTGCGGCAGCCTGTTGGGCGGCGACCCACGGGCAGATGACGATGTCGCCGAGCACTCCTTCCATCACGGTTTTGCCGTCGCCGGGGCGCAGCTCGTCCATCGGGAAGCTCATCACGTCGGTCGGGCCTTCGAGGTTCATCCAACGCATGTGCAGTTCGGCGATGGGATCGGGATCCACGAACATGATGGTCAGGTCGGACTGGGTGCTCACGCGCATCTGGTCGAGTACCCAAATACCCAAATCGGAGAAGACCTTGGGGTCGATGACCCACTGGGTTTCATTGGTGACGTCAACGCTCATCGTCTGTCTCGCTTTGGTTGGTTGAATCCGCTTGCTGGCGGGCATCGAAGTCGGTATGGTTGCGGCGGCCCTTGCGTTCGATGTCGCGGTGGTCGCCGGCGATGGCGGAGTGACGGTCGTAGGCGGCCACGATCTGTCCGACCAGCTGGTGACGTACCACGTCCTCGGTTTTGAGATGCACGAATGCGATGTCGTTGATGCCGCCCAGGATGCGTTCGATGGTGGCCAGTCCCGAGCGAGGCACGGTCAGGTCCACCTGCGAGATATCGCCGGTGATGACCATCGTGGTGTTGAAGCCCAGACGGGTCAGGAACATCTTCATCTGCTGTTCGGTGGTGTTCTGAGCCTCGTCGAGGATCACGAACGCGTCGTTCAGCGTACGGCCGCGCATGTAGGCGAGCGGCGCCACTTCGATGGAGCCGTCGTCCATGTACCGCTTGAGCTGGTCGGCGCCGAGCATGTCGCCAAGCGCGTCGTACAGCGGGCGCAGATACGGGTCAACCTTGTCATTCAGCGTGCCGGGCAGAAAGCCGAGGCTTTCGCCGGCCTCCACGGCCGGGCGCGTGAGGATGATGCGGCGAATCTGCTTGTCCTGGAAGGCACGCACAGCCTTGGCCACGGCCAGATACGTCTTGCCGGTGCCTGCGGGGCCAATGCCGAAGGTGATGGGTGTGCGATTCGATGGCGTTCACGTAGGCCACTTGTCCGGCGGTTTTCGCACGGACCGGCACGCCGGCAGCAAGGTGA
>ENA-OQDD01000887-OQDD01000887.1-human-gut-metagenome-genome-assembly--contig:-NODE-887-length-10740-cov-1.626119_pt1 | contig 10740 bp, 12 predicted proteins | sample MGYA00242507_ERZ504598 | MGnify/ENA primary metagenome ERZ504598 (study PRJEB26092, sample SAMD00036318) | human gut metagenome | host: Homo sapiens | study: EMG produced TPA metagenomics assembly of... | reverse complement strand
CATTTATCAGCTTTGATGACATCCGTGAAAACAGAGAACTGTGCTGAAAAACTTTGATGTTATTATTAATGTGGGAGATGCAGATACTGCACAGACAGGCGGAGAAAACTGGATCGATGAAACAGTTATTACTGCTGTCAGGGAATTTGTATACAACGGCGGAGGATTTATCGGTGTAGGAGAACCGGCTGCACATCAGTGGCAGGGCAAATTCTTCCAGCTGATGATATTCTTGGTGTGGAAGGAGGAGCATGGATTCAATCTGAACACTGATAAATATAACTGGGAAGAACACAGAGACCATTTTATCCTGCAGGATGCAGAGGGAGAGATTGATTTTGGAGAAGGCAAGAAGAATATTTATGCATTGCCGGAGACAGAAATCCTGATCCAGAAAGAACAGGAAGTACAGATGGCTGTAAAGAAATTCGGAAAAGGAAGAGGCGTTTATATCAGTGGACTTCCATACAGCTTCAAAAACAGCCGTGTATTCTACAGAGCAGTTCTCTGGTCAGCATCTGCAGAGGAAGAACTTCACTGCTGGTATTCCACTAACTACAATGTAGAAGTACATGCTTATGTAAAGAATGGTAAATACTGTGTGGTAAATAATACTTATGAGCCACAGGATACTACTGTTTACAGAGGAGATGGAAGCAGCTTCCAGTTACATCTGGAGGCAAATGAGATCAAATGGTATCAGATATAAAGTTAGGGCAAAATGCCTTTTGACCCTAACATCATAACATAAAAATAAACAGGTTCAGATTGAAGTAAAATATACTTTGTATCTGAACCTGTTTTTGTATTTGTTACAGAATTATTTGATTAAGCTGTTATCATCAAAGTAGTTGATCTGCATTGCTGAACGAACATCATGAAGTGTCTGTGCAGCTTTTGCTTCAGCAACCCTGCTTCCCTCTTTGAGGATATCATATACATCATCAAGATGCTGTTCCCAGTATTTACGTCTCTCGCGGATTGGAGAAAGCTCTGCCTGGAGTACTTTGTTCAGGAATTTCTTAACCTTGACATCACCCAGACCGCCGCGTGTATAATGGGCTTTCAGTTCATCCAGATTCTGATATTCAGGCAGGAACTCTGCAAAATATTCCGGTTTGCAGAATGCGTCCAGATAAATAAATACAGGGTTTCCTTCCACACGTCCCGGATCTTCCACACGAAGATGATTCGGGTCTGTGAACATGGACATAACCTTCTGCTTAACATCAGCTTCTTCATCTGAAAGGTAGATGCAGTTTCCGAGAGATTTGCTCATTTTTGCTTTTCCGTCAATACCTGGCAGACGTAAGCATGCTTTATTGGATGGTAGAATAATCTCAGGCTCTGTCAGAGTTTCGCCATAAACAGTATTAAATTTGTGGACGATCTCCTTGCACTGCTCGAGCATTGGAAGCTGATCTTCGCCAACCGGAACAGTAGTAGCGCGGAATGCAGTGATATCTGCAGCCTGGCTGATCGGATAGCAGAAGAATCCAACAGGGATGCTTGCCTCGAAATTACGCATCTGGATCTCGGATTTAACTGTAGGGTTACGCTGTACACGTGCTACAGTAACAAGGTTCATATAATAAAAAGTAAGCTCTGTAAGCTCCGGAACCATGGACTGGATAAAGATAGTGGATTTCTCAGGATCAATGCCACATGCAAGATAATCCAGGGCAACCTGAAGGATGTTCTGGCGAATTTTCTCAGGGTGTTCAGCGTTATCTGTTAATGCCTGTGCATCTGCGATCATAATATAAATTTCATCATATAAGCCGGAGTTCTGTAAACGAACACGCTCGGATAATGAACCAACATAATGTCCAACATGAAGGCGGCCTGTTGGGCGGTCACCGGTTAAAATAATTTTGCTCATTTTGCTCTCCTAAAAGTAAATTTCGATTTTCCAGAGAGTTTCTGGAAATTCTCAGTTATCCCTATTATAAAGCCTGCGAATGTTACCGTCAATGATTTTGAGAGAATAAATAGGTATTATGTTACACCAGTATGGTTTTATGTACGCTAAATAATACCATATATCTGTATGGTATTATGATATATTGGAAGAGAAAAGTGGTCAGAATCAAAAAGCAGCTAAATTTGTGAATAATTATACAGGAAATACATTTCCATAATTGATAAAAAGGAAAGATTCTGCTAAAATAATAAGGAATTATACAAAATTTTACACTGAATAAGGATAAGATAAAAGGAGTAAACACACCATGCCAGTATTTGATTTCAGCGGTGCTTCAGACAAGAAACCAGGTGTACAGTCTGAATGTACCTACACGACTTTCCAGTCCAATGAACAGGAAACATCCCCTGAGAAACCGATCATGGTTCTTGATAACAGCAGCCGCCAGTGGAAACATCATTCCTGCGGTATTTTTACAAACCCGATCAAACGTACTTCCTTTGAGTTTAAAGAGGACGATGGAACTTTCGCAGCAGATATTCTCAGCATTGATTCAAGATTCGTAAGCCTTCTGAAATGGCTTGGAGAGAATCACATCAATGTACGTCTTTCCGGACAGAATCAGGAGAAAGGATATGCAGTTTATAAGATTCGTGAAACTGCTTTTGGCGGCGGCACGAAACTTTCCGCAGAGGACGGATTTCTTCAGTTTATGATCGAGAGACTTCTTGCAAGCAGTGCACCGGCAGAGATCGCAGAAGACGAAGATGAGGAAGAAACAGGAGATGAAATGAAGCTGACAAGTATTCAGAGCATCACTGATTTTATGACCTGCGCAGGCAGAACCCTTCCGGACAACATCCGTCTCTGGGCAAGAAGAAACCTTGCAGTTGCCCGTTCCCACGAAGTATCTCCGGAGGAAAGACGCCATGCTCAGCGAGCTCTTTCCATTATGATGAATGTACAGTGGAAGAGTAATTACTTTGAAGCAATTGATCCTCAGGAAGCCCGCAGAATCCTTGACGAAGAACTCTACGGAATGGAATCTGTAAAGCAGCGTATCATTGAGACGATCATTCAGATCAACCGTACCCATACACTTCCGGCATACGGACTTCTTCTTGTAGCCCGGCAGGTACAGGTAAATCTCAGATTGCCTATGCGGTTGCCCGTATCCTGAAACTTCCGTGGACAACTCTGGATATGAGTTCCATCAACGATCCGGAACAGCTCACAGGAAGCTCCAGAATCTATGCAAACGCAAAGCCTGGAATCATCATGGAAGCCTTCTCAGCAGCAGGAGAATCCAACCTTGTATTCATCATCAACGAGCTTGATAAAGCAGCATCAGGCAAGGGCAACGGAAACCCGGCAGATGTACTTCTGACACTGCTTGACAACCTTGGATTTACAGATAACTACATGGAATGTATGGTGCCGACAGTGGGCGTTTATCCGATCGCTACAGCAAATGATAAATCCCAGATCAGCGCACCTCTGATGTCTCGTTTGCAGTGATCGATATTCCGGATTACACCTCAGAAGAGAAGAAGATTATCTTCTCCAAATATGTACTTCCGAAAGTTCTGAAACGTATGAGCCTCAAAGCAGAAGAATGCGTAGTGACAGAAGACGGTCTGGAGCTATTGTTGAGAAACACAAAAACACCAGCGGAATCCGTGACCTGGAACAGGCGGCAGAGCATATTGCAGCCAATGCCCTGTACCAGATTGAAGTAGACCACCTGACAGGTGTGACATTCAATGCAGAGATGGTAAGAGAATTACTTTCCTGAAAAACTGAAATTATATGTTTGAAAAAAATCTTGACATAAATAAAAGTTAAGAGTATACTTTCAGACATCAGCAGGATAAAATTTAGAAATTGCTGATAAAAATAAAATAAGATCTTCAGGCAGGGTGCAATTCCCTACCGGTGGTAAAGCCCACGAGCCGTAAGGTATGATTCGGTGCAATTCCGAAGCCGACAGTACAGTCTGGATGAAAGAAGATAGTAGTAGAGATACAGAAGAATTAACTGATCTGTGAAAGCGACTGCTCTGGAATAATAAATTTATTCCAGAGCTTTTTATATCATCAAAGCAGTTTTAATGATGAAGCAAAAAGTCAGATTCACACGAAGATAATTCAAACAGATATTAATTTACAGGCCCTGGATGTTGAAAGACACCGGGGCTTTTTTGGTATCATCAGTACCATCAGAAGAACAGGAGATGAGGGATTGAAAGATATAACGGATATGGAAAAAGACAGGCAATATATGAAAATGGCGTTAGAACTGGCACAAAAAGGAATGGGATTTACAGCACCTAACCCAATGGTAGGTGCCGTGATCGTCAAAAGAGGAAAAGTCATTGGCCAGGGATATCACAGAAAATACGGTGAACCTCATGCAGAAAGGGAAGCTCTGGCATCATGTACAGAACAGCCAGAAGGTGCCTCCATATATGTTACTCTGGAACCTTGCTGCCATTACGGGAAACAGCCTCCGTGTGTCAATGCAATCCTGGAATCGGGGATCAGACGTGTGATCATTGGTTCCTCGGACCCTAATCCCCTGGTTTCAGGAAAAGGAATCCGGATTCTGAAAGAGCATGGGATCGAAGTAACGGAAAACGTTTTAAAAGAAGAGTGCGATAAACTCAATGAAGCATTTTTCTATTACATACAGAATCAAAAACCATATGTAGTCATGAAATATGCGATGACCATGGATGGAAAAATTGCCACTTATACAGGCGCATCCAGATGGGTGACAGGCGAAGCTGCCAGAATGCATGTGCAGAAACAGAGATTGAAATATACAGGGATTATGGCTGGAGTGGGAACTGTGCTGGCAGATGATCCGATGCTTACATGCAGACTGGAAAACGGCAGAAATCCTGTGCGTATTATCTGTGACTCCCACTTGCGGACACCACTGAATTCCAGAATTGTGAAAACGGCATCAACAATTCCAACAATCTTTGCAACCAGCAGTAAAGACCAGCAGAAGATAAAGAATTATGAAGATATGGGATGTAAAGTTCTGGATGTCCCGGAAAAAAACGGACACATAGATTTAAACAGACTAATGGAACTTCTGGGAGCTGCAAAGATAGACAGTATCTTACTGGAAGGAGGAGGCACTTTAAACTGGTCAGCACTCGAAAGCGGTATTGTTCAGAAAGTCCAGACCTATATAGCACCCAAACTTTTTGGGGGAGAAAGTGCAAAGACACCGATAGAAGGAAAAGGATTTCCTGATCCTGCCAGCGCAATATTATTAAAAACAGCGAAATAATCAGAATAGGAGATGATTTTCTTATAGAGAGTGAGGTGAAGAGTAATGTTCACGGGAATTGTTGAAGAACTGGGAACTGTGAAAAAAATAAAAAAAGGAGCAAATTCAGCAGTATTTACGATACGGGCAGAGAAAATTCTGGGATGATCTGAAAACAGGGGACAGTGTAGCTGTAATGGAATCTGCCTCACTGTAACTGCATGTCTGGAAGATGGTTTTGATCAGCAGATGTGATGCATGAGACATTGAATCGTTCTGCGCTGATTCAGCTTTCTTTGGGACAGCATGTAAATCTGGAAAGGGCAATGCCTGCAAATGGAAGATTTGGAGGACACATTGTTGCCGGGCATGTGGATGGAACAGGAAAATCACGGAAATTCGCAGAGATGATAATGCTGTCTGGTACACCATTCAGGCTTCACCACAAATTATGAAATATATTGTGACAAAAGGTTCTGTAACAGTTGATGGAATCAGTCTTACAGTGGCAAAAGTCTCAGAAACAGACTTTTCCATTTCTGCAATTCCTCATACAGTAAAGATTACAGTCCTCGGAGAACGCAAAGAAGGAGATATCGTTAATCTGGAGACAGACATAATTGGAAAATACGTGGAAAAATTAATAACGCCTGTGAAAGAACAGCCGATAAAAAGTAATATTACACGGGATTTTCTGAATAAGTATGGCTTTTGACAGAATTAACCACAAAGCGGTTATTCGATTGATGCAGAACTGTACAGTGGATGTTTTATCTGCCTGACACGAACCAGATAAGCAGCCAATACGAATGATTTTGCCCTCTTAACAACAGAAAAATATATTGTATCAGAAAATACATTGCATAAGGAGAGAAAAAATGAACGGATTTGATTCAGTAGAAGAAGCTCTGGAAGAACTTCGAAATGGAAAAATTATTCTGGTAACGGATGATCCGGACAGAGAAAATGAAGGAGATTTTATCTGTGCGGCAGAGTTTGCCACAACAGAAAATATTAACTTTATGGCAACTCATGGAAAGGGACTTATCTGCATGCCGATGTCTGAGGAATATGTCAGAAAACTGCAGTTTCCCCAGATGGTAGAGGAAAATTCTGATAATCACGAGACTGCATTTACGATTTCTGTAGATCATATCAGTACCAGTACAGGAATCTCCGCAGCGGAACGATCTGTTACTGCCATGAAATGTGTGGATGAGAATGCAAAACCCGAAGATTTCAGACGTCCCGGACATATGTTTCCGCTTCTGGCAAAGAAGAATGGTGTACTGGAAAGAAATGGACATACAGAAGCAACGGTAGATCTCTGCAGACTTGCAGGATTAAAACAGTGTGGGCTTTGCTGTGAAATTATGAGAGAAGACGGTACTATGATGCGGACCTCTGAGCTGCGGGAGCTTGCCGTAAAGTGGAATCTGAAATTCATAACGATCAAAGATATTCAGAACTACCGTAAATGCCATGATATTCTGGTGGATCGCGTGACGACTACAAAAATGCCTACCAGATATGGAGAATTTATGGCATATGGATTTGTAAACCGTCTTAATGGTGAACATCATGTGGCTCTGGTAAAAGGTGAGATCGGAGATGGAAAAAATGTTCTGTGTCGAGTGCATTCGGAGTGTCTGACAGGAGATGTTTTTGGATCGCAGCGTTGCGACTGCGGACAGCAGTTTGCAGCAGCTATGTCTCAGATTGAGAAAGAGGGAAGGGGAATACTTCTTTATATGAGACAGGAAGGAAGAGGAATCGGACTGATCAATAAACTTCGTGCCTATGAACTTCAGGAACAGGGAATGGATACACTCGAAGCGAATCTGGCACTTGGATTTGCCGGAGACGAAAGAGAATACTACATTGGTGCGCAGATTCTGAGAAATCTTGGGGTAAAAGAGCTGCGGCTGCTGACAAATAACCCGGATAAAGTTTATCAGTTGGAAGAATTTGGCATCAGGATCAAACAGAGAGTTCCGATACAGATGAATGCCACAGCGTATGATCTGCGTTATCTTAAGACAAAACAATTACGAATGGGACATATTCTGAAGTATTAAATACAGCGGGGATTTTCATATATAACGATAACGTTCCCGAAAATAAAATTTACCGTATATAAAAACCTGTACAGGTTAAAAAATATAAATTTACAGATGAAAGGACCAGAAAAAATGAAAACATTAGAAGGAAAATTAGTATCAGATGGAATGAAAGTAGGAATTGTAGCAGCCCGCTTCAATGAATTTATAACTTCCAAGCTGGTAAGTGGTGCCATGGATGGGCTGACACGTCACAATGTAAAAGAAGAGGACATCCAGGTAGCGTGGGTACCAGGTGCTTTTGAAATCCCACTGATCGCGTCTAAAATGGCAAAAAGTGGAAAGTATGATGCGGTTATCTGCGTAGGTGCTGTGATTCGTGGAAATACCAGTCATTATGATTATGTATGCAATGAGGTTTCCAAAGGGATTGCATCAGTATCACTGGAAACAGGAGTTCCGGTATTATTCGGAGTACTTACCACAGAAAACATCGAGCAGGCAATTGAACGCGCAGGTACAAAAGCAGGAAATAAAGGCTATGACTGTGCACTCAGTGCCATTGAAATGGTAAATCTGATCAAAGAATTTGAAGCTTAAATAGACAACAGATCAGACCCTGAAAGTGAAACCAGTTCACGAAAATCGAAAGGTAATGGTGCTTCCAGAAGGAGCATTTCATCTCTGAAAGGATGCTGAAAAGAAACTTCCATGCATGAAGGGCTGCCCTGGAAAAGGAAGCACAGGAAGATATTTTATCGTCTGAATGATAAAGAGTATCTCCAAGCAAAGGATGTCCTGTGGATGCCATATGGACACGGATCTGGTGGGTACGTCCGGTATCCAGCTTAAGTGTGATAAGCGACCAGTCCTGACTGGAAAAAAGAGTATGATAATGAGTAACTGCTGTTTGATTTTTCCCGATAATGCAGATGAATGTAAGGAAAGATCAGCAGCAGTTTTCATTTTCAGATGATTCTCCGGGTCCTGCATCAGCGGTAAATCTAAGGTATGCCAGACACCAGGCATATCTACAGGCAAAGTACCGGATACAGCGGCAAGATATTGCTTGTGAATTTTGCATGGAGATTTTACAGATTGAAGCCTTGAAGCTGCTACCTGATTTTGGGCAAAAACCACAATCCCGGAAGTCTCCTGATCCAGCCGCCCCACCGGGCGGACACAGACCTGTTCATTTTCTCTCGAAAGTAACCGGCAACAAGATTGGAGAGCTGTCTGTATAATGCATTCCCGTCGGATGCGTAACCATTCCTGCCGGTTTATCAACTGCCAGAATATCCGTATCTTCATATAAAATATTCAGAGAAAAAGAAGTTTCGGAAACTGGAGCTGAAGCTTTGTTGGAATGGAAATCCGACAAATCTTTACTTTTGATTCCGTCATTATAATTTTCAAGATGCGCAGAAGCAGTCCCGGCTTCCTCCAGACAAACGCGGATCACATCGCCTGGATATATTGTCTCAGTTACACGACAGCGAACTCCGTTTCTGGTAATCCCGTCCGGTCGAAACTTCGCCTGGCTGATCTGCCGTTTTGTAAGTCCTGCATTCTTTTTCAGAAATGCTTCCATTTTAAGTTCTGTAGTTTGTTCATCTATTCTAAATTCCAGATATCGTTCCATCTTAATACTTTTCCTGTGTAATATATTCTGATATTGATACCATTGATATTACAGGGCAAAAAATAAACTGTCAATGCAAAATTATGTCAGCGTAATGCATAAAATATACTGAAGAAAAATTGCAATTGTGCTATGATATAAGAATCAAAACAATGAAAGCGGGGCAGAAAATAAATATGAAATACTTAATCATTGGAGCCGGAGGAACGGTGGTGTTACCGGATATTATATGAAAAAAGCAGGCAAGGACGTAACCCTGATCGCGAGAGGCGAACACCTGAAAAAGATCCAGAAACAGGGTCTTACATTGGAGAAAATGTGGGATAAAACAGAGGAAAACATAAACATTCCTGCTACAGATATGGAGCATTATGCAGAGCATCCGGACGTAATTTTTGTCTGCGTAAAAGGCTATTCCTTACAGGAAACGATTCCGTTTATCAAACGCATTGCCAGGAAAAATACTATCGTAATTCCAGTGTTGAATATATATGGAACAGGTGGAAAAATGCAGAAAGAACTGCCGGATCTTCTGGTAACGGACGGCTGCATCTATGTTTCTGCCAACATTAAAGAACCGGGAAAACTTCTCCAGCATGGACAGATCCTGCACATTGTATTCGGCGTAAGAGACAAAGCAGAATTCCGACCGGAACTGAAAGAGATTCAGAAAGACCTCTGTGACAGTCATATCGACGGGACTCTTTCGGAAAACATCCGCCGTGAAGCACTGGAGAATTTTCCTATGTATCCCCGATCGGGGCAGCAGGACTCTATTACCACGCAACTGCCGCAGATTTCCAGAAAGAAGGCGAAGCCAGAGAACTTTTTAAGACCATGATAAAAGAAATCGCAGCACTTGCAGAAGCCATGGGAGTTCCTTTCCAGAAAGATATGGCAGAAGTAAATTTAAAAATCCTTTCCAACCTCGCACCGGAAGCAACCACTTCCATGCAGCGGGATATCATGGCAGGAAAACAGTCCGAAATTGACGGATTAGTTTACGAAGTAGTAAGAATGGGAGAAGAATATCACGTTCCGGTACCCGCATATGAGAAAGTGGCAGAAAAACTCAGAGCCCTGTAACGAAGCGAATTGCGAATATCCGCATGACCACCGAAACAACATGAAAAAGGGATGCGAATTACTCGCATCCCTTTCGTACTCATTTGGACAATAAAATTATAATTTAATTATAATTAACTTTAATTCAGCAATTATAATTATAACTGAGGACCAGCTGCAACAAGTGCTTTACCAGCAGCGTTTCCTTCGTATTTAGCAAAGTTCTTGATGAATCTTCCAGCAAGATCTTTAGCTTTTACTTCCCATTCAGAAGCGTCAGCATATGTGTCACGAGGATCAAGGATACCTGTGTCTACGCCGTTAAGCTCTGTAGGAACTTCGAAATCGAAGAATGGGATCTTCTTAGTAGGAGCGTTAAGGATATCTCCGTTAAGGATTGCATCGATGATACCACGAGTATCTTTGATGGAGATACGTTTTCCAGTTCCGTTCCATCCTGTGTTAACGAGGTAAGCTTTTGCTCCGCTCTTTTCCATCTTCTTAACAAGTTCTTCTGCGTATTTTGTCGGATGCAGTTCAAGGAATGCCTGTCCGAAGCAAGCTGAGAATGTAGGTGTAGGCTCTGTGATTCCACGCTCTGTACCAGCAAGTTTAGCTGTGAATCCAGACAGGAAATAGTACTGAGTCTGAGCTTCTGTCAGGATAGATACTGGAGGAAGTACTCCGAAAGCATCTGCAGACAGGAAGATTACGTTCTTAGCTGCCGGTGCAGAAGAAATCGGGCGAACGATGTTTTCAATGTGGTT
>ENA-OQDD01000886-OQDD01000886.1-human-gut-metagenome-genome-assembly--contig:-NODE-886-length-10766-cov-1.389698_pt1 | contig 10766 bp, 12 predicted proteins | sample MGYA00242507_ERZ504598 | MGnify/ENA primary metagenome ERZ504598 (study PRJEB26092, sample SAMD00036318) | human gut metagenome | host: Homo sapiens | study: EMG produced TPA metagenomics assembly of... | reverse complement strand
ATCTTCTGCTTGCGTGCTATAATCTTGGACAAATCAAACGAAACTTCCGACACGCTGACCGCGTATTTGGATGCGTGGCATGCATTGTCATACGTTTTTGCAGAGTACAATAAGTCTTGGTAGGAATACACCCCTCGTTCAGACACACTCCGCCAAGATTCCGCTTTTCAAAAAGCACAACACTCAAACCGGCCTTTCCGGCTGTTTCCGCAGCCGTATATCCCGCAGGACCGCCGCCGATAATGGCAACTTGATATTTCATAGTTCTTACATTTATGGATTTCTGCATGCAAGATACGACAAGAAATTCAGAAAAAAAAGCGTAATGCCTTACATAATTATCATCTTATTGCGACATACGCTGCTCAAGCAGGCGGATAAACTCTTCCTCTTTGACGGGAAGAAGCGCTGCACACTTACCCTCGCCATACCTCACCAGAACATAGCGCATAACGGCAAATCCGCCTATCTGCATGGAGGAAGTGCGCTCTACCGACGTAATATCCTTCAGCAGGATTTCCTTCCCCCGTGAAAACCGGCCGAAAAACAGCAACAGTTTATTGTCGGCAGTAACGGTATAGGTAGTATGAATCAACTTCTCGATACTGACAACCAGCAGAAGCATAAAAAGGACAGCGATGAGAATTTGCTTTTCCCAAAGGCCGTAAACGGCTATTGCACCTGCCAAAGCAACAAACAAATACTGTCCGGCAGCGATACGCGCATGAAAAATTCGATTCATTTTATCCGGTTTTTGCCGCTAAGGTAGGTATTTTTACGAATTAATGCCCATAAGGGAGACAAGGAACGTACTTATTTTGTAGTTTTGCGGTGTTAAATACACGAAACTATGGTAAGAAAGTTCGATTTCCTCGTTATCGGCTCCGGAATTGCCGGTATGAGTTTTGCGCTGAAAGTGGCGCATAAAGGAACAGTAGCCCTCATCTGCAAGGCCGGCCTGGAAGAGGCAAACACTTATTTCGCACAAGGCGGGATAGCCTCCGTCACCAACCTGGCGGTAGACAATTTCGACAAGCATATCGAAGACACCATGATTGCCGGAGACTGGATAAGCGACCGTGCAGCCGTAGAAAAGGTAGTGCGCAATGCTCCCGGACAAATCAGTGAACTCATTAAATGGGGAGTGAATTTCGACAAAAAAGATAACGGAGAATTCGACCTGCACAAAGAAGGCGGACACTCGGAATTCCGCATCCTGCACCACAAGGACAATACGGGTGCGGAGATACAGGAAAGCCTGATTGAAGCCGTGAAGCAGCACCCCAACATCACCGTATTTACCAATTTCTTTGCGGTGGAAATCATTACGCAGCACCACTTGGGCATTATCGTCACCCGCTATACTCCGGGCATCAAATGCTATGGCGCCTATGTGCTGAACGAAAATACCGGAGAGGTGGATACGTTCCTCTCCAAAGTAACCATCATGGCTACGGGCGGTTGCGAAGCTGTATACCGCAACACCACCAATCCGCTGGTGGCCACGGGCGACGGCATCGCCATGGTCTACCGCGCCAAAGGCGCCGTAAGGGACATGGAGTTTATCCAGTTCCACCCCACTGCCCTCTATCATCCGGGCGACCGCCCCTGCTTCCTGATAACGGAAGCCATGCGCGGCTACGGCGGCGTGCTCCGTACCATGGACGGCAAGGAATTCATGCAGAAGTACGACCCGCGTCTTTCACTCGCCCCGCGCGACATCGTGGCACGTGCCATCGACAACGAGATGAAGCAGCGCGGCGACGAGCATGTGTACCTGGATGTCACCCACAAAGACCCCGAAGAAACCAAGAAACACTTCCCGAATATCTATAAGAAATGCCTCAGCATAGGCATCGACATTACGAAAGACTACATTCCGGTAGCCCCTGCGGCACACTATCTCTGCGGCGGTATCAAGGTAGACCTGGACGGACAGTCCAGCATCCGCCGCCTGTATGCCATCGGCGAATGCTCTTGCACCGGTCTTCACGGCGGCAACCGCCTGGCTTCCAACTCATTGATTGAAGCGGTAGTTTATGCCGATGCAGCCGCCAAGCATGCGTTGAGCGTACTGGAACGTTATGATTTCAACGAAGACATCCCCGAATGGAACGACGAGGGAACCATCTCCAACGAAGAGCGTGTGCTCATTACGCAAAGCATGAAGGAAGTGAACCAGATTATGGAATCCTACGTAGGCATCGTCCGCAGCAACACCCGCCTGACCCGCGCATGGAACCGCCTGGATATTCTTTACGAGGAGACGGAAAAACTGTTCAAGAGCAGCAAGGCCACCCGCGAGCTTTGCGAACTGCGCAACATGATTAACGTAGGATACCTGATTACCCGCCAGGCCATGGAGCGCAAGGAAAGCCGCGGACTGCACTATACGATAGACTATCCGCATCCGCAGAAATAAACGGTTATGGCACACTTCAACGAGTATCTGAACTTTTTGGAACTTTCTCCTTTGATTAAACATTTCCTGCAAAACGGGAAAAAACGTCTTTACAAGAAAGGAGAGTTCTTTTGTCAGGCAAGTGAAGTGTGCCATAACATTGCCTATATCTCCCAAGGAGGTTTCCGTTACTTCTACCTTGATACGGAAGAAGACAAACATATCATTGGCTACAGTTTTGAAAAGGATTTTGTGGTAGACTATGAGTCATTCACAAAACAGACACCCGCCATTGTTTATACGGAAGCAATCAAGGCGAGTACCGTCTATCAATTATCTTATAACCAATTGGAAGCATTTTGGGCAGCAAGCCAGCAAAACCAGTTATTAGGCCGTAAGATTGCAGAAAACCTGTTCTGTATGACTTATCACCGGCTATTGAGTCTATATCCGAATTCTCCTAGAATACGCTATCAAGAATTATTGAGAAGATGTCCCGACATCGTTCACCAGATAAGTCTGAAGGAAATCGCTTCTTTCTTGAATATCTCTCCATATACCTTAAGCCGCATCCGACGGGAAATAACTTCGGATAAAAAGATTAATTTCTTGCTTCAAGGCAAGAAATTGCAATTTTAATATATTTATTTTTGTCAAAATATTACAAACTGCTATCTTTGTAAATACCTATTATCTAATCTTATAGCAGACTGACATGAAAAGCAGTTGTATCTATACATGTATACTTTTGTGCTTGTACGTTTGCAACTTACACGGACAAACACTTGATGACAACATTGTCATTACACAATGCAGCGACTCCTATATCTTTATGGAAGAAGACGGTATTCCTACCGTACGCAACAGAAAAGAAACATCCTATGAAGCCACAAGAATGGGAACTGCATTGCAACCCTACACCTACTACGGAGAATTCATTTCATTGGACGGAGCTTCCGCCAAAGGCGGAGGAAAGGCAGAATATAAAAGCATCACGCCGGAAAATGTCTTCTTCGACGACAGCAAGGTTTGCTTCTTCAACATCAATCTTGACCGTAAAGGAAAAAAGACGGAAGTTACGTTTAAACGTACTTTTCATGACCTGCATTATTTTACACGAATCTATTTGGGTGAGGATTATTTTATAAAAACAAAGCAAATAACATTCATCATTCCGCAATCCCTCTCCCATTTCCGGTTGACAGAAAGGAATTTTACTCCTTCTATTCACTGTGAACGCGGCATCAACAGTGCCGGAGACTCCTTATTCACTTATACCGTGACGGACATGCCGGCCATGAAAGACGAAAAACATATGCCGGCATCGGGTAAAATATACCCGCACATACTGATAACCGGCTCATTTAAAGATGTTCACGATATGTACCGGTGGTCTAACGGACTGGCACAAGTAGACTGCAACATACCCGAACTCGACAGTCTATTAGCAGAAATCACCGAAGGCTGCCGTACGGACATGGAAAAAATACGTAACACATATGCCTGGGTACAACAAAATATCCGTTATATCGCTTTTGAAGCAGGTATATTGGGACACAAACCCGATACTCCCGCAGAAGTGTTGCGTAAACGGTACGGCGACTGCAAAGGAATGGCAATCTTGCTCCGTACATTGCTGAAAGCACAAGGTTTTGATGCCCGCCTTACCGATATAGGCACTGTAGACATCCCCTACCGGATGAGCGAAATAGCTACACTTGCATCCGTCAATCACATGATATGCAGCCTTATCTACCGGGGAAAAACCTATTATCTGGATGCCACCAACGAATATATAAACGCGGAATTCATACCCGAAAGCATACAAGGAAGGGAAGCTGTAATAGAAAATGGAGAAAACTGTATCGTGCACACATTGCCCATGCTGAACAGCAGTGCATCTATAGACAGTTTGTCCTATATCTGTAGCCTATCCGACAAACAAGCGAACAAAGTATTGCAGGGCAATGCAACCCGTAGTTGGAGTGGAGACATGAAAGAATTTTTCCTCACAGCCTACCATGAAAACGATAAAAGCGGTCGGAAAGAGTATCTTTCCCGTATCCTGACCGGAGATAATCACAATTATCAGATTAATTCGGTCAGTTGGATACAGCAGGAACCTCAACAGGAATGGGCTGCTCTGACCGGAGAAGTAATAAACAGCAGTGCTGTACAAATAGCCGATAACGAGTTTTACATAGAGCTGGACCTTCACAATGACCTGTTTGACCAACCGATAGACACCGCCAAACGCATCCATGATTACGAGCTCCCGCTCCGTTGCCGCATCGTACGCCACACAGAACTGGAAATACCCGCAGGCTACGTACTTTCTTATTGCCCCAAAGGCATCTCAATCCATACGCCGCAAGGTATACTCTGTTGCTCTTACAAAACAGAAAGAAACAAAATCATTTCCGGAAAGTAATGGAGATAACCGAAAAACGTATTCCCCGCAACGAAATTGCAACCTGGAATACACACTTGCGGAAATGGGCTGATGCATCCCACGAACAAATCATCCTCAAAAACAATAATAATGAAACAGAACATGTTATTCCTGATGGGGGTGTTGGCACTTTTATTAACCACCCCTAATGCCAATGCCGATGACAAAGAGAAATACAAACTCTTTGCAGAGGAAACGAGAAAAGAAGTCTGGGCATTGAAACTGCCCGAATTTACCAACACGGCTATTCCCGATAAATATAAAGATGAGTCAGCCGTCATTCTGGCAGCACACAGCCGGTTGGAAATCACCAAAAAGACCCGATTCAACGTCGGCGCCTTCCTCGGAGGATTTCATTATATCGACCGTGAAGTAAATTGTCGCGACTTATACCGTATGCTTGTGCAAATTAACGATAAAGCCGCTTTGAAAGAGTTCTCCGAATTTGATTATAAAGCGGAAATACGTAAAAAAGACTGGCGGTACGACGAAAACTACCAGCAAGTACTGGGCGTGCGCATCATCAAACCGGATGGTACCGTAAACGAAATAAGCACCGACGAATACATGACAGCCACCGAAGGCAAGAAAGATCAGGAACAACTTCAGAAACTTGCCGTACCCGGACTGGAAATCGGTGATAAGATAGATATTTTCTTCTTCAACTACACTTCATTGGAAAACCACAATCTCGACCCGTTCGTCTTCCGGTTTCGCCAAAGCCACCCGATGCTTTCCTATACGGTACATTGCGAGATAGATGACAAACTTACTACCCAGTACCGTACTCTGAACGGCGCACCGGACTTTAAACAAAGCAAAGACGAAAACGGAAACATCCTGCTTGATGTGGCTGTAAAGGATATAGAACAAACCGAACCCGACTTATGGTACAACCCTATGCAGCAAACTCCAATGACATTGATGTACATCACCAATAGCAAGATGAAAAAATACACCTATATTCCAAAAAGCACCACAGAAAAAGGACTACAATCCAATCCTGATGCGGCTGCCATACAGGAAGACGACTGGGAATTTATAAAGCAAGCTCAAAAATATAGCGGATATGGCGGTTTAAGTAGCCCAAGAAAGGTATCCGGCTTCTCCGCAACGTAAAGCAAATAAAGAAAAAAGACTGGACAGACGAAAAAAAAGCAGATTTCATCTACAATTACTATCGTTTTGCATTGTTATCGGACATTAAAAGTGATTGCAACAACGAGCTGTTCATCATCTATTTTCAGGGATTGCTGGATTGGGTGGATGTTCCCAATCTGTTTGGAATGGTTACCAACGAAGACAAAGAACCGCTTGACAAATTGACGAATTACCGCAACACCACCTGGCTTCTTGCACTTCCGGAAAGTCAGAAATACTACCTCCCGCCTACAGCCTACCTTATTCCCCATGAAATTCCTGCCCGTTATCAAGCAGACAAGCCATCCTGGAACCGGATAAGAAGAAAGCCAAGAAGCTGAAGACAAAGGCCGAGCGGGAACATTTCAATCTGCCAGCAGGTACAGCCGATGATAACCAAAACATCACTACCATACAGGCCGACATCGACAATACGCTGCTCACCGTCAGCCGGAACGAATACCGCACCGGAACACAAAAAGAATACATGCAGTCTGCATTGGTTAAGCTGGAAGATGTGGATGCAGCCTATCGGCGCCTGCTTAGCATTGATAAGGAGTTTGCCGAAGAAGTAGGCAAGAAATACGCGGATGATCTTCGAGAAGCATTCCGAAAGGGCCGCGAACAGGAAAAGGAAGATTATAAATGGGAAATAGACTTCTACCACGCGAAAATGCCAAAGAGTTGCTCGGCTATCAGATGCAATGTTTGGGTAATCGTCCGGACAGCGCAGCCTTTATTTATAACGTTCGTTATACAATGGATGGCTATATCCGAAAAGCAGGACCTAATTACGTGCTTTCCGCAGGCAGACTCATAGGTGAGCAGACGCAGATTGAAGGTAAGGAACGTAAACGCTCCGCCGACATTTATATGTCCGCTCCCCGCACTTTCCAATGGAATATCACTGTAAATCTTCCGGAAGGGTACAAAGCGGCTCCCGAAGGAGTAGAGAAGTTAAATGTAAAAGTAGAAAACGAATGTGGTGCTTTCATTGCAAAAGCTGTTACAGAAAACGGCAAACTTATATTGAATATCCTCAAACGATATAATCATAAGACAGAACCGGCTGCCAATTGGGAAAAACTGCTTCAGATTCAAGAGGCTATTGAGAATGCAACGATTCCAAACTGCTCTAGATTGAAGCTTACAGCAAGCTTATTGGAGGAGTGATATCGGAAGATGGCAGATCGATGAGGCGATCGCGAAAGCAGACCAGTTGATGTATAAGGCAAAAGATCATAAGGCACAGGTCATAACAGAATGTGATAAAACGATATTTAAAAAGGAAAAATTCAGAATAAACCTAAAATTTTGATCGTTGATGATTCAGAATTTAACCGTGCGATCTTGAAAGAGATTTTAGAGGAAACCTACGAAATCATAGAAGCTGATGGTGGAAATGAAGCATTGCATAAGATCGATGAATATGGAATGAAAATTTCGCTTGTACTATTAGATATCATTATGCCAGAAAAGGATGGTTTTGAAGTTTTGAAATATATGGAAGAAGAGCGTTTAATCTCAGATATTCCAGTTATTATAATCTCAAGTGAGGATTCTGCGAATTATATCAGAAGAGCTTATGAGATGGGAGTTTCTGATTATATTAACCGCCCATTTGATGCCAATATTGTCTATCAGAGAGTATCTAATACAGTGAAATTATATGCAAAACAAAGAAGATTGATGGCAATGGTTACAAGAGTTTAGGACATTATTTACAAACAGATCATACGAGGTAAACTATGCAGTTAAAGAAGCTTATGATTGAAGTCATGGTCTTTTTCGTATTAGGCTGCTTTCTTTGTGCATGTGGAAAGACAAAAGATCAGACTAGAAAAACAACAAAAGATGCGAACAAAGAGATTATGATCGGTGGAGACAATTATCCGCCATTTAACTATACCGATGAGAATGGCAATCTGGCAGGAATCGATGTAGAATTTGCCAGAGAAGCCTTTCATCGTATGGGTTATAAGCCGGTCTTTGTAAATATTGATTGGGAGAATAAGAAAAATCTTGTGGAACAAGGAAAAATAGATTGTATATGGGCGTGCTTTTCAGTGACAGGAAGAGAAAATGATTATCACTGGGCAGGTCCTTATATGCTGAGCCGTCAGGTGATCGCAGTGAACGACAGCAGCAAGATCAATAAGTTGTCTGATCTTAAGAATAAAATCATTGCGGTTCAGTCTACAACCAAACCAGAGGAATTATTTCTAAAACAAACAGATTCCAAAATACCAAAAGTAAAACAAGTCTACAGTATGGAAAACAGAGAATTGATCTATACTTCTCTGAGCAGAGGATATGTAGACGCTATTGCAGCACATGAGATCTCGATCAGACAGTATATGTCTGATTTTGAAGCAAAATACAGAATTCTTGATGAAGATATTCTTGAGACTGGAATTGGTGTTGCGTTTGCAAAAAATGATAAAAGAGGAATAGAAAAAGAACTGTCAAAGACATTAAAAGCAATGGTCAAAGATGGAAGTGCCAAAAAAATTCTACAAAAATATGTTCCTGATGCAGAAAAATATCTGGAGGTGAACAGCCTTGAGAGATAAAGCGGATAAAAGATTATGGACATTGAGTATTGTTGGCTGTGTGATCGTTGTCTTGACAGTTCTTTTTGTGTCCGTAAAAATAGAAACAAACAATACCAAAAACAGGATTCATTCGACGATGGAATACATCAAGGATCAATATTCCATGTATAACAGTTTTAATGAAGCAGTTGAAGCAAGAAGTCTTGTCAGAATGGTTGAAAAAGTCCAGCAGACGGCGAAGAAATTTCAAAACAGATAAACAGGCATTGGAAAAAGAATATTTAAAACAGTATGCAAGGGAACAAAGACTTACGGGGATTATTGTATTAAATGATAAGAATAAACAAATTGCACAATATCATACTGGACCAAAATTTAAAAAAGTTTTGGGTTATGTCATGGAGAAAGAAACACTTCGTGATGTAAAGAATTATCCACAAAAATCATATACGGCAAGAATTGAGCTGAAAAATGGAGGCTATATTGATCTGGCATCGTATGGAAGAAAGGATGCAAAAGGAACGGTTATAGGATATCAGTATGTAAAAACCGAATATGCGAAAAACAATAATCTTACAATCCAAAACGTGCTTGCTGGATATAAGCGGGAAAATGATGGAACGATCGTAATCACAAATGGAAATGATATTATAGCATCAAATGATGAAAAATTAATTGATACAAAGGTACAGGAATCTTGTAAAAACATTGACGAGTAACATTGGAATAGCGGTTATTTTATATGGAATTTTTGTGGCAATCTTAATGACGATCAAAGCAAGATCCAATCAACAATATGAACGCATTCAGAAACAAAGAAAGCCAATATTGCCAAACAGAATTTCTGCAAAGAATGAGCCATGATATCCGGACACCGATCAATGGAATCAGGGGAATGGTAGAAGTTGGAGATTATTATAAAAGTGATATAGAAAAACAATCAGAATGCCGCAAAAAAATATGGGAAGCATCAGGCTTCTTACTAGAATTGATCAATGAAGTTTTGGATATGGGAAAATTGGAATCGGAAGAAGTGATCCTGGAGAGAAGAAGTTTTAATTTCTTTCAATTGTTTCAAGAGATTCGAATGGTTATTGAAAAACAGGCTAGAGAGAGAGGAATTAATATAGTTGTACATAAATATAATGTGATTCATGAAGATTTGATCGGAAGTCCAGTGCATGTAAAAAGAGTTGTGATGAATATTTTAACAAATGCGATCAAATATAACAAAAATAATGGAAAGATCTGCATAGAATTTAATGAAATTCAGAAAAATTACAATACTATTATTATTCGATTTAAATGTGAAGACACTGGAATTGGAATGAGTGAATCATTCCAAAAGACGATCTATGAGCCATTTGCACAGGAAAAAGCAGGGGCACGAACGGTTTATGGTGGAACAGGACTTGGGATGTCGATCACAAAAAGTCTTGTAGAGAAAATGGGAGGAACAATCTCATTTGAGAGTGAGCAAGGTGTGGGAACGACGTTTTATATTGAGCTTCCATTTCAGATCGATCATAATATAAAGCACGAAGAACTTAAGACAAAAGAGATAAAAAAAGCATCGATCAAGGGTGTCAATGTATTGCTTGCCGAAGATAATGAATTGAATATGGAAATTGCAGAATTTGTTCTGGAGAGTGCCGGGGCGAATGTAATTAAGGCATTTAATGGAAAAGAAGCATTGGAAATTTTCAAAGAATCGAAACTAGGAGAAATTGATATTATCTTAATGGATGTGATGATGCCGGTGATGGACGGATTAGAAGCAGCGAGATATATAAGATGGAGCAATAAAGAAAATGCCAGAGATATTCCGATCATTGCGATGACAGCGAATGCATTTACGGAAGATCGTAGGAGAGTTTTGGAAGCGGGAATGAATGAGCATTTGGCGAAACCGTTGGAATCTGAGGTGTTGATCAAGACGATCGCGAATTATTGTGGGAAGGTCGATCATTTTAAATAATAATACAACAGATTGTAAAACATTGCATGAAAACTGTCAAAAAATTGTGAATAATTGCTAAAAACATGCAAAAAAACAGAATAAAATACTAGCAAAAATAAATAGAAAGGACTACAATGGTTGGTATGAAAGGAGGTTTTACTGATGGAAAGAATAGCAGAGAAACTTTCAGAGATCGAAAAGACAGCGCGTGCGATCGTAGATAATGCGCAGGAACAAAAAGCATCAGATGGAAATGCA
>ENA-OQDD01000885-OQDD01000885.1-human-gut-metagenome-genome-assembly--contig:-NODE-885-length-10770-cov-2.604341_pt1 | contig 10770 bp, 14 predicted proteins | sample MGYA00242507_ERZ504598 | MGnify/ENA primary metagenome ERZ504598 (study PRJEB26092, sample SAMD00036318) | human gut metagenome | host: Homo sapiens | study: EMG produced TPA metagenomics assembly of... | reverse complement strand
CGCGCGCTCATCGCGGCGCGACGCGGCCGCGTGACGCTCAGATCGTCGATCAGCTGTTTCTGACTGGCCGTGTTGAACTGCGGCGCGCCTCGCATACCCCGATGATGCGGCGGATGATATCGTCCGCCGCATCGGTTTTCGACACGAACCCCTCGGCGCCCGCCTCCACCGCGCGTTCCACGGTGCCGGACGGACTCAACGAGGTCAGGATCAGCACGTGCGGCGCGGGGGAGAGCGAGCGCAGCAGACGGGTCGCCTCGATGCCGTCCACGCCGGGCATGGCGATGTCCATCAGCACCACATCCGGCTTTTCCTCGGCAGCCCGCCTCACGCAGGTCTCGCCATCGGTGGACGTGGAGACGACTTCGATGCGCCCGTGGGAATAATCGTTGAGGATCAGGCTCATCGCCTGGCAGATCATCGGATCGTCATCGATGACGCTGACCCGGATCGGCTTGGGCTCTAAGCCGGTGCCGCTTCCGGTCAGACCGCCGCGTTCGGGCTTTCCACCAGACACACTATTCCCGTTCTTCTCACTCACGCTAGCCATCTTAGCTGCGCCAAGGCAGTTGCACGTCGACATGGAACAGGTGCCGATCGTCCATCCCATACCGGCATTGCCCGTTGACCGAGTGCACGCGCGCTGCCAAACCAGGCAGTCCGGCCCCATGGGCCGCTGCGTCTCGGTCGCATCCGTGGCGATCGGATTGCTGATATGGATATGTACGCCCGCCTGCGGCGTGGCGGAGACCTCCAACGACACCGGCGCTCCGGGCGCGTGCCGCCGCGCGTTCGTCAATCCCTCCTGGATCGCGCGGTAGGCCACCTTGCCGATTGACTCATCCATCACGCTCAGCTGCTGGATATCGATCCAGGTGTTGAGCGACGTGCCGAGTTGCGCGTGTCCGCAATCAGCGCATCCAGCGATTCGCGGGTCAGCGACGTGTCGTCGGACGGGGCGAGCTGCTCCCATGCCTGGTGCGGGTTGCGCAGCATGTCGATGATCGAGTGGACCTCGTCCAATGCCCCGGCCGACTGCCGACGGATGTCCTCGGCCTTATCCGCCAACGATTGCGCTTCGGGGGAGTCGCCGAGCTTGGCCGCCTCCGCCTTGAGCGTGCTGGCGTTCAGGGCCATCAGGGACAGGGAATGCGCGAGGGTGTCGTGCGCTTCGGCTGCGATGCGTCGGCGAGCTGCTGGTTGGTCAGGTCGGTCTGCAGGGTCGCGGCATGCGTGGTGGCCGCGCTGGCCACTGCATTCGCCGTGCGCAGGCGGGCGCGCGAACGGATATGCAGGCCGATGAGCGTAGCGATGGTCACGAACACCAGTGAGGCCACCGTGGCGGTGATGATGACGGTCGGCTCCTCCACCAGCATCACCATCGGGGAGCCTGAATCGCCGCCGGTATGCGGTTGAGCGAAAATCAGATGCCAAATCGAGGCTTTGGGCTGTTGCAGGGCGTCGCGGAGCTGGGAGATGAGCGTCACGATGGTGCCGCCAACCGTGGCGCGGATGGTCGTGTTCCGGTTTGAACGACGGGCGAGCAATGAGGTCATCGCCATCAGTGCGATGAGCGAGTCATACGGGAACACGACCACCAGCGCGCAGGCGATCCAGAACGTCGCCTCCGGGTATTCGCTGCGGGCCAAGAGCAGGAACCCTGCCGGGAATGCCAGCAAGGTGCAGAGGACCATCAGCGTGTATCCTGCGGAATCCTGCGCAAAATTCTGGGCGAAGAACGAGGTTTGCGCCATGCGCATGAAACTGGCCAATGGCACCATAACGACCGAACACCATACGCGCGTAGTCACGGGCACCTCGTCCGTATCCGGTGTAGGAACCGGGGACCCCGTGCCGGGCATAGGGCGAGCGTCAGGCCGTGAGCCGGGTCGGAAACCGGGGTATGGCCCGGCGGCGCGTTGTGGGTTCGTCATGCTTTCCACTGTATGACCTGCATCCGGCCCCCGCCACTGGACATGCGGGCACCGTTATCACCTCCGTATTGCCCGAACAGGCAACGAACAATGACCGTTCGTCCACTAACGTCGCTGTTTCGCGGCCGGTAGCGTCGTGCTCACATCCTATTTCGGGGAAGATACGAGAAGGAGCACATCATGTCCAACCACAACATCGCCCCGCAGCCGGTTCCCTCATCCCCACAGCAGTACCAGCCACAACAGCCTCAGCCTCAGCCGCCGCAACCGCAACATCTGCATACCACCATCTGCGGCATCGCGGCCGTGGTGTTTGGCGCGTTGGGTTTGGTGCTGAGTTTTATTCCCATCGTCAACAATATCGCCGCAATCCTTGGCTTCATCGGCGTCATACTGGCGATTATCGCCATAGTGGGCACCTTCCGGGGCAAGAAACGCGGCAAGGTGCTGTCCATTGTGGCGGCGGTGCTGTCGGTGTTGGCCATTGTGATCACGCTGGCCATGCAGTCCGCTGCCAGCAAGGCCATTGACGATTCCATTAAGGAGTCCAAGGGCATCGACACGTCACAATCCTCATCATCAAAGTCCGCGGGCAAATCGTCTGATGCCTCCAAGAGCAAGGCATCCGAGCAGAAAGCGCAGGGCGAGCAGGATTTGGAAGGTGATATCGAAGGTGCCCACGTGAAAATAGTCTCCGCCGTGAAAAGCGTCAACGACTATAACGGCAAGCCCACCGCTCTGGTGACTTATGAATGGACGAACAACACGTCCAAGAACAACTCGTTCGCCACTTTGGCTCACCCGAACGTGTTCCAGAACGGCACCGAACTGGAGACGGCAGTATACTTCGATCAGCCTGAAGGCTATGACGCGAATTCGTATTTGGCCCAAGCACAGCCCGGGACCGCGGCAACGGTGACGCTGGGCTATGTGCTGCAAGACGATTCGCCGATTACGGTGGATGTCACTGCGTTCCTATCAACGGATCAAGACACCAAGGTGACGCATACCTTCACGTTGCAGTGAATCGCGCGGCGGTCCAAGCTGCGATCGAATGTCAATCGAATCTCAAGTGCATGCCACGCGCATGGCGGAAACGCCCGTTACGCTTTGAGATGAGCAGAACGAGCCGATCGATCATATTCATGGAATGTTCAGCTTTGTTCCTCTAAGATTGGTACTGGAACAAACGCTAAAGGAGCGATTATGACATTCGGTCAGCAGCCCCAGAACAACGGGCAATACAACCCGCAATACAACACGCCTGATTACAACGCCGCCCAACAGTCTGGATATGGCCAGCAATACGCACAGTCCGGTTACGGCCAGAACTACTATGCCCAGCCGCAGGGCGCTCCCACCTACCAATACGTGCCGCAGGGTACTGGTGCCGGTGCGGGTGCGGCCACCATCAACACGACGATGACCTACAACTATGAGGAAGCCCGCCGAGTCTCAGTGACCAAGGTGTACGGCGAGATGACCATCGGCATCCTCGTCACCGCCGTGGTCGCCGTGCTCGGCCAGATCACTGGAGCCTACTACAGCTTCCTCATGGCCACCGGCATGGTGGGCCTCATCGGCCTGTGCGTGGTGCAGATTGCCCTGGCCGTGGTGCTCGGCATGCGCGTCACCAAGATGAAGTCGGCCACCGCGCGCGTCATGTTCTATGTGTACGCCGCATTGATGGGCTTCACCTTGAGCTCGATCTTCATGGTCTACGACCTCGGCTCGATCGGCGTGGCACTCGGTGTCACCGCCGCGTTCTTCTTTGCGCTGACCATGTTCGGCATGACTACCAAGTTCAACATGCTCAAGGCCGGCCCGATCCTGATGATCGGCCTGATTGTGCTCATCATCTCGCAGATCGTGCTCGCCTTCGTGCAGGTCGACGGCATGACCAAGATCGTCTGCGCCATCGGCTGATCCTGTTCGCCGGCATGACCATCTACGACGCGCAGTCCACGCGCGCGCTGCTGACCGAATACGAGGCCCAGGGCCCGGAAATGGTCAAGAAGATCTCCATCCTGTGCGCCCTGAACCTGTACCTCGACTTCGTGAACATGTTCCTGTACATCCTGCAGCTGCTCGGCAACAGGGACTAGCCTCGACAGCCGATTGGCGAGCGGCATGTACCTGCCCGTCAAACGTCACAGCCCGACACATTGTGGCCGGGCTTTTTCATGTCTGTCACATTCGCACGTTAGGCTGGCTCCCCGTGAAAAGACAAGAACTCGTAGGCATGCTGAGCCTGTTGTTGACCGCGCTGATCTGGGGTTTTGCGTTCGTGGCGCAGGTCCAGGGCATGGATTCGATGTCGCCGATGTTCTTCAACGCCGCGCGCTTCACGCTGGGAGCACTGTCTTTGGTGCCGATTCTGCTGTGGATGCGTGGCCGGGGGAGCGCGGATAAGGGCGATACAGCCGGGGCCGATGTCGTTGGGACCGAGGCATCCGTGGCCGTCTCCACAGATGCCGCATCGAACGGTGCATCCGACGTCGTTACCATCACCGGTGCCAAGCTGAATGCGAACAAGCCCGATTCGGCCGTGGCGCGATTGCTCGCCAACCCGGTGGTCATTTCCGTGATCTGCGGCATCGTGCTGTTCACCGCCAGCACCCTGCAGCAGTATGGCATTCTGTACGGCAAATCGGCCGGCCGTGCGGGATTCCTGACCGCCATGTACATCGTGATGGTGCCGTTGCTGGCCTTCGTGTTCCTGCGCCGGCGCATCGGCATGCTGGTGTTCGTGGCCGTGGCGCTGTCCATCGCCGGCTTCTATCTGCTGTGCATCACCGATGGTTTCGGTTCGATCGGCCTGGCGGATATCCTGCTCGTGTTCACGGCCGTGCTGTTCGCCGTGCATATTCTGGTGATCGATACTTTGGGCGGCACCGTGGACGCCATCAAGCTTTCATTCGGCCAGTTCTGCACCACCGCCGTGCTGAGCTGGGCGGGTTCGCTGATCGAAGGCTCGGTCGACTGGGCCGGCGCTGCTCATTCCTGGATTCCGATTCTGTACGCCGGCATCGGCTCGGTGGGCATCGCGTACACCTTGCAGGTGGTCGGCCAGCAATGGGTGCCACGACGCGAGCCAGCCTGCTGATGAGCCTCGAATCGTTCTTCTCGGCGGTAGGCGGTGCGTTGCTTCTCGGTGAAGTGATGACCCCGCGCGGCTACCTCGGCTGCGCCTCATCTTCCTCGGCACCCTACTGGCCCAAGCGCCGGCCAGGCTGCCGAAGTGGCCGCAACGGTGAATGAATCGGCCGCAGGCCGATTCCATAGCACCTCAGTCCGAGGTCTTAGGCGCTTCGCCCACTTGCGGCGCGCCGTTGATGTCGCGGTGGATGTTCTGCATCTGTACCTCGATGTTCTGCAATGAGCGCGCGCAGTCGAGCAGCGTCTGGGAATGCTCGGCGAGCTTGTTGTCCGGCAAATCGGTCTTGTAGCGCAGCGCATGCTCCAGCGACGCCCAATAATCCATGGCGATGGTGCGGAACTGCACCTCCACCGGCGTGTAATGCGCGCCCGAGGAGAGGAACACGGGCACCGCGTAGATTACGTGCAATGAACGATACCCGTTCTGTTTCGGGTTCTTGATGTAATCCTTGACGCGCAGCACCTGAATATCGGACTGCGACGACAGATAGTTGGACACGGAATACACGTCGTCGCGGTAATTACAGATCACGCGGATGCCGGCCACATCGAACAGATTGTCCTTAATCGAATTGACGCCGATCGGCAGACCCTTGCGCTCCAGTTTGCCGATGATCGAGCTCACCGACTTCAGACGGCGTTCCATATGATGTATCGGGTCATGGCTGAACCGCACCTGGAACTCGTCGTCGAGAATCTCCAGTTTGGTGCTGATCTCGTACATCGCGCTTCATACACCTGCATGAGGTCAACGAATTCAACGACCTGTTCGGGAGTGAAGGTGCCTCCCGGAAGATCCAACGCTTTGAGACGGGCTTGCAGATCGGAGGTTTTGAGTCGGCTATGTCGGTCAAGTATCACGTCCACCAATATACTCGGCGGATTCCAGCCAATCTGGACGTTCGCGGGGAATCTTTCCAAGAACCCATAATTTGACATCGTGACAACCAATGGCATACGTGACCGGAGCATGACGAACCCCGTCGATAGAATCGGTCGTTATGAATGAAGACATGATGACCGAGGCGGAGCGCGCCTCGATTGCAGCCGATGGAACCGATGGTTTGCTGGGGAAACGCGGCAAGGGCGTGTTCCATATCCATACGCTCGGCTGCCAGATGAACGTGCACGATTCCGAGCGCATCGCCGGCGTGCTGGAGCCAATGGCTACGTGCCTGCAACCGAGGACCAGATCAATGACAATGACCTCGATTTGCTGGTGCTCAATACCTGTGCGGTACGCGAGAACGCAGCCGAACGCATGTATGGCACCATTGGCCGATTCAATCGCGTCAAACTGGTTCGGCCGAACCTGCAGATCGCCGTTGGCGGCTGCATGGCCCAGCTTGACCGCAAGAAGATCGCGGATACTGCGCCATGGGTTTCCGCGGTGTTCGGTACCAAGAACATCGAAGATCTGCCCAAGCTGTTGGATCAGAATCGTGCGACCGGCAAGGCGCAGGTCCAGGTCACTGAACAATTGCGGCAGTTCCCGAGCCAGCTTCCCGCCGCCCGCGCCTCCCGCATCAGCTCGTGGGTGGCGATTTCCGTGGGCTGCAATAACACCTGCACGTTCTGTATTGTGCCCACCACGCGAGGCAAGGAAAAGGACCGCCGCCCCGGTGACATTCTTGATGAGATTCGCCAATGTGTGGCCGATGGTGCCAAGGAGGTTACGCTTCTCGGCCAGAACGTGAATTCGTTCGGTTATGGTATTGGCGATCGATACGCTTTCAGCAAGCTGTTGCGCGCCTGCGGCACCATCGACGGTCTCGAACGCGTGCGCTTCACCTCGCCGCACCCGGCCGCCTTCACCGACGACGTCATCGCCGCGATGGCCGAAACGCCGAACATCATGCACCAGCTGCACTTCCCGCTGCAGTCCGGCTCCGACCGCATCCTGCGCGCGATGCGCCGCTCCTACCGCTCCGCCAAGTTCCTCGACATACTGGGCCGCATCCGCGCCGCCATGCCCGACGCGCAGATCTCCACCGACATCATCGTCGCTTCCCCGGCGAAACCGAAGAGGACTTCCAGCAGACCATGGACGTGGTGCGCCAGGCGCGCTTCTCCTCGGCGTTCACGTTCATCTACTCGCCACGCCCCGGCACGCCGGCCGCCGCAATGGAACAGATTCCGCGCGACGTGGTGCAGGACCGGTTCGACCGTCTGGTGGCGTTGCAGGAGCAGATCACCGAAGAGAACCTCGCCACATTCGAGGGCCGCGACGTCGAAGTGATGATCACCGGCAAACTCGGCAAGAAGGACACCGACACCCACCGTGTCACCGGCCGCGAGAAAACCGGCGTGCTGGTGCACATCGGCGTGCCTGAAGGCGAACCGGTACCTGAAATCGGCGATTTCGTCACGGCCACCGTCACACACGCCGGCCGCCATAATCTGCTTGCCGACCGACGTGGCCGCCGGCCAGACCTATTCCGTGCGGCACTGAGGGGCGTATATGACGCAACGAGTCGTCTCCATCGTCGGTCCCACCGCGTCCGGCAAGACGGGGTTGGGCATCGCCATCGCCCGGCGTCTGGCCGAAGCGGGGGAGCGGGCCGAAATCGTGAACGCGGACGCCTACCAGATGTACCGTGGCATGGATATCGGCACCGCCAAACCCACCGCCGAGGAACAGGCGGCCGTGCCGCACCATCTCATCGACATCATCGACCCCGAAGACACGATGAGCGTGGCCCGATTCCAGCAGCTTGCGCGCGAGACCATCGCCGACCTGCAATCACGTGGCATCCGGCCGATTCTCGTCGGCGGCTCCGGCTTGTACGCCAGAGCGGCCATCGATGACATCACCTTCCCCGGCACCGATCCCGACGTGCGCACACGTCTTGAGGAACGCGAGAAAACCGAGGGTGCCGGTGCTTTGTTCGACGAGTTGCGGGCCAAAGACCCCGAGGCCGCCGCGCGCATGGACCACGCAATCCACGCCGCACCATCCGTGCGCTGGAGGTCATCGAGCTTACCGGCAAACCGTATTCGGCCAGTCTGCCGCGCTACCGGTACGTGATTCCGTCCGTGCAGATCGGACTCGACCTGGACCGCCCGGATTTGGACCATCGCATCGATTTGCGCACCAAGCAGATGTATGACGATGGGTTCATCGAAGAAGTCGAACGGTTGCGCCCGCATCTGGGTGCCACCGCCGTACGTGCGCTCGGCTATCAGCAGATCATCGACCTGCTGGACGGCATCTGGGATGTGAACGACGCCTTCGCGGACATCGCACAGAAAACCAAGCGACTCGCCCGCAAACAGATGGGATGGTTCGGCCGTGACCCGCGCATCCACTGGCTGCAGGCCCTGAACCCGAAACTGGTCGACAACGCGATGGCCATTATCGCGCACGCCGACGCCGGCGACTACGACCCGATCGACGCCCGAGCCGACGAATACACCCAGCATCATCTGGGCGATATCACGGCGTAGGAATCAGCCAAAGGCCGATGCAATCACCCGCAATCAGTGTGCAGGCCCCTGATTCCAGCCGGCGATCAAGAACACACGCGTCGGATTCGCCGGGCGTAGTATCGCGTCGAACATCGTCTCCAGTGCAGACGTGTCGCCCCGATATGCCGAGTGCTTGGCGGAGCGATACTCCTCGCGCGTCACTGAGCCCCAGTCGAGATCCCAGCCGGCGTCATGCGCCAAGCGTGAACCGAATATACGCAGCACCATCGCATTGCCGCCACGGAACGGATGCAGATAACCGAGCTCATCATAAATAGAAGCGAACGCGTGAACGAACACGTCGCGATCCAACGCATGCAGGTTGCGCTTGTCCGCCAACTCCATCGCGATGTTGTGCGCGCCGGTCTCAATGAGCCCAGCCGGGAAGAACGCCTCAGGATTCGCGGCTCGAGCCCGGTCGTTCGTCACCTCGCGTGTGGTGTTTGAGGTACGCAACTTGCCCGCATCCTCAAACACGCCTTCGAACAGCCCCTTATGAATGGCGGTCAGCTCATCCAAGTCGCCAGACGGATTCCATCGACGTTCCGCCAACAACACGGTACGTGCGAACACCGCATCCGCCCGATCCGTGGCATGATCATCCAGACTGCCGGCAGCCAGACGATCCTTTCCGGCAGGGTCGGCGGCGGCGCGCAGACGCATGGCAGTCTGTTCGTCCGCCACGTCGATGAGATGGGTCACGGGCTTCAAGCCGCGTTCGTAGGCAGCCGCGGCGCGCATCGTTGCCTCGCCCGGCGTCATCGCTTCCAGTGCGCAGTTCTTGAGTGCAAATGCGACTGCGCTCGCACGCTCTGCGGGTGTCATGCAACCCATGATAAGGCATATTCGCGCCCCAGCGGGGAATCGACTCAGACGAACGCGGCGAATCGGCTGTCGGGATTCGTCAATCGACCATATCGTCACGGTGTCGTCACCAACCATGCACCCCCGTACTAGTAGAATCAGACCCGATATGGCACGAACAGCATCCTCCAACAGCACCAAACCCCGTAAATCCAAAGACAACGGGTCTACCCATGATGGCGAAACCAAGGTCCAGCCCGAGCTTGACCTCGAACCTGAGCCGTTGTGGAAGAAGATCCTGCTCGCGATTCCGCGCGCGTTCGGCTCCGGCGTACGCGCCGTCACCGGCGTCGGCGAATACGATCCAGCCTACCGTCGTGACGGTTTGTGCTTCCTGCTGCTCGTGCTCGCCGTACTGTTCTGCGCGTCCGAATGGTTCCGCGTCAGCGGTCCATTCGGCCAGCTGCTTCACGCCATCGCGGCCGGTGTGCTTGGTCTGATGAGCGTCGTGCTGCCGGTGTTGCTCGCCGCCGTGGCCTTCCGACTCATGCGCAATTCCGGTAAAGGGTCCAATAACCCGCGTGTGGTCACCGGTTGGGTGCTGCTCATGTGGTCGATTTGTTCGATCATCGACGTGGCGATCGCCGCCGACCACACCGGATTCGACATCACGATTCTGCAATCCGCCGGCGGCCTGTTCGGCTTCTTCCTCGGCTCACCGCTCGCCTGGGGCCTTTCCAACGTGTTCGCCATCATCATTTTCGTGGTCGTCGGCCTGTTCTCCTTGCTGATGATTACCGGCACCCACGTCACCGATTTGCCGGAGGATGCGCGCAAAATCGCCGCTAAAATCCAACGCAAACCGTATGTGCCGATGGGCCAGGAGACGGATGGGAGCGCCAGCCAGTTCCCCAACGAGGTCCGTGTGGAGATACCACTCTCGCCTTTGCCGACGGTGTTCCCTCGCATGACGGCGACGATGACGGAAGCGACAACGATCAGGCCGGCGATGCGCGGCCCAGCCTGTTCGCACGACTGTTCGGCCGCAAATCCAAGACCGAAGACGACAAAACTCTTGACAAGTATGCTGCCGACGATCCATTCGACCGTGCCGCCAGCCAGCATGGTGCCACCGCCGAAACCCCGGTGGTCGATCCGATGACCGGCGAGATTATCGGTGCGCGAACCATTGCATCGTCTTCGTACGACGGCGTCCGCACCTATCCAGCCCTGCGCCTGCTGCCGATGCAGATGATGGCGACGCTTCCCGAACCCGCGTCATCACCAGTGGCCAGACCGTCGCCATGCCCGGTGGGGGAGCGGTAGACGACCCGTGGGCACCAGTGCCGCCCAGGCCGGTACTGTCGCGCTCGCAGGGCAGCCGGTGCGATGGGAGCGGCCGGAG
>ENA-OQDD01000884-OQDD01000884.1-human-gut-metagenome-genome-assembly--contig:-NODE-884-length-10788-cov-1.805647_pt1 | contig 10788 bp, 14 predicted proteins | sample MGYA00242507_ERZ504598 | MGnify/ENA primary metagenome ERZ504598 (study PRJEB26092, sample SAMD00036318) | human gut metagenome | host: Homo sapiens | study: EMG produced TPA metagenomics assembly of... | reverse complement strand
TCGGAATTTTGACAATGGTACATCTGGCAGACAGTAAAAAACAGTTGGATTCCGATACGGAATTATTATTGTCGATAGCAAGAAAGCATCTGTGCCAGATGGCAACATTAAGTGGCAGCAAGTGGACGGACTCAATACAGTGCTTCCTTACGGACTGCGAAAGATCAATGCCCTGCGTACATTGACAACGGAATCAACGGCTGTTTTAATCCCGTTCCATACACAGGAAATCCTGCAGCCGGGCGGTATCTATTATGGGCAGAATGCAGTCAGCAAGAACCTTCTGGTAGCCGACCGGAAGAAACTGATGAATGGAAACAGTTTCCGGTTGGGCGTCAGTGGATCAGGAAAGAGCTTTTCGGCAAAAGAAGAGATTGTGCATCTGGCATTGAGTACCGATGACGATATCCTGATTCTTGATCCGGAGTCCGAATTCACAAAATTAGTAGAGGCTCTGGGTGGACAGGTTGTAAAAGTATCTGCGACATCAGACAATCACCTGAATGCAATGGATATGGACGCAGCCTACGGCAATGAAAAGAATCCACTGATTGAAAAATCGGAGTTTATTCTGTCTGTATTTGAACAGTTGGTTGGAGCAGGAAACCTGTCAGCAAAAGAAAAGTCAATCCTGGACCGCTGTGCTGCAGATGTGTACCGGGATTATATCCGAAGTGGTTATACCGGAGAAGTTCCGACATTGAAAGATATGTACCGACAGTTGATGTTACAGCCGGAAGAAGAGGCAAGGGGACTTGCACTGTCATCCGAACTTTTATCAATGGAAGCCTGAACACCTTTGCACAGCCGACCAATGTGAATAAGAAGAACAGGATCATGGATTATGATATCCGGGAACTGGGGGAACAGCTTATGCCACTGGGAATGCTGGTTACCTTAGACAGTATTTTCAACAGGGTAATTCAGAACTGGAAAGAAGGAAAAACGACATGGATATTTGCCGATGAGTTCTATCTGTTATTCCGCTATGAATACAGTGCAAATTTCTTCTACCGACTGTACAAGAGAATCAGAAAATACAATGGATTCGTGACAGGTTTAACCCAAAATGTTGAGGAACTTCTGAAATCGGACACTGCAAGACTGATGTTGGCAAACAGTGAGTTTTTGATTCTTTTGAATCAGGCAAGTACAGACAGGGAAGAATTGGCAGCTCTTTTGAATATTTCCGAAAACCAACTGTCCTATATTACAAATGTATCGGTTGGCAGTGGCCTAATCCGTTGCTCTGGGAATATCGTACCATTTGAGAATACGTTCCCAAAGAATACAGACCTTTATAAACTAATGACAACAAAACCGGGAGAATCATAATGAAGAAAAAAGAAGAAGTAACGATAACTTTTTATGCTGCAGAGTGCGGTGAGTTCCATGATTTAGGAGAATATACAAAATGCAGAACGCTGGAAGAGGCATATAAAAAGTACCAGAAATATTGTAGAACATCTGCCAATATGTGTCCGGCTATTGAGTTTTCTATTCATGATCCAGAATCAATTTATTCAGACATGGAATATCCATTACCGTTGTCATCAAAAGACAGGGGAGACTTGGAACTTGTGCCATATTACAACGAACATCCACTGGTAAATGAGGCAATCAGACAGGTGGAGCAGTTGCAGAAACAGCAGGAAAAAAAGAAACAATCGGGATGTTGCCCGATGAGATAAGAGATACGGAAAGAGGGTGACCGGATGAAAGATATCAAGGAACGGGTAAGGGATAAGAATCCGAAGATTCGAAATCCGGCTGCCCGACTTCCGAAAGAACTGGTTCGCTCAGCGGTTCTGGAAGCAAAAGAAAAGCCAAGGGAACTACATGAAAAAAGCAGTGGGCAGTCAGAATCCCCAACACAGTATGGAACTGAAAAAATAGAATCCGTACAGTACAGAGCGGCGAGTGTGGCAGGAAAAAGTATAGGGAAAACCACATATCAAGGTGGAAAAAAACTTGCTGGAGTGACCTACAGGAAGATAAAGGAAAGAAAAGCAGACAGGAAGAAGCGAAAGCTGCCGAAGAAGCAATGGAGCAGGGGGCAGAAAGCGGAAAGAAATTAATCAAGTTGAAACCGGAGCAGGCAGCACTTGCCAAGGAGAATGGTAAACGGCAGGTGAAAGCAGCACCGAGAGTGGTAAAAGTATCCGGTCTGTCTCAAGAAAAATAAAGACACAAGGCATCCATGCAGAAACAGCAGATGGAAAAAAGTCTTCAGGCGATGCAGAAAGCAAGAGCAGCCCAGATGGCAAGAAAGTCAGCACAGGCATCGGCAGAAAGTGGAAAAGCAGTCCTTCAGGTAACTGGAAAGGGTTCAAAGTTATCCGTACAGGGAATTACAGCAGCGATTCAAAAAGGGGTAGTAGCTCTTGAAAAAATGGGAAAATGGATTGCTGCCGGAGGTAGTGCATTTCTTCTGGTATTTATTCTGATTGTGGGAATCATTGCAGGAGCAGCTTTCAGCAGTAATTCGGAAAGCTCCGAATCCCTAAGTGAAGAAGTGCTTGCGTATACTTCTGTGATACAGCAGTATGCATCCCAATACGGCATTCCGGAATATGTGTCTGCGATACAGGCCATCATGATGCAGGAATCTGGAGGCAGGGGAACAGACCCGATGCAGTGTTCGGAAAGTCCATATAATACAAGATTCCCACACACTCCTGGTTCTATTACTGATCCGGATTATTCGATAGAGGTTGGAGTACAGACCTTTGCAGACTGTATCAGACAGGCAGGATGCAGCAGTCCACAGGATCTGGACAAGCTGAAACTTGCATGGCAGGGATATAACTATGGAAATGGCTACATAGGATGGGCATTGCAAAGAGGCGGTTATACAGAAGCCAATGCATTGCAGTTTTCACAGGAACAGGCAGCTTCGCATGGATGGAGCAGTTACGGAGATCCCCAATACGTTCCCCATGTGATGCGGTATTATTCCGGTGGCAGCCTGTTTGCTGGTTTGTTTGGTAATCAGCAGATTGTGTCGGTTGCAATGGGGCAGCTTGGAAACAGTGGCGGTCAGAAGTTCTGGAGCTGGTACGGATTTGACAGTCGGGTAGAATGGTGTGCCTGTTTTGTAAGCTGGTGTGCGGATCAGAGCGGTCTGATTGCAAGTGGGAATGTTCCTAAATTCTCATTGTGCAGTGATGGAGTGTCCTGGTTTCAGGGAAAGAATAAGTGGCAGAGTGGCGGAACAACTCCGACAGCTGGAATGATCATCTTTTTTGACTGGGATCATGATGGAACATCGGATCATGTAGGAATAGTAGAAAAGTGTGAAGGTGGAAGAGTTTACACGATTGAGGGAAATTCCAGTGATCAGGTACGGCAGAGAAATTATGCAGTAGATTACAGTTCTATAATGGGATATGGGTGATAATTGATGGTTTCTTTCATAATTTGTTAAGGATTTTATAAGGGAGTTAATGAATCCTTTGGAAAATAGTCACAAAATAGTCACAGTTGATTGATAAATTGTTATTGTAACTTTTAGTGATAGACATATAAAGAGTTAGAAATCTTTATAATTGACTTGAATTAGGAGGTAGTGAATATGAGTGATCAGAATGTAAAAGCAGCACAAAAATATTTAAATGCGATGTTTGGTGGACATAAGGATTGGGTAAAACTGGATGAAGATGGAAAGACCGGAACAGCCGTGATGCAGGGAATCATTCGTGCATTTCAGATTCAGAATGGAATCTCAACGATTACAGGAACGGTTGGACCACTTACTATTAATACCATGAAGAAGTTAGCCATTATTACAAAAATGGATCCGAATGATACTCCGCAGGTTAATGTATGCTTGATTCAGTGTGCTCTGTTTTGCAAAGGATATGCTGCTGGAGGAATTACTGGAATTTATTATACATCAGGAGTAAATGCAGTTAAAAAGATGCAGGAAAATGCAGGACTGGAAGTTACGGGCAAAATTGATTGGAAAGTTTGGTCTGGATTGTTATCCCTAAACTGGTTTACAAAGGTTTCTGGTGGGGATTCCAATATTGTTCTTATTCAACAGCAATTAAATAGTGACTGGTCAGATGTTATTGGTGTTGGACCTTGTGATGGAATTGCCTCAAGACAGACAATTTTGTCTTTAGTTGGTGCATTGCAGGCGGCTGAAGGAGTTACAACTGAATTAATTACAGATTTGAATTCAGTTAATTTTGGCGATGCAACAACAAATGCGTTTCCGGGTACATTACAGAACGGACAGAACTCGACGAAATATGTTCCATTTAATAAGATTGCTCAATACGGACTATATTTTAACGGATATAATCCGGGAAGATTCGATGGCGTGTTTGATTCGACTACAGAGTCAAAGGTGTCAGAATTTCAGGAGTTTTATGGTCTGACAGGAATTGGACTTGTAACAAAAGGAAAAGTAAATGTTTCTACTATGAAATCATTGCTTACGAGTAAAGGCGATACAAACAGGGCAGCAAAAGCGTGTGACTGTGCAACAGTATTAAATAAACAACAGGCATTAGATATAAAAAATGCAGGGTATACTCATGTAGGACGTTATCTGACAGGTTCTGTTGGAAAAGAACATACACCGAAATATTTGACATCAACAGAAGTGAAAAACATTGAAAATGCAGGATTATCGGTATTCCCGATATATCAGGATGGAGGATATGAATTAAACTATTTTAAGGATCCGTCCCAGGGAAGTGTTGATGCACAGACAGCAATTTTAGCAGCCGAGAGAATCGGTATACCAAGTGGAACGACTATATACTTTGCAGTGGATTTTGATTGTTATTCATATCAGATTGATACATTTATTATACCTTATTTTGAACAGATTCACATGATCTTTTTCAGTTCGACAAATGATAAAAATTATAAAGTCGGCATTTATGCACCAAGATATGTATGTACTAAAGTTTATGAAGCAGGATTGGCAAGTAAATCATTTGTGGCAGATATGTCAACTGGATTTAGCTGTAATTTGGGATATTCGATGCCGAAGAACTGGGCATTTGATCAATTTTGTGAGTTGAACTCATTTTCTTCATCACCTTCGTTCCCACTGGATAAAGATGCATATTCAGGGAGAGATACTGGATTTAAAAAGTTCGATGCCGTATCGACAAAAACAGATGAGGAAATAGCGCAAGAAAATCTTCGGGCAAAGGTAAAAATAGCACGAAATCAATATGTCTATAATGTAATGGAGCCGCTTGGTTATCTGAATAAAATTATGGATGTGGGTGTGGAGTATGATAAGGAAATTTCACTGGGAACAATGATGAGTCCTCAAGGAGCAATTGATATTTCTACTAAAATATCCACATCGCTTGAAAGTTCAACTGGTAAAATTTATAATATAAAAGTGGATATAGGAAATGATGGAGAATTGACACAAACTTGCAAAAATCAAATTATGGAGATTTCATCAAATTTATCAGATACAGGTATAGAGGGAGCAGATAACTTTGGAAATACGATAGAAAAAATTGCTTTATCGGTTAAATCTGGTAATATTGCTTTTGAAATAAATAATGTTTTTGCCAATAGTGTAGAGTTTTCCATTGTATTTAGTACATCAGATTTGCTGCCAGAAGAGGAAAAAGAGTGGACAATATCGGTTGCTTTGATTTTTACAATGACATTAAATTCTAATAGTGGTCTTGAATTTAATGTTGTAGAATTCACAAAAGAGCATAGTAATATACTGGCAGGAGCCGTAATATTAGTTCTTGCGGGTGCATTAGTTGTAAATGCAATTCCGTCAATTATTGCTTTATTTTCAGCTGGAGCAGGTACTGTTTTTGGTTTGTTGATTCAAGCGCTGTAAATTGTAAAAGAATAAAAGAGACAATGGCCAGAGGTTCGATTTTATAAAGAGGACCTCTGGCAAAAGGGGGATTAAGAAGAATGCATATTAAATCAATTGTGTCAGATGAGGATAGGGAAGAATTAGAAAGAATGCTTTCGCTTGGGTTTATAATTCCTAATCAATTATTTAAAACAAGACAGAAAAGTAGAATGATTATCTATATTTTTACACCTGTAGAATTTTTACTGTCGATTAATTGTTATCTGTCGGAAAGTTATTTGATGTTTGGAATAGGGATTGGAACTTGTGTGGCTTGTGTGGCTTGGATTATTTGGTATCAAATGATTGGTAAAAATTTTGAAAAAAATGTTCATGAATTTGTCTGGGGTAGATCAGGATATGAAACGGTGGATATCGATGAAAACGCAATTAAAATAGATGAAGATCAAATTTATGAATTTAAAAATATTGATAGAATGTTCTTATATAAAAACTTCTTTTTTTCATAACAAATGAAAAGAAAATATTTATATTTAAAACGACAGATATGGAGTCGGATGAACTTATAAAAATTTATTAAAAACAACAGGGATTTTATTTGAAAAAAAAGAAAAACCATTTAATATTTATAAGTATTGTAAAAAGGAAAAAGTTTTTAAAATAAGCAGAGGATGGTGGATTTATCATCCTTTTAGAGAAGAGCATGTATTTTAAAGGGAATCTGGTTTTGCAGGTTCCCTTTTTGCCATCAAAAACGTTGATGTTTTATCAAATGACGCTAAAAATAAAAAGAATAATGCAGGGGGTGACATTATTAGTTATCGCTGTAATATTTGGATAAAATATAAATAAAACATAAAAAATATAAATAAATTATAAAATGGCGACAGTTTTTTCTTGTTCAAGTGTTTATTATATAGAGGACAAAATAAGACAGCAAAGGAAGTGGTGCTGTTGCATCGGAAAAATGACACAAAATTAGTGATGTCCATTCGGGAAAAGAATTGAAGGGGATTCTTTTCCCCATTTGTCGTGTTACGAAAGACTGAGGGTAAGAAAATATGCTAGAACTTGCAATCTGTGATGATGACATCATCCTATGTAATTGGTTAGAACAGAAGCTGCTCCATTATGGGAAAGCGAATGACTGTCAGATATCTATAGAAATATACTATTCTGCGGAGCAGCTTCTTAACAGGCTGGAAGAAGAATCCTACGATATGTTATTCCTTGATATTTGTCTGGAACATGAGAATGGAATTGATATCGGAACGGAGATACGAAAGAAAAATTATGGAAAAGAACTGCGGATTACCTATATTTCAACATATCAGGAATATGCTATGAAATTATTCCGTATTCATCCATTTGATTTTCTTGTAAAGCCAATCCGAGAGGAAGAACTTTTCCGGGTGATAGGTGAATTACGGGAACTGTTAAAAGAACGGAAGAAAATATTTGAATATACGGATACAAAAGGAATCCACAAGATTTCTTATGACAAGATCCTGTATTTTTATAGTCTGGGAAAAAGAGTACATATCGTGACATCGGAAAAAGAATATGAATATCGAGGAAAATTAAAGGATGTAGCGGATGTAACAGAAGAATATTTCTTACTGATTCACAAGTCCTATCTCATCAATATGGAACACGTGGAGCATTACGAATATGACAACGTGGTTATGAAAGACAAGACACGTCTCAGTATCAGTAAAGCAAATCGCAAGAAGGTCAGGGAAAGACTATTACAAACGGAGAAGAAAAGATTATGAATATCCATTTGATCACTTATCTGACAAGTAAATTATTCTGGATTTATACTGTGTTCCGTTACAATACCATCCTGTATCCAAAAAATGAGGATACACAAAAGCTATTTGCATATTTTTGTGCATATCTGCTTTCATGCTGGGGAAGCATGCAGTGGGGAACGATGTACGGAGATCTGATCTTTGAGCTGATAGCTCTGTTAATTATAACAGTGGCATATCAGGCAGACTGGCAACATCATGTCTGGAATATACTTATGGTATATATTATGGGAATTTTATGTGATGGGATTCCAATCGTGTTCTTTCAACGGTATGCGGTAGCAAGAAATCCGGTCAAAGTATCCTATGCCAGACAAAATTGTGCCATTGGTGGTGTCAGCTTTGCAATTGAAACAGGAAAAGCATTCTTAAAAGGACTTGAAACTTCCGTAGAAGAGGGTGTAAACAGTCTCTGTACTTTCCTGAATGGACGCATACTTGCCAGAGGTCCGGTACAGAATTTCTCAATTGAGACAACTGGAGGTTTTGATGTAGGTTATGCAACCGTAGACGGCTGTGATATGACTTTCTGGAATGAATACGCAACTGTAGAAAAGATGGTGAACGACTTGCTACTTTCCCTGACCTTATCATGACGATCAACGCAAAAACAGGTGAACCTGTAACAACAGCCATGATGGAAGAGGGCCTTGATGTCTACGTGATCACCACAGACAAGAAGAATCTGAAACTTTCGCCGACCATGTATGCGCCGGAATTGCTGAAAGCAACAGAAGATGTAATCAAAAAAGACTTAATCAGTTATTTGGATAAGTAATCAGGAGGAAATAATAACATGTTAATGAAACAGATCATTGATGCTTATGAAGTACTTGACAGTTCATTCGTAACAGGAGAAGCAGTAAAAGAATATCTTCTCGGAATTAAAGCGGATGCCAACGTTGAGGTTTATGAACTGGTTGGACCTAAGGGAAGCACAGATATGCTTAAAGTTCGTATTCCTGGCAAAAATGGTAAAACAAACGGTGGAGATGCTCCAACAATCGGTCTTCTTGGAAGATTGGTGGAATCGGTGCACGTCCGGAACGTATCGGATTCGTATCAGATGGTGACGGTGCTCTCTGTGCAGTAGCTCTTGCAGCAAAGCTGCTTGATATGCAGAACAAGGGAGATTATCTTGATGGTGATGTATTTATCTCAACACATATCTGCCCACATGCTCCGACAGCCCTCATGATCCGGTTCCATTCATGGGATCTCCAGTTGAAATGGCACAGGTAAATAAAGAAGAAGTTTCTCCTGACCTGGATGCACTGCTTGTTGTAGACACAACAAAAGGAAACCGTGTAATCAATACAAGAGGATTTGCGATTTCTCCTACAGTAAAAGAAGGATATGTATTAAGAACTTCTGAAGATCTTCTTGATCTGATGCAGATCACTACAGGACGCCTTCCATATGTATTCCCTCTTGCAACACAGGATATCACACCATATGGAAATGATGTTCATCATCTGAATAGTATCCTGCAGCCATGTACAGCAACAGATGCACCAGTTGTAGGTGTTGCGATCACAGCAGAAACTATGGTTCCTGGATGTGCTACAGGAGCAACACATGCTGCTGATGTTGAAGAGGCTGCAAGATTTATGTTGGAAGTTGCCAAAGCATATGGAAGAAAGCAGTGTAGCTTCTATGATGCAGATGAATATGCACGTCTTCAGAAATTGTATGGAAGCATGAAACATCTTCAGACTCTCGGAAATGAATAATAAGGGGGATTTCACATGAAAATAGGAGCAATTACAATTGGACAGGCACCACGTACAGATGTGACCGCAGATATCTTACATATCTTTGATGATTCACTGGAACTTGTTCAGGCCGGCGGTCTCGACGGTCTCACAAAAGAACAGATTGCAGAATTTGCTCCAGGCAAGGATGATTATGTTCTGGTATCCAGATTAACAGACGGAAGTTCTGTAACATTTGCAGAGCGTCATATTCTGCCAAGACTTCAAGATGCAATTAACCGTATGGAAGATGAGGGATGCAGTCTTATCATGATGTTCTGTACAGGCAGTTTCCCTGAAACACTTTCTACCAGAAAAATCCCTATGATATATCCATGTGAACTACTGAAACCGTCTTGTTCCGCTAATGACCAAAAAATCCGATATTATCTGTATGACACCATCACCACTTCAGACTGAACAGTGTGAAAACAAATGGAAAAAATATGTGGATCATGTCAAAGCAGTTTCCGCTTCACCATATGGTGAATGGGATGCTCTTGAAAAAGCAGCAGAAGAAATTAAGAATTCTGAAGCAGATCTGATCGTTCTTGACTGCATTGGATATACACAGGAAATGAAGAAGATGTTTGCAGAAAAGACAGGTAAAAAGGTTGTTCTTCCACGAACCTTCTTGCCAGAGTTGTTTCTGAACTTACAGATATCTGAATTAGCAACTTTTATATAAAGGCAATATTTCACCGGGCATTTCGCAGGGTACTTCATAAGTCCGGCGAAATGTCCGAAATTATTTTTATGAAAAGAGGAAATCAACAATGGAGAATTTAGTGAAAATTGCAGAAGATGTTTTGACTTCCTGTCTTGCAGTGAAAACAGGAGAAGAAGTACTGATTATCACAGATGACAGCCGTAAGGAGATTGGCGAAGCTATTTATGAAGCAGCAGGAAATCTTGGCTGCGAAAAACTGCTTATGGTGATGAAAGAACGCGAAGTAAGCGGGCAGGAACCGCCAAAAGCGATTGCAGCAGCTATGAAAGCAGCTGATGTCGTGATTGTTCCGACTGCACAGTCTCTGACCCATACGAATGCCCGTATTGAAGCAGCAAAAGCAGGCGCTCGTGTGGCTACTATGCCTGGTATCACAAAAGAAATGTTTTCACGCGGTGCAATGACTGCTGATTACAATGAAGTTGAAAAATTAACTGCAAAAGTAACAGAAATGCTGACCAGAGCATCCCGTGCCCGCATTGAAAAAGACGGTTATGTGTTAAACATCAATATTAGTGGAAGAAATGGTGTTCCAAGCCCTGGTGTATACAGAGAAGCCGGAAAGTGCGGAAACCTTCCTTCAGGTGAAGCCTATATTGACACCGCTCGAAGACGGTTCTGATGGAGAAATGATCATTGACGGTTCCATGGTAGGCATTGGTAAACTTGAAA